>Ga0209652_1003354_pt1 | contig 11853 bp, 4 predicted proteins | sample SaaInl74LU_5_DNA_FD_184641 | JGI IMG/M metagenome (GOLD analysis project Ga0209652, IMG submission 184641) | Marine microbial communities from expanding oxygen minimum zones in the Saanich Inlet - ESP_74LU_5_DNA (SPAdes) (version 2) | ecosystem: Environmental > Aquatic > Marine > Intertidal zone ...
AAGGGGTACAGTTTGTACACGGCGCCCTCCACAAAGGGCGACGGGTGCGAACGCGTCGTCGCCACGCGAAGATTTTTCACGTCGGCGCGCGGCGGTTTCATCACCGGGCTCGCCTTGTGCGGCTCGCGGCCCGGGTGGGAAAGCACGCCGAGCCCGGGGACGCCCCACAGCGTGCGTCCCCTGCCGAAGGAGCCCTTCGGGAAGGTCTCCAGGTCATCCTCCGGGTTTTTGGTCTTCCGCTTGGGTTTCCAGCCCTCCGCGGCGAGCGCCGCCTTTCGCTCGGCGCGCGCCGCCACCGCCGCCAGCACCGACGCGGCCGGCTTCCCGTCCGTCCCCACGAAGGGCTGGTGGATCACGCCAGCCACCGGGACGCCCTTGACGGCGACGCCGATCAAAACCGTGACCCCGCTCCAGAACTCGGGACCCTCCACGAACTCGCGCGTGCCGTCTAGGGGGTCCACCCAAACAGTCACGTCGCTCTCCGCGCACGCCGGGTGCGAAAACAACGTTTTATTTTCTTTTTCGTCGCCGTCCTTCCCCGGAGGCGCGGCTTTCTCCTCCTCGCGGCGTCTGGCCGCCTCGACGAGCCTCGCCTCCGCCGCCGGGCCCACCTCCAGCTCCGGCGGGAGCAGGAGCTCCCAGTCGCGCACGAAGTCCGCGACGTGCGCCAGACGCGCGTCGCTCATCAAAAGGCTCAAATCGTCGTCGTCCACGGAGCCGTCGGCGTTTGCGGTGCCTCGTTTGGCGAGCGCCCCCTCCGACGCTTCTTCGCCAAACACGGAGACCACTTTGCCAAACGCGCGGCGCAGCGTATCGCAAATCAGACGCTCAGACCGGCGGTCCGCCTGCGTCTGCGGGTCGAGCGCGACTGGAGTCTGACTTCCGGTCGCGGTCGCGGTCGACCGGTCACCCGAATCACCCGTGTGACCGGTTTTCTTCTTGTTCGACGTCTTGACGCGTTTCTTCGTCGAGTCGCCCGTCTCGTTTTTTTCGCGCTCGTCTTTTCCCGTCTCGCTCTTGTCCTTGACGGCGCCCATGTGCCCGCTCTCGGCGACGCCGCGCACGATGTCTCCCGCGTCGTCCGCCAGCGCGACGCACACGCCGAGGATCTCCGCCACCAGCCGGCTCACCGGCCCGCGGCGCAGCGGCGGGACGTCCGCGTCCGCGCGAGGGGGAGGCGCGTCCGGGTCGACGTCCTTCGCGTCTCCGGGCTCGCCGTTTTCGCACATCTCCAGCCCCGCGACGCCGCGCGTCGCGCAAAAGAGCAAGTGCTCGGCGCATCTTCTGTGCGCGCCCATGTTGGTCTTCGCGTGGTACCGGCGCATGCTCTCGGGCGTGACCGTCTTCCAGACGTCCCCGGCGAGGTACCGCGCGTAGTCCGCGAAGTGCACCGCCAAGTCCCGACGCAGACGCGCGTCGTCGTACTCCGCCGCCGCCGCGCGGCCGGCGTCGCCGCGCGAGCGCAAGTCGTTTGAAAGCCTCGTGAGGTAGGCGTCGATCAAGTCGTCGACGCGTTTGAGCGCGTCGGGGGACAGACTGGTGGTCAGGAAGTACGCCAGGTCGTGCGCCGCACCCCCCGGGCCGGTCCACTGCCAGTCGATCACCGTCGGCGCGGTGGGCGCGTCCGTCTCCGGGGGCTCGTCCCCTTGGTCGTCATCCGCATCCTCCGGCGACCGCTTCGGCCGCGCGACGCGGCGAAACACGATGTTGGCGGCTTTGAAGTCGCCGTGCACGAGGGTCGCGCCGCCGTTCTCGCAGTTGGGCGTGCCCCACTCCGCGCGCAGCGCCGCGCGGGACAAAGCCGGGCCGGCGCGCCTGAGCCGCTCGCCGAAATCCTCGCCGCACTTCGAACGCAGCTCGGACGCGAGAGCCTTGGAGGCGGCGCGCGTCGCGGCGTCGTCGGCGTCGTCGGAGTCAAAGGCGTTTAGCAAACCGCGCCAGGTGGCGTCCATGGAGGGCAGGTCGAAGTCTCTTTTCTCGAGGGTCCAGTAGCCGCCTCGGGGCCACAGGTCGTCGGGGATGGGCGGCGAGTCGGGAAGCCCGCGCCACCAGTGCGCGTGGAAAGAAGCCAGCCACTGCACGGCCGCGCGCGCGCGGTAAAAGTCGCACGTCCCGGGGAGCTTGGCGGCTGTGGCGGCGGTGCCGACGACGGGGGGGCCCGGGCCCGCGACGGAATCCGCCGGCGCGTTTGATGCGTTTGATCCATCCGCGCCCGCTCCGGGACCGATATATCCGGACCCATCTTTGTCTTTGTCCTCCTTCTTCGCGAGCGCGGCTTCGTTCTCGTGCAGCATCACGCTGGTGGTCTGGTTGGCGATGGAACTCGTCACCGCACCGGTGAGCGCGCCCACGCTCACCACGGGCAGCGGGTTCGAATCGTCATTCGCCTCCGCCGCGTCGGCGAGTGTTTTTTTAAGCTTCTCCAGCGCCTCCTCCTCCCGGCGCTTCTGCAGCGCGCCCGGCCTCGGGCGCGCCGCGTCGTCCATGACCACCGTGAACGCGTCCGCCTCGGCGTCACCCTCCACCAAATAAACGAAGGGGGTCGCCCAGCTCCCGTAGTCGCCGCCGCGCGCGCCAGGCGCTCTCGACCGTTCGCGGTACATAGCGCACTCGCACGCGAACGAGCGCCTCGTGCGGTCGCGGTGTGTTTCGTCTCGGAAGGGCACTGAGGTGGCGTTGAGGTCCACGTGCTTGACGATGAGGTGCCTGCTGCCCAGCAGCAGAGGCGTCTTTCTTGGAACCTCCACGCCACGCTGGTCCTTCGTCGTGATCACTCGGTCGTGCGTCGTCACCGGGATCACCACCGTGTTGGCCTGCACGATGACGCGGTCCGCGTGCACGATGAGCGTGTCGAAGCGGATGCCCGCGCGGCGCACAGCCTCGGACGCGAGCTGCTCGAAGGCGCTCCGCTTGGTCTCGGAGGATGCCTTAGCCACGGCGGACGTGGGCGCGAACACCACCGCATCCATCGGGCTCTCCAGCGAGATGGGGGGCTCCTCCGGCGGCGGGGGCGGGACCGAACGGGAAGCATCGGCGGTGGAGTGCATCATTTTGGCGGTGGTCTTGAAGTACGGGCGACGCCCGAGCCTTCCCACGGGCACCACGTGCCGGGCGGTCGGGGGGAGGGGTTCGGGGGGTGGTACCGCGCTCCGCGTCGGCGACGCAGGGACCCCCGGGAGCAGAACGCTCGCAGCAGCCGTGGTAGGCGTCAGTGGTGGACTCGGTGCGACGCGACTGTGACAACCACCGCCGCTTTGAAACGCGTTTTGCTGCCGGCTGCTTTGCTGAAAACGCGTCAGGCAAACAACGCGCGAGCCATGTGGCGAATTTCGGCTGAGAGCTGAGTCACCTCGGGAACGCGAACCGTCGTGGGAGGCTGTTGGTGGGGAGGATGTTGCGGCGCGCCGCGCACAGCGGGGAGCGCGCGGCGGGTTCGGACGCGCGGGGTTTCTCGGCGCGCGCGGGGGCACCGCGCCCGATTCTGTGGCATGCTCTCCGGCTCGGACCCGTTCGCCACCCTCGGGGTGTCACCCGGGGCGAGCCGGGATGACCTGACCCGCGCGTTCAGGCGGCTGGCGCGGATCACGCATCCCGATAAGGGCGGAGACCCCGAGCGGTTCAAGGCTGTGACCGAGGCGTACGACGCCGCGCGTCGAATCGTCTCCCGCGGGGACGACGTGGCGGGGACGCGCGCGTCTGAGCCCCGCGAGCGATACGACTGGCGCCGGGGCAGGTGCTCGTTCGAGACGCGCGGGGAGGGCGCCGGCGGGACAGCGAGGGAGCCGAACCGTTGCGACGGCGCGGGCGTGTCGTTCGACGCGGCGCGTCCGCGCGGCGGCGGACGCGCGGACGGCCACCGCTCGGCGACGCGTCGCGCGGACCGCGCCGAGGCCGACGACGCGGACGCTGGATCCGGGACCACCTCTTCGTGTTCCTCTTCGTGTTCCTCCTCGGAGGATGGGGACGAAGACGACGCTTTACCCTCGGAACGCGCGAGGCTTTTAAAAAAAAGAGAAACCGCCGAGACGCCTTCGGCGGTGTTGCCGCCGCGCGCCGCCGCCGACGGTACCGCGCGCCCCGCGGTCTCGGTGGCGTGCTCGCGCGACGGGGTGGTCGCGGTGGCGTGCCTCGATGCTGGCGTGCGCGTGTGGGACGCCAATAAGGGCGCGCTCCTCGCCGAGCACGCGTTCGTTCCGGCGGTTTCGGCGCCGGAGGAGGAGGCGCCGACGGAGCGAAAAGAAAAAGGCGCCGAAGCCTTTGGGAAGAAAGAAGAATCGAAAACGCGCGCTCCGCGCGCCTCCGACGCGTGGTGGGTTTTGGACGGGCGAAGCCTCCTGGTGGCGTACGACGAAGGAAGCGTTTTGTTCTGGGATACCCTCTTGAACGACACCGACGCGAATAAAAAAAACCACGCTTCGGGTTCGTCGCCGTGTCCTTCGAACGGCGACGGCGGCGACGGATGCGCGCCGGACGAACCGAACACGCGAGCGCGGACGCCGACGCGAACGAGAACGGAACTGGACATGTCCTCGCCCCTCTCCCTGCGCGGCCACCGCCGCCGGGTCGTCGCGTCGGCGTGGTTCACAGATCCGAAAGGAAAAGAAAAAGAAAACACCATCGATGTCCTGGTCACCGCGTCGCTCGACTCGACCGCGCGCGTCTGGCGATTCTCCGCGGAAGAGGGGAGGTGTTTGTCGTTTTCGGCGGACGCGAGGGACGGAAGGAACGGGTCGACGGCGGCACCGATTTCCGATAAAAAACCCCGAACCGCCTTCAGGCGGCTCCTTTCATGCACGATCCTTCCCGGGGAAGGATCCTCCTCGCGCGGCGGCGCGTGCGTGACGTGCTGCGCGATCACCGCGGACGGCGCGTTCCTCGCCACCGGCGACTCGGACGGCGTTTTCTCCGTGTGGGCGTTTCGCGATTCAAACCCGTTCGTGATCCTCGCGCAGCGCGTCCGGTGGGCCGGCGACGCGTCTGCCCGCGCGGACGACGCCATACTCAAGTGCGCGTTCGTGGACGCGGAACCTCCCTTTGAACCGGAAAGCTTCGGGGGCTTTGAGGGTTCGGGACCCGCCGCGTGTGAGGACCGAGACGGGTACCGACTGGTCACCGCGCACTACTCGCGCGACGCCGACGCCTCGCGCTTACTCGTGTGGCGCGTCGCGCGGAAGAGGAGTAAACTTGTCGCGCGAGAAAACGGCGGGAAAAAAAACGTCACCTTCGCGACGGCGTGCTCGTACGGCGATTTCGGCGAGGAGAGCGGCGACGATACCGACGAGGACCGAACCCGAACCCACGATACTGACGACGCGACGTTCGTCGCCGAGGACCGCGCTTTTTCCGACCACGCCGAGATCCGCGGGTACGAGCTTTGCGTCCCCGCCGGCGGGCGCACTTGGCGCGGCCGCGTCGCGGACGCGAACGTCTCCGACGCCGGCGGCGCACCGAAACTCGTCGCGTGCGGCGCCGCGGGGTGGGTCACGGTGATGGAGGTGACTGACTCCGGCGGGAGGTACTCGTTCGAGACGCTGTACACCTCGTACGACGCGAACGTCGGTGCGCGCCGAGCGCGTTTCCTCACTTTGCTAAGTCCGCGGCGGGACGACGGAACCAAAAAAAAAGACGCGCCGAAACAAAACGGAGCGCTCGTCGTCGTCGCCGGCGAGGACGGCGTCATCGTCGCGCGCGACGCCGAGGACGGCGAAGTTTTGGCTCGGTTCGCGGTTCCGAACGGCACGGGCAGCGTTTGGTCCCTGGGCGGCTTCAGCTCGCGGGACGAGCGATGCGCGTTCGTGGTCGCGGGGACCGCGGACGGCGACGTCGCGCGCTGGAAGGTGCCCGGAGAGCTCTTCGGCGGGTCATAAGTCGACTACTATCGAAAGTTTTACCTTCGTACCTTAGGTAATAAACAACGCCCTAACACAGTCGACTATATACGTTCACATCTCGAACGCGTTTTTCCTGGTGTACACGAACACCTGGTCGAGGTTCTCGCCGACTCGCGTGACGCGCAGCGTGTCGTCGACGTACGTCACCACCGCCTCCGCCTCTACGGCGCCGCCGTCGACGACGCCGGACATGAGGTCGGACGTCGGCACGACAATCTGGTCAAGCAAAACGCCCCCGACGTTGGCGTTTCGCACTCGCGTCGTCCTCGGCGCCACGAGCAGCGTGTCCCCGTCGCCTCCTTGCTTCACCTTGACGTTCGCGGTGGAGACGACCGTGCCGCTGATCCCGTCTAAAACCGCGAAGAAGGGGTCGAAGATTTTCATCTCCACTTCGCTGACGAGCTCGTTTGATTCGAGCGAAAACGTCTGTTGGATTTGGCCAAACGGACCGCGCGTGCCGGCGACGGGCAGACCCGCCGTGAACTCGAACAGCCTTTTCGCGAGGTCCTCGCCCCCGGGGACGATCTTCTGGAAGCCCCAGAAGAACGGTGACGAGCGGAACGCCTCGACGTTGGCGTACACCAGGCACCACTCGCCGTCGACCGCGCGCGCGGGCTCGGTCGTCGGGTTCAGAAACTCGAGCTCCACGAGCACATCCTCGATGACCGCGCGCGAATCGCGATCCGCCTGCTGACCGCGGCTGGTCGCCGCGGCCAGACCCAGCAGACGCCGCACCAGAGCCTGCCGCTCCAACGCGTCGTAATCCTCCGCCGCGGGGGGCGGAGGGGACGGGGACGGAGGCGCGACCGGGGACGCCGCGGGGGGCGGGGACGCCGTCGGGGACGCCGCGGACGCCGCGACGGTCGGGGCCGAGTCCGTCTCGGGAGACGTCCCGGAGGCGGGGGCGACGACGCGCGAGCGCGTCGAGACGACGCGCGCGGCGCGGCGCGCGCGTGCGACGCGCGCGGCGGCGGGAACGGCGAGCTGGGAAGCGAGCGACGCCATCGCGTCGGTCGTCACCGCGGGGCCTGCGCGCGCAGCGACAAGTGTCGCGAACGACGTGTTTCGGTGGCTCTCCGCCGCTCGATTCGGCGGATTCTGGTGACTGGATGCGCCATGCGCGCGCCGAGGTCGGGTGGGCACCTGAAATCGCAGAGCCGACGCGAAGTACGACCTCGACGTTTCACGCATTCTCCCAGATCTCGTTCAATCAGAACGCCCCGCGCTCACAGGGCGCCGCGACAGGACCCCGTTGTCTTTCTCGCGCCCCGCGCCTCGGAGCCTGACCCGCGTCGGCGCTTTCCTCGATGCGTCTCACGGTGACCACCGAGGACGACAAGATCGTCACCGTCGAGGTTGATGCCGAGACGCAGGTTGCGAATCTGAAAGCCATCATCGAGGCGGAGACGGACCTGCCCGGCGCGACGCAGGCGCTGGTGTTCAACGGGCGCGAGCTCGTGGACGCCTCGACGCTCGCGTCGAGCGGCGTGAAGGACGGGGACTTAATCATGGTCCTGACCAGGCCTCCCCCCGGGTCCGTGAACCCCGCGGCCCTCCACCCGGACGGCTCGGCGGTCGATCCCGGTGCGTTCCAGACCCACCTGAAGAACGACGCGCATCTCATGCAGCAGTTGCGGAGCGGGAACCCGGCGCTGCACGCTGCGGTGCTGAACCCGGACCTCGCGCCGATGCAGGCGCTCCTGCGCGACGCGCACCGCGCGCGCGCCGAGGCGGAGGCGCGGCGCAACGCCGAGATCGACCTGCTGAACGCGGACCCGTTCGACCTCGAGGCGCAGAGAAAAATCGAGGAGGCGATTCGGCTTCAAAACGTCGACGCCAACTACGAGACGGCGATGGAGACCACGCCCGAGGCGTTCGGGAGCGTCATCATGCTCTACGTGGACATGAAGGTGAACGACCAACCGATCAAGGCGTTCGTGGACTCCGGCGCGCAGATGACCATCATGAGCCTCGGCTGCGCGCAACGTTTAGGTCTGGAGCGCCTCATCGACCGCCGGTTCCAGGGCACGGCGAAAGGCGTCGGCACGCAGAAGATCATCGGAAAAGTGCACCAGGCGCCCATCGTCATCGCCGACGTGTTGATGCCGTGCGCCATCACCGTGCTCGAGAAGGAGCAGGACATCGACTTCATCTTCGGACTGGACATGCTCAAGCGGCACCAGTGCTGCATCGACCTGGAGAAAAACGAGCTCAGGGTGGGGAGCATAGGAAAGAGCGTGCCGTTCCTCGGCGAGCACGCGTTGCCCGCGTCCGCCAAAGCCATCGACGACGCGGAGGCGGAGGAAAGAAACCGCGCCGCCGACGGCGCCGGCGCCGCGCCGGGACCTGTGACCGAACCCGTGAGTGAACCCACCGGAAACGTCTCCGGTGGCGTTCCTGGTGCTTCCGTGAACCAAACCCAAACCCCCGCCCCCGCCCCAGGCGCGTCCACGGAGTCGAAGATCGCGAAGCTCGTCGAGCTCGGCTTCGATCGCGCGAAGTGCGCGGAGGCGCTCGAGGCGAGCGGAGGGAACGAGGAGTACGCCGCGTCGCTCCTCTTCAGCGGGTTCTGAGGATGCGTTTTGAAACCGATAGTATTAATACATCGATAACACGGGAAATGTTTGTTTAGAAAGCGCGAGCGGGTACGAGATCGTGAAATACGCGCACGACGCGACGCGACCGGTACGCGCGACGAACCGGGTCGAAATGATGATGAATTAATAAGGCTCACGCGTCCTCCGTCGCCTCGGCGGAGACTCGCACCTCCGGCGCCGGCGACGCCGCGCGCGACCCCGCTCCCGAACCCGCTCCCGATCCCGGCGCGGCGAACGGCGCGGCGTCCAGCTTGAGCTTCGAGATGGCCGCGCGCGCCGCCTCGGCGAGGCCCTTGCCTCGTCCCATGGAGAACCCGCGCGTGCCGTCCGGCATGGACGCCTGCGCGAAGACGCGGCCCTGCGTGAACTGCGTGCTCGCCGGGCGATCGCCCGTCGGCTCGGCGCCGAAATCAGATGATTTCGAGTTGACAAACGTCGGCCGCGTCGGCGCGGGAGCCTCCTTCGTGCGCACGATCCGGCGCGCCTGCGGGTCCTTCCCCCCGCCACCCGGCCCGTCCCCGCGCCGACCGCGGAGCTGCACGGGGAGGGTCACGCAGTACTCCACCTCGTCCCCCTCGCGCAGAGTCGCGCCGCCCTCGACGTCGCTCCCGTGGAAAAAAACGCGCGTCTTACCGGCGGCGGCGCGAGGCGCGTTTCGCTTCTTCTTCGCCGCCGCCTTCGCCGCCGCCGCGGCAATCTCGCTCTCGTACTGCCACTTCTCGCCCTTGCCCTTCGCGGGGGTCTCGGAAGGGTCCTTCTCTTTCTCCGGTTCGTCCGTGGGTTCGGGGGTCGCGTCGGCGGTTTCCGACGCGCGCACGTCGTCGTCGTCGTCGTCGGCGTCGTCGTCGCCGGCGTCGTCGTCGCTCGCGGCTTGGTCGGCGTCGCCGGCGCTCGCGGCGACCGCCTCCGGGTCGTCGTGCTCGAGAAACCCGTAGCTCCCCTGCTGCTTGACCGCGACAACGACGCCGGAGAAGCGCACGGGCTCGACGGCGGTCGCCGTCTTGCGCTTCGTGCGCGTGTCCGTCCGCACCTTGAACCGCACCACGTCCCCCGGCCGGGGGTTGGTTTTGGCATCCGCCAAGCCGACGCGCGAAAACGCCAGCCTGACTTTCCCCAAAGGCTCGGTCTCCTTCTTCGCGCCTTGACCATCGACGCCGCCTTCGTTCGAGCCGCCTTCTTTGTCGTCGTTCGCCGAAACAGGCGGAAGCGCACGCTCGGGCGTGACGCCCTCAGACGCGATACCCGACACGAACGTCGCTTCGTCGTCCGAGTCGCGGAGGGCGCACTCCAGCGCGCCGGGCGCGCCGCCCTGCTCGCCGCCGCGCGCGCCGTATCCGCCGGCGCGGCCGAACACAAGCCGCTCGACGCAGACGCCGCTTCGAAACGTCTCCTCGACCGTCTCGAACACCGCGCTGCCTTTGGGCGCTAAACGGATCGCGACCGCCACGGGCTTATCCTCGCCCCGCCTCTGGCCGGGTGCCTGCCTGTGCTCCACCTTGAACGCCACGTCTTTGCCCACCGAAACCGCCGCCTCGCCGCCGGTAACCTCGGTGAAGTGGAAAAAAACGTCGTCGCGACGCGCGCAGCACTTGATGAACCCGTAGTTGGCCTTCATCACGGAAACCACGCCGAGTTCCAACGACGGGTCGCGAGTTCCATCGAGGTCGTCTTCCGAAACAGTCGCGCCGGCCGCGAAGGAGTCTTCAGACTTCTTCTCCTTGCCCCAGCGGTCGGCGTCCGACCCCGTCGCCGGCGCCGCCGCCGCGCTTTTCGCCTGCTCGCGCAAAAACGCCTTCTCGCGCGCCTCGATCTTTCGAGCCTCCTCCTCGGGCGCCAAAGAAACGTCCACCGCCGTGGGCTTGCCCGAGCGCCCGTCGTCGCCCCGCGAGAACGTCACGGCGCACCCCAGGTTCAAATCCCGCTCGCGCGTGTCCCCGGCGAGCTGCGTGTAGTGGAAGAAGAGGCTCGGGTTGGGGGGTCCGCGCGTTTTTGTCGGATCGGCCAGTCGCCCGCCGATCTTGCGGATGAACCCGTACGAAGGCGTGAGCTTCTCGACTCGGCCCGCCTCGCGGCCGTCTATCGCGCTTTCAGAGAAACCTCCAGCAGCGGGCTCGTCGGAGGGCTCCGCGCCGGAGCCGGGACCGGTCACGCCTCCATCCTTCGCCGCGAGCTTTTCGGCGGGTTTCCTCTCGGCGTGCCTGACGAAGGTGACGTCCGCCAGCCGTTTCTCGCCGGTGAACTTGTGCTCGACCAGGTCGAAGGACACGACGTCACCCTCGCGCAGGCGAGGACACGAGTCCGCCAGGTCCTTCCCCGAAAACTCGTACATCTCCTCCGAAGCCAAGGAGGGCGTCGTCGTCGTCCCCTCGTCGTTTTTTTCGTCGTCGTCGTCCTCCGCCTCTTTCGTTTGTTCCGTCTCTCGCGCCACGGCGACTCGCCCGCCGTACGCGTCCAGTTTGGTTCTTCCGCGGAGCGCGCGTTTGACCGTCCCAAGAACGTCCCTTTTAAGCACGTTCGGCTCGCGGTCCAAAGAGGTGAGCGCCGTGACGTCCAGCGCGTTGGCCTTGCCGTCGCGGTCGCCGGGGCGCGAGCCAGGCGCCGGGTCGCGCGCCACGAACTTCACCTCGTCGCCCGTTCTAAGCGAGTTAATGCCTCCGCCGCGCACCTCCGAGGCGTGGAAGAAGAGCTGGGGGCCCGAACCGCGCTTGAACCCCTTGACGAACCCGAAGGCGTCGCGCAACGTGACGACGACGCCGTATTCCCACTCGCGGTCGAGATTACCGCGAGTGGGACCGTCGAGTGGGCTCCCCCCGAGCCTCCGATCGCGATCGCGCCGATCGTCGTGGCCGCGAGCCTCGCGGTCGCCGAACCGATCGCCCGATCGGTCGTGCCCGCGGTCGTCCTCGCGCCGCGAGCCTCGCGGGGGGGGACGCGCGCGCGGGGGAGGCGACCGACCGGCGTCGTGGCGCGCGTACGAGGGCACGTGGTCGCTCATCGCGTCGCGCGAGACGACGTTTTGGGGGAGGCGAAAAACGAGGTGTCGAGCGCCTTCGGAGGACCGCGAGACGATCGCCGCGTCGTCCGCGAGACGCGAGTCGCCGTTCGGCGCGGGAGGAAGCTTGGTCTTCCTGTCGCGAACGAATCCAGGCGATCGGGTCGGTTTCTGCGCGCCGTGCGACCTTTTGTCGACGGGATGCCGCGCGTGGAGTTGTGCGGGGTGCCACGATCGAGGCGCCGACTCGGAAGCGCCGAGAACACGAGAAAGTCGGCCACGGGGGCGCGTGTCGAAAAATGCGTCGAAAATTCCCGACTGTGGGTGTGGGTGGGCAAAACCACGAATTTTACATTGTACGACATTGCGAGCA
>Ga0209652_1003355_pt1 | contig 11849 bp, 15 predicted proteins | sample SaaInl74LU_5_DNA_FD_184641 | JGI IMG/M metagenome (GOLD analysis project Ga0209652, IMG submission 184641) | Marine microbial communities from expanding oxygen minimum zones in the Saanich Inlet - ESP_74LU_5_DNA (SPAdes) (version 2) | ecosystem: Environmental > Aquatic > Marine > Intertidal zone...
CATGAATCTGGCTCAGGAGAAAGCTCTTATCTCCCGTATCCGATTTTTGAAAGTTGTCTACCCCGATGCTATCATCTGTGGTCATAAAGACTTGGTTAGTACCCAATGCCCCGGATTTGATGTAGGTGCTTGGTGGGATGAAGTGGTTAAGAATGGCTATAAGCCTGTCTTCAACAAGGAAAAAGCGATTCCCGGGATCAAGGCACTAAAGAGTATCGTAAGGGGTTACTGGTATGAGGGACGATGAAGAAAAAAGGGAACTGGAAACTTGGTCGGACCTCCCAATTGAAGAACGGAAAGCAATTAGACGGGCAGCCCAGTCCCAAATTTGGTGGGGGGAACTCGGAAGGAAGATTAAAGCTCTTGGGCCTTTCGTCACAATTATCCTAGCCATACTGGCGTTGTGGCAGTTGACTGGTGAAGCTGTCAGAGAGTGGGTACTGAAACAATGAGGAATCTTAAGTGGCCTTGGGATGGTAAAATTGGAGTGGCTATTGCCCTGCTGCTAGCACTTAACGCTGCTGCTTGGTTTGCCCCTACCTTGTTTGAGCCTGTCCCCTACAAAGATGTAGAACTAGTTTCTCTCACTCAGAATTCTGGCAGCATTAATGTAGTGGCTAACTTTGTGAAAGTTGGTTGTACTTTTGATAGACTAGTTGCAGTAGGTTTCGCTGGTGGAGAGTCTGACATCCTGAAGTGGAAAGATGGTGATAACCTCCCTGAAAACTATGATAGGGAAGCTGGACTGCAGACAATCAACATAGAAGTACGTACTCAAGGTATTTACTATGATTGGATTGAAATAAGAACTAGGCACTACTGCAACAGTCGCCACGACCCAATCGATCTGGTTTTCTTGAGGTTGGATAACTTAAGCCCTAGACATGAGGTGCCTGAAGGTCACTTCAATGACTCAAAACAAAAGTAGGAAAAGGAAAATAACATGCGTAAATTTTTGAACTATGCACTAGACGGCCTTATGCTTGTCGTCCCTGTTCTGGAACTGACCCAGATCATCAGCTTCATCCCCGCAGACTGGCTCCCTGCTTACATGCTTGTTGCTGTTGGCCTTCGTCGTGCTGCTCGTCTGATTGAGGAGTTCCTTGATGGAAAGCTTACAGCACCTGATAAATAAAATCTGGGGTGCTATCACTTTCACAGTAGGCTATGCTAAGGGCTACTTTGATCGTGGTAAGACCGAGAAAGAGATTGATCTGGAAGCAGAAGTTGCTGCTTTGAAAAGGTTGAACAATGTTAAGAGTACTACTGATCGGGATGCTGCTCTTGCCCGGATGCGCAAAAAAGGGAGACTTCGGGAAGATTGATCTTTGTGATGAACTTCCCACTATTTCCCCTGATGACACTGAGCAGACCATTATCGAAGTAGACAACTTCAACGCTAAGTATGAGGCCCTGTATTGTAATGCCCTCTTCTAAGAATTACAAAACGAAGCAGAAGTTTTGCGAAGCCTGTGGGGAACCTCTGAGCCTAAATAATGCTAGGGACCTTGTACGTAAGAAGTACTGCTCCAACTCTTGTAGAGGAAAAACCCTGTGGGTAAATAGGCAAGAAGAAGAAAAACTCTGCCCTGCTTGCGAGGAAAAATTCTATACAAAGCTGCACTATCAAGTATACTGTTCTAAAGACTGCCATGCGTCCGGTCAAGTCTCTCGCTCGTACAAAATGCTCAATGATAACCCTGAAAAGTACTTTCAACACGCACTCTATAAAAAAGGTAGGGAGCTACTTACTGTAGATTTTATGTTAGAAGTCCTAGAGCGTCAAGAGGGTCGCTGCGCAATCTCTGGTCAAAAGCTCACTTTTATCAAAATTCCGGGGAATGGTAGAGTGCACACTAACGCAGCTATAGACCAAATCGTCGCCGGAGGTGGTTACACTGAGGATAACGTACAACTACTGTGTGACACGGTAAATCGAATGAAATCAGACATGACAGAAACGGAACTTAAGTTTTGGTGTCGTGCCATTTTGGAGGGTTAAAAAATTCCAAGCTCCAAGAATTATCGCAGAGATTATGCTCAAGAGAATGAGTATAAGAAGAAGCCTGAGCAAATCAAGAAGCGGGTTGAGCGTAATGCTGCCCGTAGGAAGATGGTGGCTGCTGGCAAGGTTAAGAAGGGTGATGGTAAGGATGTTGATCACAAAAATGGGAAAACATCTGACAACAATATGGGGAACCTAAGGGCTATCCCTAAATCTAAAAACCGTTCCTATCCTCGTACTAAGACAGCAGGAAAAAAGAAATAGTGCGCGGTATAGCAGAACCAACAACTAGGGTGAGATATGGCCCGTACAAATGAAGCACTTTGGGAAAAAGCTAAGTCTGAAGCTAAATCCAAGATGGGTGGCAAACACTCTGCTAGGGCCATGCAGCTTGCTGGAAAAATCTACAAAGAACGAGGCGGCTCTTACTCTGGAAGTAAGACTAAAGCTCAAAAAGACCTCTCTAAGTGGACCAAAGAAGATTGGGGCACAAAGTCGGGAGGAAATAGTACGGTGGGGCCAAAAGCAACAGGTGAGAGATACCTCCCGAAGAAAGCAAGGGAAGCCCTAAGCACCAAAGAGTACGCTGCCACCTCTGCTAAGAAAAAGAAAGACACCAAAGCCGGTAAACAATTCTCCAGTCAACCTAAAAAGATAGCTAAGAAAACAGCGAGACATAGATGAAACTTAAACCTGCCAGACACCTTATCCCAATTCAGGGCAAAGCTAAACCTACTGAGGGTGGCGTGAAGCAAGGAAAGAAAGCCCGCGAAGCTGAACGAAATAAGATGAAAACTTATGAAGGCGATCCTAAGTCTCGTGGCAGGGAAATTCGAGTCCCTTTGAAGAGAAAAAATTATAATGGCTGAATCTAAAAAAGACCCTCGCCTAGCTCGTGCTGGCGTTAGCGGTTACAACAAACCGAAGAGAACACCTGACCACCCTAAGAAGTCACATATCGTTGTGGCTAAAGAAGGTGACAAGGTTAAAACTATCCGTTTTGGGGAACAGGGTGCTAGTACTGCTGGTGCCCCTAAGTCAGGTGAGTCTGACAAAATGAAAAAGAAGAGGGCAAGCTTCAAAGCTAGGCACTCCAAAAACATTGCTAAGGGTAAAATGTCTGCTGCCTACTGGTCCAATAAAACCAAGTGGTGATCACCATGTCAGTATGGTGTAATGGTAGCGCGGCAATCTCCAAAATTGCAAGATAGGGTTCGATTCCCTATACTGATGCCAACAAAAGGAATTAATTATGGCTGGACGTGACGGAACATCTGCAGGAACCAAGGGTAAAGACTACGATATGGTTCCCGTAACAGATAGTAAAGGTAAACCTGTACTTGACGGTAAAGGTAAGCCTGTAATGACAAAACGGTATAAAAAGAAGGGTGAGACTACCTCTTCGAGTGGTAGGTCAACAACCACTGGCACTCGTAGGACCTCAACCAGTTCAGCGCCTAGCACATCTAAGCGCCCTCAGGCTCGACCTGCAACTCTTGGTGCTGAAGAGGCTATTAATCGCTCTGGTCAAGGTCCTCGTACTCGTGGTGGCCCCCGTCGTAAAAAAGAAGAGGCACCTACTGCAACCTCTGTGACTACCCCTGAAGTTACTACAACTAAGCTCCCCCCTCGTCAAACGACTCTTATGGGTTACACTTGGGAAGAGTATAAGGAAGGCAACAACCTTGGTCGTCTTCGTGCGGGTCTCCCTCTGGGCCTGAGCCGCTCTGAATTTATGGAACGTGCACAAGCAGCAGAAAACGCCCCTACCCCTGCATCTAAGGCAAAACTTAACCCACCTTCTGGCAACACTCGTGGTGGTGGTAGTGCGGGGAACCGAGCAGCAATGAGACGTGCTAAAGGTGGTCTTGTGGGCTATGCTAAAGGTGGTATGGTCAAAGCTAACTGCGGGGCTTCGATGAAACCGACACAGAAGAGCACAAAGAAAAAAGGTTACTAATGACCAAAGAGCTTACCGATAAGCAAGAGAAGTTCCTGTCAGTCCTCTTTGATGAGGCTGGCGGGGATTTTGTATTGGCTAAGAAGCTTGCCGGATACAGTGAGAACACTGCTACTCGGGAAGTTGTTGAGCCATTGGAAGAAGAAATCTCGGAGCTTACCAAGAAGTATGTCAAGAACAGTGCTACTCGTGCTGCTATTGAAATGGTGAATGTCCTTAAGGACCCAACCGCTCTTGGTAATAGAGAGAAGATTGCTGCTGCCAAGGATTTGCTTGACAGGGCAGGTTACAAACCCACTGATAAGATTGAGGTGAACGCTCCTAATCCTCTCTTCATTTTGCCAGCTAAAGAGTAATGACAAGTAAAAATGATCTATTTCGAATCGCTGCCCCTGATGAGACTGAAGACGGGTATGTTTTTTACCCTATCGTCAGAGTCAGCCGTATCGTACCTTTTGGCTATGAGCCACACCCTGATGATCCTGACATACTCCTACCAGTAGAGAAGGAACTGCTACTTCTTGAGGAAGCTAAGAAGCACCTTAAGAACTATAGCCTTCGGGATGTAGCTGCATGGCTTAGTACTCGTTCGGGTAGAAGTATTTCACATGTGGGTTTAAGTAACCGAGTGAAGGCAGAACAAACACAAGCTAAGGAGTTTATCGACTCCAAGCGCCTAGCTAAACGCTTCTTTCAAGCTTACAAGAAAGCTAAGAGGATTGAAGCTTCAAGACTCGGGAAACGGGCACCAACAGATGACGAAATCAAAGAAGAACTCTTCTCCAGCACGAGCGAAATCACCTCCGATTGACGTAGCTAAAGCTCAACAGGTGATCTTCCAGCCAAACCCCGGCCCTCAGACAGACTTTCTGGCGGCTCCTGAGCAGGAAGTTCTCTATGGTGGGGCTGCTGGTGGTGGGAAATCGTTTGCTATGGTCGCTGATCCAGTACGTTACGTGAATAACCCAGCATCTAACATGCTACTTGTTCGTCGTAGTACTGAGGAACTCCGTGAACTTATCTCTGTCTCCAAGCAACTTTACCCTCAAGCTATCCCTGAGGCTAGGTTTTTGGAACGAGACAAGACTTGGGTGTTTCCATCTGGGGCTACACTCTGGATGAGCTACCTTGACAGAGACGATGATGTTAGTCGTTATCAGGGTCAGGCGTTTAACTGGATTGGTTTTGACGAACTTACGCAGTGGCAGACACCGTTTGCATGGAACTATATGCGCTCTCGTCTCCGTACTGCACGTAACACTGGCCTCTCTCTTTACCAAAGAGCTACAACTAACCCCGGAGGAGTAGGGCACCATTGGGTAAAGAAAACCTTTGTAGACCCTGCTGTACCCGGAGAGGCTTTTTGGGCTACTGACCCCACTACTGGAGAGGTTATTACCTTCCCGAAGGGGCACTCAAGAGAGGGTGAACCCCTTTTTAAGCGCAAGTTTATCCCTGCTACCCTGTTTGATAACCCGTATCTTGCTGATGATGGTATGTATGAAGCTAACCTGCTGTCTATGCCAGAACACCAACGGCGACAACTGCTTGAAGGTGACTGGTCAATCAACGAAGGGGCTGCATTCCCTGAGTTTAACGTAAATACTCACGTGATTGAGCCATTCGAAATACCACACAGTTGGACAAAGTTTCGTGCAGCGGACTATGGCTACGGTTCATACACTGGTGTGCTATGGTTTGCTGTCTCTCCGAGCGAACAAATCATCATTTACCGGGAATTGTACTGCTCTAAAGTGACTGCAGCGGACCTTGCTGGACTAGTCCTAGAAGCAGAGGCTGGAGATAAGATCAGATACGGAGTTTTGGACTCCTCTTTGTGGCATAATCGTGGGGATACTGGCCCAAGTCTCGCAGAACAGATGATTATCCGTGGGTGTAGGTGGCGTCCTTCTGATAGAAGTCGTGGCTCTCGCGTTGCTGGTAAGAACGAACTGCATCGTAGGCTGCAAATTGAAGAATTTACCGGGGAACCGGGGCTTGTTATCTTCAATAACTGCAGAAACCTAATCTCTCAACTACCTTCCATCCCTCTCGACAGAAATAATCCAGAAGACGTCGATACAAACGCAGAAGACCACTTGTATGATGCGCTTCGTTATGGTATAATGACTAGACCTCGAAGTAATCTATTCGACTTTGACCCAAATGCTACAAGAACTGGATTTCAGGCTTCTGACCCTGTTTTTGGCTACTGATAAGGAACTATAATGGCCCAAGATTTTGAAGATATCATGGACAGTGAGTACGCTACTTCTATTGATGATATTAGCGAGGATACAACTGTTGATGAAGAAGCTGGTAACATTGAGATGTTTGTTCAGCAGCGGTTTAGAAAAGCAGAAGATGCTCGACTGAACGATGAGCACCGTTGGCTTAGGGCTTACCGCAACTATCGTGGTATCTACAGTAAAGAGGTACAGTTTACCTCCACAGAAAAGTCTCGTATCTTTGTGAAGGTAACAAAGACTAAAGTTCTGGCTGCATATGGCCAGATCATCGAAGTCTTGTTTGGTGCTAACCGCTTCCCTATTTCTATCGACCCTTCCATTTTGCCGGATGGAGTGGCCGAGTCCGTGAGCTTTGATACTAATCCTCAAGCCTCTGCACCTACCCCTGCAGGGGGGAACCCAGAGGATAAGAAGCTCCGTCCGGGAGAAACCCTCCCAGAATTGCGTGAACGTCTTGGTGGGCTGGCTAAAAAGCTTGAGCCTGTCATGGACAAAATCTATGAAGGCCCCGCTGCCTCTCCTACAGCCGTTACCGTATACCCGGCGCAGGTAGCTGCAAAGAAGATGGAGAAGAAGATTCACGATCAGCTAGAAGAGTCTCAAGCCCGTAAGGAACTCCGAACGGCAGCTTTTGAATGTGCTCTTCTGGGCACTGGTGTGATGAAGGGTCCGTTTGCAGTAGACAAAGAATATCCGAAGTGGGATGATGAGGGCAACTACAAGCCACTGATCAAGACTGTCCCTAAAACTTCTGCTACTTCTATCTGGCACTTCTACCCTGACCCAGATGCAACAAATATGGAAGACGCAAGCTACATTATTGAGCGTCATAAAATGTCCCGTTCCAAACTCCGCGGTCTTAAGAACCGTCCTTTCTTCCGTGAGAATGCTATTGAAATGGCTATCTCTATGGGAGAGGATTACACGAAGAAGTGGTGGGAAATGGAAATGGAAGACGACAAAGGACAAGAGTTCTCTGAGCGTTTCGAGGTTCTGGAGTTCTGGGGCTTTGTAGATGTAGAACTTCTGGAAGACCACAACATCACCATACCAAAAGAAATGGAAGGTCTTGACGAAGTTGCAGTGAATATCTGGACTTGCCGTGGTCAGGTCCTTCGTCTTGTTATGAACCCCTTCACTCCTGCATACATTCCTTACTATGCAGTCCCTTATGAGGTAAATCCTTACAGCTTCTTTGGTATCGGCATTGCCGAGAACATGGAAGATACACAGATGCTTATGAATGGATTTATGAGAATGGCCGTGGACAACGCTGCTTTGTCTGGCAACCTCATTATCGAAGTAGACGAGACTAATCTCGTCCCCGGACAAGACCTCTCTGTATACCCCGGTAAAGTATTCCGGCGTCAAGGTGGGGCACCGGGTCAAGCTATCTTTGGAACTAAGTTCCCTAACGTGTCCAATGAGAACATGCAACTGTTTGATAAGGCACGAGTTCTGGCGGATGAATCCACTGGCTTTCCATCCTTTGCTCACGGGCAAACGGGTGTTCAAGGTGTTGGTCGTACTGCCTCTGGTATCTCTATGCTCATGTCTGCTGCCAATGGTTCGATCCGTTCGGTAGTCAAGAACATTGATGACTATTTGCTGTCGCCTCTTGGTAAGGCTTTCTTCCACTTCAATATGCAGTTTGACTACGACTCAGAAATCAAGGGGGACCTTGAGGTTAAAGCTCAGGGCACTGAATCCCTCATGGCTAATGAAGTTCGTAGTCAGCGTTTGATGCAGTTCCTTGGTGTGGTTCAGAACCCTGCTCTGGCTCCGTTTGCTAAGATGGATTACCTGATCCGTGAGATCGCAAAGTCTATGGACCTTGACCCTGATAAGGTGGCTAACTCTATGGCTGATGCAGCTATCCAAGCAGAAATCTTGAAGAAGTTTGCTGCTCCCGCTCCAGAAATGGCAGAAGGTCAACCTCCGGGGCAACCTCAGGGCGTAGGAGCGCCTCCTCCAGCGGGCGTACAGGCCCAAGACACTAGCGGTGCTGGTGGGGGTACCATAGGCACAGGGACAGCCCCTCAGCCGGGAGAGCAGGGCTTCTCCGGTAATGTTGGTGGGGGTATCGCATGAGTCTTAAAGGTATCGTAAACGATAAGCCACTTTGGGATGCACTGCAAGCAGAACTTGATGAGCGTATCGCTATGGCTCACAAGAGTTTTGAGAGCGCCCTTCTGGCAGAGGATATGTACCGTTATCAGGGGGAAATTCGTGCCCTGCGTAAGCTTAAGCAACTGAGAGATAAAGTTAATGGACCGAAAGCAGAGTTTTGATGACCCCCTCTTCCCTCGTATCACAGAGGAAGAAGATAACACCCCAGAAGCTCTGGGCCTAGAAAGTGTTCCTTTCTTTGATCGACCTATCGGTGCATCTGAAAAAGACCAATGGGTAGGTATGGATGATGCAGGTAACAATGTTTACCGCATGGGTAATGGGAATACATACACTGTCAAGCCCAACCAAGATCAGCGCACTTCTCGTATTAAGTTCGAAGAAGATGTTGTACCTGCAGTCAAGGATTACATAGAAGACCCCTCACTACCTTCTGCTGAACAGATGTTGCAGTTTGGTGAAGCTGCTGTAGTGGGCGCCTACGAGAGCGTCAAAGGTGCTATGGATGGCACAGGGACTATGGGGGATGTCTTTGGGGTTGTCCCTACAATGGCTGTTGGCTCGGCTGTAGCAGAGGTCCCAGAAGGGGCTATTCGCCTCTTTGGTGGTAGGAAAGCTACAAGCCCCGGTGTGACTGAGACTGGTGCACCTCTGCCAGAAAGCTTTGGTGCTGATGGGGAGTACCGCTTTGAAATTGACGACTCCCTTGCCACTGTAGATGTTAACCGAATCCCTAACATTCCCACTGGGCCTAATGGGGAAATTACGGTTGCCACGCTAGGTCGTGCTCTCGACCACTCAGAGCTTTTTTACCAGTATCCAGAAATGGCAGATATTAAGGTCTACTTTGACCCAGAACTCGAAAAGAAGGGTTTCAATGGTATCTACTACCCGGGGGATAAACTGGTTGGACTGAATCCAAGATTGAAGGATAACCCCACTGAGTTGAAGAGTGTTCTGCTTCATGAAGTGCAACATGATATGCAGATGCGTGAAGACTTTGCCTATGGCGCAAATCCCAACTCTGATCAAGTTAAGGCCCTTACCCCAGAAGAGCAACAAATCTACAATCAAGAAGTTCAAGTCCGTAGCGAACAAATCAACCAGATGGTTAAGCCAGAGCAGATTGAAAATGCTCTGGACACTCTTATTTTGTCTGGCCTTGAGGAGCTTAAAGCTTACGGACTTGACCCCCAAGTATTGCTTGAGAGGGGTTATAAGGGCGCAATCAATACGAAAGCAGTACTAAACCATCCTCAGTCTTCGGATATCATCTATCTGATAAAGGGGATGGAGGCAATGGATATTGTCTTTGACTCTATGAACTCTATTAACCAAGGTGGAGTTGCTATCCCAGTTGCTAACCTTGAGGTATACCTTCCTAAGTTTCTTGCAGAGCTGTCTCCTGATCGTAGGAACCAGACACTGCAAAAGCTTGGTGTAGACCCTGTAGCCTTTGAGGATGTAGACCCAACTTACTTTGGTGTAGAGTTTGTCTCTAAGGCATTTGGCGTTCCCTCTCACCCAAACCCAAACCTAGCTCATCGAGTCTATCGTAGGGCAATGGGCGAAGTTGAAGCTCGTAACGTACAAAAGCGCATGAACATGAGCACTGAGGAACGGTTTGGTATGCCAGCAGAGTATACTGAGGACGTTCGTAGGGACCGTCAGTGGAACCCCGGCACTACCACTAGTCAACCTGCAGCAGCTATCTCTGTACCCCGTTACAAGCCTAAAAGTAATGGGGTTGAGGCTGGTATGCCAGATGCTGTCTATGGCTCTACCTATTTGAAAGAGCTTATGCCTGACGCACCTGTTTCAGAGTCACTAGGTTATGCCGAGGGTGGACTTGTAAGAAACTACAATGAAGGAGGGGTTATCCCTATGGAAGAACAGATGAAAGTAATGGAAGAGGGGGGTATCGCAGATGATGGTATGTCCCGTGACCCCGTAAGTGGGAATGAAATTCCTCCCGGCTCTTTGGCTAAAGAGGTCCGCGACGATGTAGATGCCAAGCTTTCAGAGGGTGAATACGTTGTCCCTGCAGACGTGGTGCGTTACTTTGGTGTTGCATACTTCGAAAAGCTTCGTGAGAAGGCTAAGAAGGGTATGGGTGAAATGGCAGAAGATGGTCGTATCGGTGGTGCCCCTGTAGGTGAAATGGAAGAAGAGGGTGATGATGATGATCTTCCTTTCTCTGATGAAGAGCTTATGGCTGTGGACGATGGGCAGGAAGCACCTGTAGAAATGGCTCAAGGTGGTCCTGTCTTTAACCCTAATAACTTCCAACCGGGGTTCTCGACACAAGGCTCTGGGATTCAAACTCGTACCTTTGTGAACAGCAAGGGTGAGCAACGCTCTATTATGTTTGTGAATGGTCAGCCTATCCAGCAGATTCCTGCTGGTTTTGTTGAAGGTACTGCAGAGAACAGAGCAGAGTTGACAAGGGCACAAAATCCTGCTACAATACCCGCAGGTGAGGTACCTACACAAGATGGTGGTGTTGGGACTGATGCTACAGATGGCGGCTTTGCACAAGAAGGTCCTGATATCGGTTCTATGGATGCCGAAGCTCTTGCTGACTTTGCACAGAATGACTTCCAAGGTATGCAAGGCTTGGCTAACGCTGCGGCAGTTTTTGGTGGACCTTTGGGGTTGGCAGCTAACGCTGGTGTTCAGAATACTGGACGTGCTATCGCTGCTCGTGCTCAGGAACTTGGCGTCCCCAACCCTGCTGCAAAGAGTGGTAAGCAAGGCCTAATTGGTAGGGCTATAAACGCTGTAACTGGACGTGGTAGTGACTCTATCGCTATGGGTCAAGGTATGGATGGTAACTTTGCTGCAGATTATGCTGCTGCCTCTGCTCATGCTGCTGCAAACCCTACAGGGACTACTACAGGTCGTGGTCTTTCTGTCTCTGATGTCCCTGCTGCAATGCAAGGTCTTGCTGCTCCAGCCCCCTCCGTAAGTTCTTCTGGGAGTACTGGTGGTGGAGGTTCTAGCTCTGGTGGTTCCTCTGGTGGAACTTCTGGAGGTATGGGTGACGGTCCCGGCTATGGTGGTTGGGCTGCACGTGGTATGTTGGTTGATAAACGTGTTACACAAAAACAGAAACCCAAACCAGAGGGTAAAGGTCTGGTTAAACGAAAGCCGAAAAACAAATAAGGCTACTCAGCTACGGCTGACCCCAATAAAAGGAAATATTAATGGCTACTATGACTACTATGGAAAAACCTAAGGTTGCTGGTTACGTTGACCCCAGTTATAATGCTGCCCGTCGTCGTAAGAAGATGGAAGATGATGAAGCAGAGATTCGTCGTTTGGAAGCGGAGGCCCGTGGTGAAAAGATCGAAGATTCTCAAGATGAGACAGGGGCGGAGGGTGATGAAGAAGAGGATGAGACGATACCTCAAAAACGACCTAAAGAAGCTCCTGTGGAAGATGAATCTGACGGCGACGAAAAACTAACTGGAGAAGAGAAATCTTTCAAAAAGCGTTATGGTGA
>Ga0209652_1003356_pt1 | contig 11849 bp, 11 predicted proteins | sample SaaInl74LU_5_DNA_FD_184641 | JGI IMG/M metagenome (GOLD analysis project Ga0209652, IMG submission 184641) | Marine microbial communities from expanding oxygen minimum zones in the Saanich Inlet - ESP_74LU_5_DNA (SPAdes) (version 2) | ecosystem: Environmental > Aquatic > Marine > Intertidal zone...
TTGTTTGGATAGATGAGGCCAAGCTGAATTTGTATTCTCTTTCCGTCAGCAGTGTCGGATCATCAACATCATCATCCGAACTATTATCATCGGGGAGAACTTCCTCAAGAATATCGACTAGATCGCCTCGCTCCAATGCCCCTCTTGTACTAATCCTATTCATCATCAGCAGCCTTTTGATTACTTCTGTTGGTGCGTCTTCGTCCAATCCAGCACGGCTCAAAATTCGTGATTCTCTTCTCTCTTCTGAACTTCGATTTGGTACAGATTTAGAAGTTGATGTTTTCATCAGTTCCGGGAACACATAAACGATATCCCCCTCATCTGTCACTTGTGGTTCTCCATCCAGCTGTGTGACAATAGGCAGCACAAAACTCTCATCTACATACGCTCTTTCTTCTTCCCCATTGTCTAGTGGCATGGGAGCATCATCACAGAATGGTGCTAATTGCTCAGCTGTAACCGCTCCTCCATTTTGACGGATCATCTCCCCAACTAACGCAAGCCTACGCTCTTCTACGTCTCCATTAGGATCTCCGTCACCAAATACATACGAAAAAACTGACTCGAGGAAGCCCATTTCTTCTGGGTCGCGGCGACTGCGTGAATCAGTAGGAGAGTAATAGTATCTTGAATAATAGGGTCGATAATAGAAGAAATCCAATGGACTGGGACCAAAAAACCCTCCAAAGCCCATTGGCATTCCACCACCTCGTCTATCATCCCGTCGGTCGTCATCTCTATTCCCTCCACCACTTGTCATGATGAAGAATATCGAACTAAAGATGGCAAATAAACTGACAAGTAACACAACTCCAAACCCGACCTTCGTTGCATAAAACAACGGTGGAACAATCTTCTCCTTCCACGTAGTCATTGCTCGAAATTTGGCACTATTGGAGCTCAATACTGAATTCACATCACTTGGAAACGTGTAGATCAAGTCCCCATCGGATGAGACGGCGATATCTCCGCGCGTGAGGGAAGCCAGCGTAGTCAAATCTTTTCTGGCTTGTGTTAATGATATCCCCGCAGATGTGGCCAAATCAGACGCTACCACTGGTCCCTTTGATTTGTCTATGGCGTCGATTACTTTTTTGGGAGGAATTTTCTCCATTAGTTCATTGTAGTAGGGCATGATTCCGTTTGTGGAGCTGTGAAGAGGTGTTACCGCTGAGATCCTTGATGTGGTCAGTGATATGCCCTTTGGAGCTACAGCCATTGGAGGCCGAATTAATGAGAACCCATTGCATGATGATGATGATGCGCAGAGAAGGGCTGCCGCAATCACCAGACTACTGGTGCTGCTGCGGCTTCGGCTGCTGTTTTTCACCATGGTTACCTGCTTTTTTTTGAAGAGAAGAAAAATAAAGATTGAAGACGAAGAAGGGTCTCCCGCCATAAACAAGGTTTTAGAAGTTTCCCGGAAACTCGTTTCCTCGTTCCGAGAATTCCTATTACATAAAAGGTCCCGGCCAGCCAGTGTCGAGTCGCCTGGAGTCATCTCTTTGGGTCAGTCGCAAGCACAAATACCTGGTAGAGCAACAACGTATATTCATTTATGTACAATTGCTCAAATATTCTACAACTTCAGTTGCTGCACGCTCAGCAGCAATCACAGCTCCTTCCATATGCCCATGTGCTCCAGCTGCTGTTTCCGTTCCAGCAAAAAAGAGTGGTTCTACACTACTTTGCAAGTCTCTGTCTCCATAGTCACATGTAAAGTCTACAACTGTGTCATCTTTTGCATTTGTTAAATCATCTTCCAGCCAGCTCTTGTAGGATACCGTTATAACTCCATTTGTGACTATCAATCCATCTTGTTCGGACGAACCTTGCACTTTGATTTCATTGGAGGCAACGCTCTCAAGTGTTCCCATCGCATTTGCATCAACACCATAAACTCGCTTCAGCGATTCAATAATGAATTCAAACAAATAGGAAGAATCATCACATATAAGCTTCCTCAACATGGCTGCTCCCTGCTCAGTGACAAATCCTGCCAAAGTAGGAAGATTCCCATCACCTTCACTTCCAGAACATGCCTCCCACCAAGTTGCAACAGCACCGACATGATCTATTGAGATACCACTCATCCGCTGTTGTCTCCACCAGTTTGTGGGGAATGATACGGCCACTTTCCCATACTCTTGCATCCAAGTTGGTGTTGCAATCATACTTTCAGTTTTTTGTTTGGGTAGATTTGGAAGAAACGTTATTGTTCTCGCTAGCACTTTCGGAGGAGCAGCGAGTACTACTGCTTGACATTTGATTATTGTTGGAGTATCGTTTTTGTTTGTGTTATTGTTTTTGTCGGTCATCTCTATGCACTTGATCTTGACTTCTTTCTTATCATTGTAATCAATTTCAGTAACTCGCATTCCTAGGCGAACAGAGTGAGATTCAAGCAACTCTGAGACCACTCGTGATGCTCCACCACATACTCGGATTGCTCCACCGCCACATGCAGCATACATTTCTGCTTGTCCATCTGGAATAACATGACGTTTACCATTCGCTATGTAAGCCATCGATATCCCGTCCATATGCATCGGTACAGTTTGTATATTCAGGTTTTGCAATAGATTCGCCATATTGGGCTCACTTCGCGGCCAAATCCATGCTCCACCAAAATCAGCTCCACCCAAGTCTACATTCGCAGCGGCTGCAGTGAGAAGTCTACCGCCGACACGATTTCGGGCATCTAAAACGAGGACTGATTTGTTATGCGATGCTAAATTTCTTGCTATGCAGGCACCACTCAATCCGGCGCCAATAACGCATACGTCCACTGTACTCATCATCATGATGCGATTGATGCACTGAATGAATGAAGTAGGAGCAAGAGCGGGGGCCGGCTTATGCAGCAAGATTGCAGTTATTGCAATAGGGCAAGGCAAATGAATGAAGGCAGTTATGGCGCCATTATTTCCCCCCCTCTCCCCTCTCCCCTTGTCTGACCGTCGTGCTTTGAAAATGAAAAGAAAAAATTGTATGCATGCTTATTGATAGTGACTGCCATCATAATATACGCAGCCTCCTCTAATAATAACAACAACGACGAATAACCATGGGTGTAATGGAAAAGATAAAAGAGATCGAGGCCGAAATGGCCCGAACTCAAAAAAACAAAGCCACCAACTATCACTTGGGTACGCTCAAAGCCAAAATAGCCAAATTACGAAATGAACTCCTCATCGAACAGGGCGGCGGCAGCGGCGGTCCCAGCGAAGGATTCGATGTGGCACGTCTTGGAGACGCCCGCGTAGCTCTCATTGGTTTCCCATCGGTGGGGAAATCGACATTGCAATGTAAATTAACAGGTACGGAATCAGAGGCTGCTGCATATGAGTTTACCACGTTGACGTGCATCCCCGGAACTATGCACTACAAGGGATCTAAAGTTCAAGTGTTGGATTTACCAGGTATTATTGAAGGAGCTGCTCATGGCAAAGGACGTGGTAAAGAAGTTATTGCTTGTGCACGTAATGCAGACGCTATTCTGATTGTATTGGATGCCGGAAAGGAAGGGTTGAATCGTCACAGAGAGATTTTGGAGACTGAATTGGAAACTGTGGGTATTCGGTTGAATCAACGTCCTCCGGATGTGACATTCAATAAGAAGTCTACGGGAGGGGTGAGGTTTTCGAGTACGGTGCCATTGACGAAGTTAGGGCCAGACCCAGAAAAAATGGCATTACAAATTATGAGGGAGTATAGGATAAGTTCGGCGGATTTGTTGGCGCGTGAAGATATTACTGTGGATCAATTGGTCGATGTGATTGTTGGGAACAGAGTGTACAAGCCCGCCTGCTACTTTTACAATAAAATTGATACGATTACTATTGAGGAGGTAGATCAGTTGGCAAGAATGCCTCATTCGCTTGTGGGGAGTGTTCATAAGCGTTTCAATGTCGGGGAGCCTGATGAAGATGATGCCCTCAAGGCAATGATTTGGAGGTACTTGGGTTTGACTCGGATTTACACAAAAAGGAAGGGGCAGCACCCAGACTTGGCTGAGCCAGTTGTTCTATCTGCCGTTAGGAAGGGTACCACTGTTTTGTCTCTTTGCCAAAATATTTCTACGCAAATGCTGAGAGACTTCAATTTCGCAATGGTTTGGGGTAAGTCAGCGAAACATAATCCCCAACGCTGTGGGATCAATCATCCCCTGGAAGATGAAGATGTTGTACAAATTGTAACGAAGACCAATTCGCAGCAAAGACAGGATAAGAACTATCAGGCAATGGTTCAGGGATTCAGTGACAAGTATCATAAGAAAAAGGCAGAGGCGAGGAAGAAAAAGCAAGGGAAACTTCGTGGGTAATTAAGTCAAGCATCAACAGATGATGTTCTGTTCTTATTGAGTAGAGGCGAGTGACAGAAGATGTAGCTTATATAGTTTAATAAGGCAGTTTTGACCCTAGAATAATAGTGATTTATATTTAGTACGCTCTTCATAACGTCCATCACAATATCTAGTATTTACAAACTTAAAAGGGCAAGCCACGTCCCAGATTCACATTGACTCAAACGTTTGGCCATTACATTACTCCTTCGCCCATTCGTGGTCAGGGTTGGCAGCCTCCCACGCGGCACACTCGTCAGGATATTTATCACCAATCATTTTCTGAAACTTCTCGCTCATCATGTATTCGGGATATAGCCAGGATGCAATCGTCATCATGATGCCAAGAATGGAATATTCTAGAACCAGCAGAACAATCCTCAAAGTGTTGGTATTATTGCCTGTGACGCTGAGAGTACCGCTGACAGCTGCAATCACAGCCATCAGAGTGTATCCAACCAAGAACATTTGCGTATTCTTCAAAATCGTGTGCTGAATACTGGGATGGCTAAGCTCTTCGTCCGAGACATAATCAAGCATAAACTGTTCAAAAAAGGGGAGTTTGAAGCAGGCCCAGGCAGCTCCGATGGTTAGAGCAAAGCCACCAAAGATGAACACATCGAAGAACGGAAGAATGTTATCCACAGTATCTACAGGCAGAGTCCACGCCAAGATAGTCAAAATTCCGAATGTGCTTAAAAAGGAGATGTCCATAATCTTGGGCTGAGTGGTGGAAGATGAACGGGAGGCTCGAGTTTAGAGAGCGATTAAGCATTGGTGAGACATGTAGACGTAACATTAGACACTTACCCAAACCTTAGTTCCGCCGATCTTATAAAAGATTCCAGATAGACAGAAACTGGACAACGCCGCTCCTGTTAAGACGTTACAAATGGTGTGTGGGTTAGATCCTTGAAAGCACTATCGCACAGTCTTGTCAGAGATTTTAATGAGAACAAACTTACCTGCCGCTCCTGTCAGCATAGCCCTCGGGTTTTTAACTGCTAAGGAGAGGACAAGAGGAGACCAACCGAGGCAAGTCAAAAAGAATTTAAAGATTTGATGACTCATTGGTTTCTTCTCAGCTGTCTTTTGTTTGGCGACGCCCTCCTCGAGGAGGGCTTCATGAGCCGATGCGGTGAATTCACTCATGGTAAGTAATTGTTAATGTTGGACGTAGTGCAAGTAAAGCGGAGTTGGAATAATGCGACACAGCACAAAGCACAAAGCATGGTTGCTCCCTTTTGGTTCCTGGATGACTTCCTTTATGTCATTATTTTGACGCGTGTTCTTTTGGGTAGAGTGCTCCCACTTGGCTATTATAGAAAAGTACTTTCCGCTATCAAATTGGACGCGTGTTCCGAGCGACAAGACAAACTCCGACGAGGGTCCTCTGTCCTCTGTCCTCTGTCCCTTTCAAGATCCAACATCTCTAGAGAGAGGATGGTCGGCAGATAAATCTATACTGTCATCAAAGAGTTCACCACTTTCCTCTTCCTCGACTTCCTCAGCTCTTTTCACCATGTAGGCACTTCGAGATGGGTGTGATTATTCCAAAACACAACGCTTGGCCTACAAAATCACTGATGATTTGCGCCGATGGATCCGCCGGCAAATGCGCAAATGACTCCTCTAACTCCACAGCTTCTTCCATGTACTGCAGAATTTGTCCAATAGTCATTGTGATGCTTATCTTCTTTTGAGGTAGCATCTCCAGCTCAATATTTCGGTAGGACGGCACCGGATGGACTCTACAGAGGACGGACTCTTCTTGCATTGAAGACTGAATTAACTTCATTGATTTAAATGTAGTAGGTCACCAGCTGCAGCTGCACAACATATCGTCACAAATTCACAACGTAGCAGGCACTGTCAATAAAAGTAACATCCGATTCTAGAGTGGTCAATAATGGTTGCTATCTACCTTACGTGATCAGTTTTTGAACAGCTTGATGTCACCCCAAAACCGGGATAAAGTGGCGACGAGAACAGCTTGGGGAGGTGGCTTCTCTGCTCTGCGATCGAGGCTTTTTGTGTTCTGCGTACGCGGGAAAGTGCACAGGGAATAAATTTTGGTGCACCAGGGGAACGGAGTAGCGCGGCTTCAATTTTACGACGATGTCTGAGGCATTTGATGCGGTAAGAAGTCAGGAGTGGTGGTGAGACAAGCCACTACATAGGAATCAGTGAGAGATCGCTGCACTATCGCCAGCGGAATCGATTTTTCGACCAATGCAACCCCGGATGACCTGGCGTTAGAACAAATACGGTTCGCTACAAAGGGTTTGGGGGGCAACAACTAGGCGTCATTATTCAATCTTCTGCGTGGGCTTCCTCTTTTATGAACGCATTCTGCGACTCAACAGTCCACAAATAGTCCCGCCCAGACGGATTTGTTCCTGCTGATTCACGAAAAACACACTACAAAAAATGTTTCACCAAAGCCTCAATCGATGCAACAAAAGCTATGTGTAGCAGTTGAAATTCAAACTTCAAACTGAGGAGGAAAGAGGAAGCTGTCAACTACTTTGAGGCGCCCAGCATGAGAGCCGCTCGCTCTTCTTCTGGCATAACAGCGGTTATTCCAAAGAACTGCATACATATATTATCATGATGTTTCTCTCCAAAGGAACAATCGGTCTCTCCCTCGCCGCCTTAGCTGCTTCCGCCGGCACAGTCTCTGCCTCTGCCGATGATGGCTTATTTACGGATCCCCTCATGTTTTCCTACGAGCCCTATGACGCCGGTAGCACGAAGACTATCCTCGTCTCCTACCGTGACGACTCTGGCCACAAGAATATAGTGAATCACACCAAGAAGATGAAGGGCGAGGGCAAGCAGGTCAAGGAAAAGAACCACAGACTCAAGAAGGCGCACACGCTCAAGGGCGCTCCTGGCTCCAGCGGTGACAAAAAGGGCAAGCCGAAAAAGGACCGCCGGTTGAGGTGGCTCCAAGAAGACCAGGCCATCATGGCCGGCTTCTCTGTTCTCGAGCTTGAAACTGACGACCTCAAGGCGGAAATTGCAGCCATAAGTGCCATTGAAGGTGTGACCGCTGTTGAGCAGGATGGCATGATGCACATCATGTCTACGGAGTATGAGCAGAAAATCCGTGGAGGAGGAGGGGTAGCAGAACACATCCGCGAGATCCAAGATGCCATCAGCACTACAGCCGATGAGCTCCCTGAAGTAGATGCAGAGGCTCACCATGGGCGCCGTCTTGCCGAAGAAACTCCTTACGGAATTGATATGGTGAATGCATCATATGTATGGCCTAAAACGCCAGTGATGACGGAGCCGATCAAGATCTGCGTTGTTGATACAGGCTACGACCTAGGCCATGAAGATTTGCCAGAGTCAGACGGTATCGCAGGATTTAACAATTATGGGCAATCTTGGAGTGACGATGGAAACGGCCATGGGACGCACTGTGCGGGTACAATTGGTGCTATCGGAGGCAATAGTATTGGTGTGACTAGTGTGAATCCTGATCCTTCAAAATTCACGTTCTACATTGGAAAAGGTCTTTCAAATTCAGGCAGCGGAACTACTGTGGGTGTGATGGACGCCGTTAAAGCATGCGTAGATGCCGGCGCAAAGGTCATTTCATTGTCACTGGGTGGTGGAGGTTATTCTGCCATTGATAACGCTTTTTATGAGGCTATTTATGATGAGGATGGTGAGTTGACATCTATTGCATATATTTCAAGGCCAACCTGGCCGCACTTGACTAACATAAACTCTCATAAACTCTCTCTCTCGCTCGCTCTTCTTCACTTGTTAGTCCTTATCGTCGCTGCAGCAGGTAATTACGCCGCAGAAGAAGCTTTTGGTTACCCCGCTAGTTATCCTTCCGTGATGTCTGTTGCAAGTGTCGACTCGCTAGGATTCCGTAGTTCCTTTTCTCAGTGGAATACTCAAGTGGAGATTTCAGCACCTGGATCTGCTGTTAAATCCACCATTCCGGACGACAAGTACGACACAAAATCCGGAACTTCAATGGTGAGTGTGCTCAATTAGCCACAATTTCGTGTGTCTTTTTGAACACTACTTCTAAACGTTGTACTTTCTGTATCTGTGTTTGATTACAACAGGCTTGTCCTCATGTGGCGGGCGTGGCAGCTCTCCTCTGGTCACACTTTCCTAATTGCAAGAACAACCAAATTCGTAATGCGATGATCAATAGTTCTAATGAGCTACCTTCTGATTCAAAGAACACGCCTGGGTGGGATAAATACTACGGTTGGTGAGTTGTCTATCGCTAGCGTATCATTAGTCTCATTATGTCTGTAACGTGGTGATACCCTTAACATCTGTTTGCGTCTGCTCATTTATCTCTCTCAGGGGCATCGTCAACGCTGGCAACGCGTATGAACTTCTCAAAAACGGATGTGAATTTGCCGGAGGCGATTCTAATCCCCCCGCAGGTGAAGGGCTCAGCTATTTTGCATTGGGCGGCAAGGATCAAGTTCCCATTCCTCCTTGCCCAGGCGCACAAGAGAGATTTGAGGTACAAATCCTAACAGACGATTATCCTGATGAAACAACTTGGACGTTGACTGATAAATGTGATGCATCCATTGGAGAAATGATGTCAGGTGGTCCTTACAGTACCAGCAACACACTATATTCGGATATGAGTGCCTGCGTCGATGATGGAAAGTACGAGTTCATAATCAACGTAAGTTACTTTCAGCTTCTGCGAGTGTTCATCTTCATCTTCCTATTTCAAAATAATCAATTGCTAACTGTGTGACTGTGCGTTTACGCTATTATCAGGACTCATATGGCGACGGCATTTGCTGCGGTTATGGTGAAGGAAGTTACGAGGTAAAGTTTGGTACCCAACTTAAATCTGGTGGAGAATTCGGGTCTTCCAAAACGGAGACATTCGGAACATGCGGAAGCACTCCTCCTCCCACACCTTCTCCAACTGCACCACCATCTGCGCCACCAACTCCAGTTCCTTCTGCGCCACCATCTGCATCACCAACTCCAGTTCCTTCTGCGCCACCATCTTCATCACCAACTCCAGTTCCTTCTGCGCCACCAACTTCATCACCAACTCCAGTTCCTTCTGCGCCACCAACTGCACCACCAACTCCAGTTCCTTCTGCGCCACCAACTGCACCACCAACTCCAGTTCCTTCTGCGCCTCCAACAAACCCTCCGACAGCTCTGGTTACCCCAGCTCCAACTCCATCACCAACTGCGTCACCAACCTCAGTTCCTACTGCAGTTCCAACAAGCCCTCCGACAGCTCTGGTTACCCCAGCTCCTACTGCATCACCAACTGCACCACCAACCTCAATTCCTACTGCGGTGCCAACAAGCCCTCCGACAGCTCCGGTAAGCTACAAATTATCTAGATCAATGTTTGTCCAGCTATGAATCTTTTTCTAATCAACTCTTTTTGTTCGTATCTTTCACTTGTATTGCAGCCAACTGCTCCACCTACAGCTAGTGGAGACGGTGCGGTAGCACTAACACAAGAAGCTGTCTTTGATTCAGACTATGGCGTTCCTAGATGTGCCAATACGGGTTCCTCGTGTGATTCGCGAGCTCTTCTCAATGGCCGAGGAACTGTTACGAATGGTAATGAACTCAACCTTTCAAATACAAACTTGAAAAGAGCAGCTTGTACTGATGGTAACAGTGGAACGTATCATGATGATGAATCAATCGATCAAATTACAGTCACTGCTGGTGATATTGAATCAGGAACTCCTGTCCCTTCTGATGACTTTATCATAGAGGGTGGTCGTGCTTATGTAACCGTGAAGCTTTATTGCTGGAGTACAGGTGCATCTGACACTGCGGATATCTACCTCACGCAAGACGCCTCTAGTCCTGATTCTGGATGGCAATTCTTGGCTTCAATCCCATGCCCTGGCGGCGGGGTACAAACAATTACGCAAGCATTCGATGTTCTAAGAGGCACCAACCAGTCCATTCGTGTCAACTTTCGTTACAATGGTTCTAATAGCACTTGCTCTAATGGAAGTTATGATGATCACGATGATTTGATCTTCACCGTGAAGGAAAACCCCAATATAACTCTTCCCCCAACTCCAATGCCAACTCAACCACCAACACCAGCGCCAACTCAACCACCAACACCAGTGCCAACTCAACCACCTACTCCAGCGCCAACTCCAAGCGGACCTCAGACAGCTTCTTACGACGCAACGCTTGGAGCTCCGAAATGCTCTCATGGTTTGTCGTGCGACTCAGCAGATCTCCTGAACGGTAGGGGAACTATGACTGATGGTGTTGAAACCAATCGTCCCAACAACTTGAACTCTTGTACCGACGGTAACAGTGGAACGTATCATGAGGATGAATCTATTGACAAGATTATTGTCACAAGGGTAACTGGTGGCGATGGTGACTTGACTGAGGGTGACGAGGTGACAATTACTGCGACTGTATGGTGCTGGAGTACTGGATCCTCCAGCTTTATCGACTTTTACTATGCGAGTGACGCTTCAAATCCTGAATGGACTCAGATTGGGGATCGTAAACCGTGCCCAGGTGGAGGACAGCAAACTATGACAGCATCGGTCGTGTTGCCCCAAGGATCACTCCAAGCGGTGCGTGCTAATTTCATGTATGGTTCTGGTGACCCCGGTGAGAATAGATGCACGTCTGGTAGCTGGGATGACACAGATGACTTGGTAATTTCAGTCAAACCAAATCTTGCGGCGCAAGGCATTTTTGCTACCCCAGGCAAGAGCAAGCACGATGATGTGCAAGGTCAAGGTGCTATTGTTTATGTAGAGAAGGATGCCGAAGAAGACGAGATGGAGAAAAAACTTCAACAGATGAATCAGAGTAAAGAGAAGCCGGATGTAGATGGTGATGGTGGGAGTGGACAGAAAGGGAAGGGCAAAGGAGGAAAAGCTCTCAAAGTCGAACTCTTTGACTAAACTAACACGCCGATGAATAGCACTAATCTTTTCATAACAATGAAGAACAATGTGCAAACAAATATCATACTTATTCCAGCTATGTTGCACACCATCCACCATGGATTCTTATTCACCATCGTGGCATCAGTTCCTTCTTTCTTCCTGTATCTCTGCTCCGATTCCTGTTCCTCTTCTCCAGTTCTTCTCCCTTCATCTCCCTCGTCAAAACAACGCGCCATGATCTTACTAGTATACTTCTTTCGTAGAATCAACGTAGGAATTAAAGTATTTCTAAAGGGGGCTGGATTTCTCTCCGCTCTCGAGGAGGATCGAGGATATGCTCTCCAAAATTTGTTCGTCTCATAAACCATCTCGGTTCACTTCACAACAACATCAACTAATCAATCATGTCCGGAAGAGGAAAAGGAGGCAAAGGTCTAGGAAAGGGAGGCGCCAAGCGTCACCGTAAGGTCCTTCGCGACAACATCCAGGGTATCACCAAGCCCGCTATCCGCCGTCTCGCTCGTCGTGGTGGTGTCAAGCGTATCTCCGGTCTCATCTACGAGGAGACCCGTGGTGTGCTCAAGGTC
>Ga0209652_1003362_pt1 | contig 11833 bp, 10 predicted proteins | sample SaaInl74LU_5_DNA_FD_184641 | JGI IMG/M metagenome (GOLD analysis project Ga0209652, IMG submission 184641) | Marine microbial communities from expanding oxygen minimum zones in the Saanich Inlet - ESP_74LU_5_DNA (SPAdes) (version 2) | ecosystem: Environmental > Aquatic > Marine > Intertidal zone...
TGCGACGCCCGGTATAAATAAACTTACCCTCTTTAGCCCACTCGCCCATCTTTGAGATATGCGCCACCTGTGCTTCACCGTTGAAACTCAACTCGGTATCCACGCCGGCAAAACCGTTATCCTGAGTGGCGAATGGAACATCGTGGTACGCCGAGTAGTTCTCGAGGTGAATCCAGCTCTGCCAAGCGGTAACCAGCGGACATTCATGGCCTGCCGCTTTAAGCTTATCGAGAACCGCTTCAACATTTTGCCAAGTCGTCATATCCACGTCAGGGTCGATTCCGTTGGCTGAAAGCGCGTCGCGGTTTACCCAAAGAACGGGGGTTGATGCGTTAAATGGCAGGGATAACATACGGCCATCAGTGGTGGTGTAGTAACCTTTAACAGCGCCAATGTAGCTGTCTGGGTCAAACGTGGTTCCACTCTCTTCCATCACTTCATAGACAGGTTTAATGGCTCCTTGTGCGGCCATCATAGTTGCCGTACCCACTTCGAATACCATCAAAATGTCGGGTTGTTCACCCGCACGAAATGCCGCAATACCCGCGTTTAGGGTCTCTGAATAGTTGCCTTTGTGTGTCGCAACTACTTTGTAATCTGGATTATTCGCGTTGAAATCCGCAACCTGAGCGGCAACTAGCTCACCGAGACGACCCGTAAAGGCGTGCCAGAATTCGATTTCAGTTTGTGCTGAAGCAGAGAAGCTCATTCCTGCAGTGGCAACTGCAACGGCTAGACTCGTAGCTTTCATCATCGTGTTCTCCTTTTTTCGTATTATTTTCAGGAATATTCGATAAATCACTAGAGTCTATTTTTTAACCTTTAGATTCTCTCGTGTCAATCAAACAGATGAGCTCGACCAGTGAAGCCTGAGGGCAGATATATTAGCTATTGATTTTATAAGTAACTAAACCCTTAGACATAAGACAGATTATGAATGGATCTAGATACACAATGGAGCATTCAGCAAATAGGGATATTAATTTCCGGATGTATTGTTACAAGGTGTTTCAGGGGAGTGGTGAAAATGGTCACGGACCATTGCTTGAATACTATAAATAGTCATCGATGTAAGCCCCCAGGTTAACCCTAGAACTACGCCTGCATCGATAATTCCGCGCCAAGGCTGCGGGATATAGTGCACCAGAATAATCAGCAGTATGATTCCGCCAGTCAGGCTAAATGCGACTATTTTACGTTTACGGGTGGTATAAAAAAATCCCATACAGAACACGGGTGCTAAAAGCGTACGCACCAGTGTCGGGTGGTGTTTTAAATAGCGTATACGTGCAGCAACGCGTGGGGAAAAGTTTTTCTGGAACCCTTTGTAGCCCTCTGAATAGGCCATAAAGACCATCCAAGACAGCAGTATTCCCCAGTGGTAAAAATCCAACTGAGCAAAGGGCAGTTCTAATGCCATGGGTGCCAAACGAAAAATAGCACTTGAGAGCAGCAAAAATATCCCAACAAAACCCCAGACAGCGGCAATCGCTCCCACGCACCTATCCTCTAAATGTTCCAGAGGCGCAGTATATCAATAGCATGCCCCTAATCGGAACTATAAGATTGACTACCCTGATAACATATTGGGAATGTCTAAGACCTATGCATCACTCGATCGAAGCCGTGCTCTTTTTAGGAGTTTAGCGGTTCTATCAATAGGTCAGCCGCCGCGAAAACCCTGTTATCAAAGCTTACCGGTGAAGCCTCGTAGTTAAACCAAAACCGATGAGAGGCGGTATCTCTTACCCTTAGGCCTGCAGGCAAAGCCATTGTTGCCACCCCAGCATCAGTTAACACTTGCGTGTAAAGGTTTCGGGCAAGTTCTGTATCAGGCCAGCCGCACAGGTAGCTCAGTTGACCATCACTTATAAGAGCAGGATAACCCTCAACTGTTCGCAGTTTCACCAAGGCTTGAGGTAGCTGATACAGTTCAAACCAGTGCTCAATAGAACCCAGTTCTGTCGTATATCCGGCGCCTGGCCTAAGCGACTCTACCCGCTGCTGATATGCCTGATCAAATAACTGAGGCTGTGTGTTATCCATATGGAAATGGGGGGTTCGACTGCCCGTCCTAGGCCCCATAAAAAGATGGTTCCCTTGTCGCTTAAGCGCCTCTGTTAGACGCTCATCTAGGGACATCAAACCTGGAATAAACAGCACTTTGTATTTACCCATACAGGCACTGGATTTATCGACAATATCGATTGAAAGCCCGAGTTGGCGTAAGGCTTTGTACTGGTCAAATACTAAACGGAAATAATCAAAGGTTTGCCCTTGAGGTTGAGTCTCCCAAGCCCAAGCCGATTCATAATCGAATAGAATTGCGACCTCTGCGGGCTTGTGTTCTAGCGGCCCAACCTGTTCAATCTCTAGTGCAGTTTGGCGAGCCTCTAAAAGCCCTTGAGCGGGGCGTGCATCTGCGGTTAACAGACCCGCATGATGCTGCTCTTGCGCAAACGGAAGTTGGCGCCAGCGGAAGTAACTAACGACCTCAGCTCCATGCGCAAAGGCCTCCCAACTCCATAACCGCACCATACCATCCAAGGGTGCTGGGTTGAAGGGTGCCCAGTTCACAGGTCCCGGTTGCTGTTCCATCACCCACCAGCGACCGCGGCCAACTGCGCGGTATAGATCGTGGTGAAAGGCTTGAAAATCAGGGTCACCCTGACGGGCAAAACGTGCACGCCAATCCTCACCATAATCACTGCGATCCTCCAAAAATCCTAGAGGATAGGCATCCCAACTAGCGATATCCAGATCGGATCCGACCGCAAAGTGATCAAACTCCGTAATTCGCCCCATATAGTTGTGGATAAGCGGTGCTTGCGTGTACTGGCGTAGGATCTCAGTTTGAACGCGGTTAAAGCTAACCACCTGATCCGAACTGAAACGTTTAAAGTCCATGACCTGTGCGGGAAGCGGCTCTGTCACTGTAAGATTAGGCAAACCTATCTCATCGAAACTGCGATACTCCATTGACCAAAACACAGTTCCCCAAGCCACATTTAATTGATCGATGCTGTCATAGCGTATTTTTAACCAGTTGCGAAATGCACTGCAGGCGGCCGCGCTATAGGAGCGAACAGTAGCGTGACAACCGTACTCGTTATCCGTTTGCCAAGCGACTACAGCCCTATGATGCCCGTATCGCTGCGCCATAAGTTCGACTATTTTTGCCGCCGATTGCTTATACCCCTGATGGCTGAAACAGTAGTGACGCCGCGAGCCAAAGCGGCGTTCACGGCCCTGCTCATCTAGCGCCAACATATCGGGGTGTCGCTCTAGCATCCACCGAGGTGGCGTTGCCGTAGGGGTACCTAACACTATCTTCAAACCTTGGGCGGCAAGGATCTCTATAGCACGATCGAGCCAGCCCCATTGATACTGACCTGGCGCAGGTTCAAGTCGTCCCCAAGCAAACTCGCCAATACGCACCCAAGATAAACCCACATCGCGCATCTGCTGTGCATCTATAGCCCAGCGCTCTTCTGGCCAGTGTTCCGGGTAATAACAGCAACCCAGCTCAGGTTTCATAACCAATCTCCAATCAATACACTTGGGAGGATGAATCAGCTCAGTTGATCGTAGGCCGCGACTAACTCACGCGCTGTGCGGCCAATCTGCTCGATGCGCATGCCTGGCTTATACAGCGACCCACCAATACCAAAGCCCTGGACGCCTGCTGCACGCCATTCGCTTAGGTTGCTCGCTGCAACACCACCCACCGCATAAAGATTAATGTTAGATGGCAATACTGCACGCATTGCTTTTACACCTGCCACGCCGACCAATTCGGCAGGGAAGAGCTTCAAACCGGTTGCGCCCGCCTCAATAGCAGCAAAGCACTCTGTTGGCGTCATTGCCCCCGGGAATGAACTGAGCCCCAGTTCACAGGTGCGCTTAATGACGTGGATATTTGTGTTGGGAGAGACAATCAGTTTAGCTCCAGTGGCGGCGACCTGATCAACCTGATCAACGCTTAATACTGTGCCCGCGCCAATTAAGGCCTCAGTACCGACAGCTTCAACCATACGCCGGATACTCTCGATAGGCTGAGGCGAGTTAAGCGGCACCTCAATACGTGTGATGCCTGCTGCAATTAACACCTTTGCTACAGCAACAGACTCGTCCGGTGTAATCCCGCGTAAAATTGCAATAAGGTCTCTGTTTCCCATGCTATCGCTCATATTTCCACTCAGCTTTTCATCAACTTTCTATCAACTTTGACTAACCAGATCGCAAGTCGCTTTATCACTCGGTCTGTTGATACGCGGATCTTAGTCCTGCAAGCGTCAGTTGCTGCGCATCGAGTAGGTGGGCATTTTTACCTAAGAGTGCCAACGCACGGTGGTAATTCATCGCTAATTTGTTAGCACCAATAATATAAACATCAGCACTGTGCCAGTACTCGCGTGCAGCCGCCAATTCTAGACCGATGAGATAACCAGAGAGTAACGCCGCGTTACCTAAAACCGCATGTTCGCTCACTAGATCGTTTGCCCGCAGGGAGAACAACTTGGCTGATATATCACCGGGCGCATCGACCGCTTGCAAAACGCCTTCGTCAAAGCGGGCCTCTTGCCACTCATCTAGATCAATCGAAAAACGCAGTACGGATTGCTTTGCCAGCAAACTAAAAAGCTCACCGGTCATAAAGGTTTGAAAACGCTCAAGTCGCTCATTTGCAACAAGCGCCCATTTTGAGTGCGTACCGGGCAGACAGACCACCCCCTCGAAATCAGGCATTTCATAGACGAGCCCGATTAACTGCGACTCTTCGCCGCGCATCACATCAGCCGGCTCCATCTGTTTCATACCGGCGCAAATATACATACTGATTCGCGAATCTACGCACTTTACTGGGGTTAGCTCCGCTTTTAAATGTGCAGGAACCATTTGATAGGGAGCCTCTTGCCAACCCTGCTTTGCCCCCACCATACCGCAAGCGACCACTGGAATTGTTCCCTCCGTTGGCAACCAGTCCTCTATGAGTGATAGCAGCACTGTCTCAAACTGGTCACGCGAAACCCTAGCCATACCGCAGGCATTCTCGCGATGATCTATGATCTCTTCATCGCCCGATATTGCCCAAGCACGCAAACTCGATGTGCCCCAATCAATCGCGATCCACTTAATATCACTCATCCTGTTACCACTACTCCGCCATCTACAACAAGGGCCTGCCCTGTGACCATTCGGCTTGTTTGCGACGCTAAAAAAAGCGTGGCATCCACAACATCTTGGGGCGCGAGGTGCTGTTTAAGACATTGTTTTTGCATATGTGCGGCAAGGTCCTCAGGGTTCGCCCACATTTTAATTTGCTTATCGGTTAGCACCCACCCCGGTATAAGACTGTTAACGCGAATATTATCTGGACCTAACTCACGCGCGAGTGAGCGTGAAAGCCCTGTTATGGCTGCTTTAGATGCCGCATAAGCAGGATAGCCCGCATTACCCATCATGTAAGAGATAGATGAAAAATTGATAATAGAACCGCCACCGAGCTTACGCATACCTGGCGCAACGGCCTGCGCCGAAAAGAAATGGGGTCTAAGGTTCACAGACATGCTGCTGTCCCATGCATCAACACTAAAATCACCTAGACTGTGGCGCGCATCATTTGCCGCGTTGTTAATCAGTACACTGATGGTACCCTGCAGCGCTTCAGTTTGACGAATAGCCGCTTGAAGCGCCGCAACATCGCTGATGTCGCATTGTATGAAATGGGGTGCAACACCATATTTTTGTTCCATCAATTGAACAAATTCAGAGGCATCCGAACGCTGCACAAAACTGACCTTTGCACCTTGCTGCAAGAACCCCTCGGTCAATGCCGCGCCAATACCAGAGCCGCCACCAGTAATAAAAACACTGGCACCCGTTAAGTCGTGAAATGTTGCTGTTTGCGCCATTAGTGGCTCTCCCGAGTAACCGGTCGCGTATCCTTCCCTACCAGAAAATCTAAATCAGCGCCTTTGTCAGCTTGCATCACGTGGTCGATATAGAGCTTGGCATAGCCACGCTGATACGCAGGCGCTTCGGGCTCCCAAGTAGCACGGCGAGCGTCAAGTTCTGCCTCATCCACCAGGAGGCTTAACTCCCCTGCATGTGCATCTAAACGGATGCGGTCACCTGTTTTAACAAGCGCAAGCGTACCGCCGGCATTGGCTTCAGGTGAAACATGCAGTACCACGGTTCCGAAAGCTGTACCCGACATACGCGCATCAGATACACGTACCATATCTCGAACGCCCTTCTCTACGAGTTTGCGCGGAATCGGCATGTTGCCAACTTCTGGCATACCGGGATAACCCTTAGGGCCACATCCTTTGAGTACTAGGATCGTGTTCTCATCTACGGGTAGATCCTCGCGATCAATATTGGCTTTCATATCCTCAATATTTTCAAATACATAAACAGGTGCCTCATGCTGCAAAAGGTGATCAGATGCAGCAGAGGGTTTTATAATTGCGCCAGCGGGCGCTAAATTACCGCGTAGCACACGTAAGCCAGCGGCCGGTTTAAGCGGTGCATCAATGGCGTAGATTACATCGCGGTTGAAACACTCGGCGCCCTCAGCATACTCAGAAATGTCGCAGGCAAGAACCGTATTCGCTGGGCGTAAATGCTGGCTTAACTCTTTAAGCACAACCGGCATACCGCCTGCGTAACAGAAATCTTCCATCAAATATTTACCTGACGGCATGCAGTTAACTAAAAGAGGGATATCCGATGCGATCTCGAAATCTTTCAGTTGTAGATCAATCTCAGCGCGGCCTGCAATCGCCAGTAGGTGAACAACCGCATTGGTTGAACCGCCGACGGCTGCATTGGCCAGAATCGCGTTCTCAAGGCTCTCCTTAGTCAGTATTTTGGATAACTTAAGATCCTCTTCCACCATCTGAACTATGCGCCGACCCGTCATGTGCGCCAGCGCCTCACGCCGTGCATCAACCGCGGGTAAGGCGCCATTCATTGGTAGGCTCAGTCCCATCGCCTCAACCAGCGATGACATAGTCGATGCAGTACCCATGGTCATGCAGACGCCTTTCGAGCGACTCATACCTGACTCGGCTGCCATAAACGCCTGCAGACTCATTTCACCGGCACGGACACTCTCGGAGAATTTCCATACATCGGTACCCGAGCCAATATCCTTGCCCCGCCATTTACCGTTTAGCATAGGTCCAGACGAGACAACGATCGTGGGCAGGTCAACACTGGCGGCGCCCATTAACTGACCTGGCGTTGTTTTATCACAACCACCCAGTAATACGACTCCGTCGATACCGTAAGCGCGGATACTCTCTTCAACATCCATCGATAAGAGGTTACGAAACAGCATTGCCGTAGGCTTCATCTGCGTCTCGCCAAGCGACATAACCGGAAACTCAACTGGCACACCGCCCGCTTCCCAAACACCGCGCTTCACCATCTCGGCCAGATCTCGTAAACCCGAATTGCACGGCGTAAGTTCAGACCAGGTGTTACAGATACCGATAATAGGTCGTCCATCAAAGGCGTGATCAGGCAAGCCCTGATTCTTCATCCAACTACGGTGAATAAAACCATCACGGTCTAACTTTCCATACCAGCTTTGCGAGCGGCGTTTAGGTTTTTCGTTGCTCACATCGATCCCCTTGAACCCTTAGAATTATTGTTTGAAGAATGCCTTTATTTAGAACGTATTGAAATTCATAACGTAGAAAGATTAACGGACAAAACACTTAACGCATTAACCTCTAATGAACTTATATTTAGCGAAACCGTTTAGGGTTGATGAATATCGCATGAACCAAAACTGTACAGTGTATGAAAAGCGAAACCCCAGATGCCCAGCATTCAAGCTTAATATTCAAGTATAGGTTTTAAGCATAGGCTAATTATCCCTTAAACTCCCCCAGCATGAGTTTACAAATATTCTGTAAACATCAAGGGAATTAGACACCTAATCCGTGTGATCGTGAATCAAAATATACCCCTATGAGCTATGCTGAATAAACCTGTTGCTTGCAAGCCCTAGCCTCTGGTTTATACTCCGCACACCCCAAAATTAAGGATACCGCTTGTGTCACAGAACCTGCACGCCAATCTTGAGCTTTTATTAAAAGCTGGACATGCCGATCTTTTAGGATCTTTGCAGCACGGTATCGAAAAGGAGGGGTTGCGTGTCGACCCTGAGGGTAAGATTGCTCAGTCTAATCACCCTGCGAGCCTTGGCTCGACCCTGACACATGATCGCATTACCACGGACTACTCTGAGGCGCTGCTTGAGTTTATAACGCCTGTACGCGCTGACATTGATGAGCTACTCATTGAACTTAGCGACCTTCACAAGTTTAGCTTTGAGAATCTAGGGAACGAGGAGCTTTGGAATACCAGCATGCCTTGCCGCATCGCTTCTGAGGAGGCCGTTCGTATTGCCGATTATGGCAGTTCAAACCTAGGCATGCTTAAACATATCTACCGCGTCGGCCTGCAGCACCGTTACGGTAAAATGATGCAGACCATCGCGGGCATTCACTATAACTTCTCGCTACCGGAAATCTTTTGGCCCGTTTGGCGTGAACTCAAGCAGAGCAGTTTGAGTGACAAACACTTTACCAGTGCCGGTTACTTTGCACTCATTCGAAACTTCCGCCGTAGTTCATGGCTGCTGCTATACCTTTTTGGTGCTTCACCGGCCCTGGGTAAGGATTTTATGCAGGGCAGCCAGCATCAATTACTCGAGTTGGATTCAGAGACGCTGTATCTCCCCTATGCAACATCACTGCGCATGTCTGACCTGGGCTACTCAAACAGGGCACAGGAGGGGCTAAACGTCTGTTTCAACCAGCTTTCTACCTATGCCACTTCATTGCAGAACGCGATACGCACGAGCTATCCGCCCTACAAAGCGCTGGGTGTTAAGGTCGATGGCAAATATCGCCAGTTAAACTCCAATATATTGCAAATAGAGAACGAGTATTACAGCGATATACGCCCTAAACGTGTGACCCATGTGGGTGAAAAACCTGTCCATGCTCTGATAGACCGAGGTGTGCAGTACGTTGAAGTACGAAACACCGATATAAACCCATTGCTACCTCTGGGTATTGATGCAGAACAGGCCCGTTTTATGGATGCCTATCTATTGAGCTGCCTATTAGGTAACGACAATCACTTAAGCGACCGTGAATGTTCACTTCTTAACTTAAATAAGAGCACAATCGTTAAAGAGGGCCGTAAACCTGATCTACGAATGAATCAGTTAGATGGTGAAACGTCCCGCGAGCAATTAGGCAACGAGATTCTTGACCAGGTGCATGCAGTCGCTGAGGTTTTAGATCAAGTGCATAGCACTAAAGCCTACACATCAGCCGTAGCAACACAACGTGAACGACTTGCCAACCCTGAACTCACACCTTCAGCACAGATACTGAGCGCGCTAAACGAGACCGGTCTAAGCTTTCAAAGCTGGGCACTTGAGAAGAGTCGCGCACACCGTCATGATCTCGTTAAGCAGCCCCTAGAAGAGTCAAAACGCAGCGAGTTAACTCATGCAGCCAAGGTCTCTTTGCAACGACAACAAGAGATCGAGTCTCAGTCTTTAGAGAGCTTCGATCAGTTCCTAGAAGACTACTTAAAAAGCTAGGGACGCTTTTTAATGGCCGCTCATCACTGAGTAGGTTTTATAGAACGGCTTTTTACTGAATAACAAAGCTGGTGAAAAAGAGGTCAGCTGCGCGCGGTTTTCCTGTTTCGGCGATCATCGCTTGCTGAACGACCTCCAACGCTTTACCGGCTAACGCCTGTTGTGCGGCTACACCTTTAACATCCGCCTCTTTCTGTTCCGCAAATAAAAAGAGGAGGTTGTTACGAATAAGCGGTTCGTGTGCATTTATGTAGTGATGTGAATCGCTTGCATCAACCTGAATGCTAACTTCTGCTTTTACGAACCTTAGTTGGTCGCCACCATCGTAGTTCGTTACGAAGGGTTTTAGTTCGATATAACCTACATAAGGTTCCTCAGAATCACCCTCTGCCGCATAGCTCGGCAAAGCTAAAAAAAGCATCATCACTAGTGTCGAAAATTTGAACACGTTTAACTCCAATTACAGGCCTGTAAGTGACAGTATAGACACTGTTAAAACAATAATTAGATAGAATTTTTCTTAGTTGCTTGCCAATGCTAAAACCTCAACGATACACTGATAAAAAATGGAGATTAAAAAATGTTGGAAAATTGCCAAAATGCTCAGGAGCGCTGGGGTGGCGTAAGCACAATTATTGACGCATGGCTAAGTGAGAGACAAGCACTTATCAGCGGTTTTGTAGCCCTACCTTCGGCAGTCATTGGCGAGGATCTTAATTCGCGACTGAGTAACTTCTGCGATCTACTGATGGATTACCTCTCTTCAGGTCATTTCGAAGTCTATGAGCAGCTCATGCTTGAAGGGCATGAATATGCAGACGGGTCTGCGGAAGCCGCGCAGCAGCTCATCCCAAAAATTCAAGTTTCAACCGATATGGCGCTTGATTTTAACGATGATTTCCAGACGTTCGACCAGGCAACTGTTGCCGATATTCGCGATTTTAGCTCACGTCTCTCATCGCTTGGCGAAGCGTTAGAAGAGCGTTTTAACTTCGAAGATAAGATGATCGCCATACTACACGAATCACACCGAGACCAAGCCTCAACGGAGTCTTAATGGGATTACGGCATGCGGTGATACTAGCGAGTGCCTTAGTACTCATCGCCTGCAGTGATGCAAAACCACCTCAAGAGACACTTGAAACAACTATTCGTGGCATGAATGCTGCTGCACTCTCTCCCGACGCCAGGTTTGCCCTGGTTGCTGCCGTTGACCATGGTGGTTCACTCTGGGACCTAGGTTCAGGTGAACGTCTATTCGACTGGAACCACCAGCAAGGAGAGTTCACCACACTCAACCATGCGGCTTTTTCACCCGATGGACTTTATGCCGTTAGCGCAAGCCCCTTCGACATGGTGCTGTGGAGCACTCAGACAGGCCAACCTCAGTGGTATTGGAAAACACCTGACGAAATTTTGGATATCGCGCTTGTTGAAAATGGTCAATTCGCCCTCTTGGGACTTGCCAATGCTGAAGCCGTAATGTTTGATATTCAAAACGGTGGGGTAACCCGCAGGCTTTACCACCCTGCCCGCGTTCGCAGTGTCGCTATCTCAGCTGATGGCTCCTTGGCTATTACCGGTGCTGATGATTATGTCGCTCGCGCCTGGAACGTCAGTACTGAAGCGGTTCTATTTGAACGTGTATTCAATAATCAGATTGATGCTGTCGCGCTAGCGCCTAATCTGCAGTACGCATTTAGTGCAGAGACACTTGGCAGTGCACAGATTTGGGACGTTACAACCGGTGAAACTATCGTTAGCCTCAGTGGTGACGAGGCCCTATGGCCCCGCCGCATCAGTTACCTAAGTGCCCGCTTTTCATCAGACAGTCGTCAAATTTTAACCGGTACGGCATCGGGGCTTGTGCAACTCTGGGATGTTATTTCAGGTTCCGAAATAGCGCGATGGAGAGTCGCGACTAAAGAGCAGTATGGACCGGTTCAAACAGGAGTCTACGACCTAGCCTTTGGTCCGGGCAATAGTGTCAGCGCCCTAGGCTCTAATGGTATCTGGAACCGTTTCGAACGCTAATTAGATAAAGAGTTATGAACTGTGGTCTGCCGATATGTAAGCTGACCGACCTCATGCAGGTCGGTCATGCGTGTGTGTGAAATTAACCCTCTGGATTGATGTCCAGCAATTCAACTTCAAATACCAGTGTTGCGTTCGGGCCAATCATCTCTCCGGCACCGG
>Ga0209652_1003364_pt1 | contig 11828 bp, 8 predicted proteins | sample SaaInl74LU_5_DNA_FD_184641 | JGI IMG/M metagenome (GOLD analysis project Ga0209652, IMG submission 184641) | Marine microbial communities from expanding oxygen minimum zones in the Saanich Inlet - ESP_74LU_5_DNA (SPAdes) (version 2) | ecosystem: Environmental > Aquatic > Marine > Intertidal zone ...
CTGGAGGGACCTCATCAGGATAAGTTGTCCATTGCACAGACTGAGATGGCTTTAGAAATCATGGAGAGTGAAGGATGGTTGGTACCCGCTGCTCCTCCTGGAGAAGAGGATGGAGATGATGACAATCATAACTCTGGTGATTCTGACGATGATGAGCAACCGAAGAAGAGAAAGAGAAAGCCATCGAGGAAATCATTGCGTGGGGCATATTTTTCGATTGGACCTCGCACTTTTATGGAGTTGGGTGAATTCTTACAAAATTGTGGATTTCCGGAAGAGAGGATGCCTCAGTCCATTTTGCACCGCAGCTAGATATAGATGCTGTGCTTGATTAATGGGATTATGTTCCTGCTGCTGTGACTTTTCTACAATTCAATATTTTTGGATCAGAGAAGGTTCATGTCAGCACTCTTTTTAGAAGATAGTTTGATAGTTGCACGATTATTGATTATAGTTTTTACATTTTACATGTTGCTTCTTTGTTCTTTGCTCAACAACAATGATTACAAATTATCCTACTTAGAGCATGCGTTGTTGGGATAGGCTGGGGTTTGAGATTTCTTTAAACAGACCTTTGATTTCTCGATCTTACTCTCCAGTCATCAACACTTGGGGATCTCCATCCCGATACACTAGTTGCGTGGTTAAGTCTACGCATATTTTCCCTGCATTGCTGTTTGACTCGGGTGGGAGTGAGAACACCTTTTTGGAATAGGCATTCCCATCCTTGTGACGTCTGTGTGTCAATTTGACCCTCGATGGATTGAAATAGTTCATTATATTGCTCCGATGTTCCTGGCGTTTTCTGTAGCAAATCATTAATGACACATTTGGCGGCACCTAAAGACTCGTCTCTGTCTGCCAGCTTTCTCTTGTAGCTGAGTGTAGTAGCGACAGATGCAGCACGTAGGACATAGGAATGAAGTAATAGTGGAAAGATCTCGGCGTTGTTGATCGTCTCCAAGCTTAGATCAGAAACCAAATCATAAATGAACTCTGGTTTATCACTGGAAACCAACATGTTCAGAAACGCATTGCAGATTCTTTTGGATTTTCCCGCTGGTATTATCTCTTTCACGATCTCCTCTTCTCCGTCTTCATAGAACACCGTGCATTGTTCAATGTCTACCGGTGCAAACAGAGAGTGTAATGACTTGATTCTATTCGCGTCAAAAAGATCGGATGTATTCTGTATCGTTTCAAGCAAGGAACAAATGTACTCCTCAGTCTTGTCCTTGGATTTATCAAGATCATAGGTACATGACAGTTTCAATAGCTCAATAACTTCCTGGAGGCCACCGTTATCAATATCACAGTCATTAAAGCTGATGAATTCATGTTCATACGCCCTTATTTTCTCCACGCGCTCCGCAAGGACCACATCGCACTTCTTCAGGAAACTCGTCATCTGGAATTCATGAAACCATGGCACAAAAGTGATCGCGGTTGTCACGTCGATAGTGGCATGTGTTTCTGCTACAGACAGCTTATCTGGATCGATGAAAGAATAAAATTTCTTCCACATCAGCGGATCCTTGTTTGTGAACTCAATGCGGCCAGTCTCATTCTCTATCATGCTTGCGCTTAGCATCGTGTCAAAGTAGTCGGATGCAAACGATAGGATCACTCTGTAACAGTGAAACTCTTGCATAGACTCTCCACTGCCAACCGCGACGATCACATCTGGTGGCTGTGATCGGATCTTCTTAGATGGACCTGGACTACTCATTCTTTGCAGTGTCAAAGCGATTGACTTGACCTTTTTACTGCTCTCCAGTTATGTTAGGTAGTAGTACTTATGAGTTGTATTGGTTGGGGATTGGGGAGGCAGGCGGTGGTGGCGATTCAATGATGGTGGTGGAATGAACTCAAAAATAACGGACAGAAATCCTTCAGAATCAGAAATTCCTTTTTTGACTTCTACTTTTCATTTACTGTCACATCAGACACATCTTCATCTCAGCATGTGCAAAAGCATCATGCACTTCACTTTTTTTTTTGCGCTCTATCTATTGTACCATAGACAATAGAGAGAGAAGATAGAGCTGTGCGTGCTATTACCATACTTATTATTTGCTTGGATGGGTCGCTGGATGCTGGCTCCTTCTTCTGGTGATCAAAGCTGTATGCACTGAAATTTTATTGAGTATCTGCGCCCTCTGTGAAAAGACAATGAAAGCGCCTTGGTTCTTGATATTGTTCACAACTCCGATAATACACAGCGCGTCATCTTTCGGTCAATATACTACAACAAAGTCTCGTTTGCCCTCGCCATTTCTCCAGATCAAGGATTTTGCAATAGATGCAAAGAGGAACGACTCCTCTACAGCTGCCAGGATATTATTTAGTGATTTGCGAGGTGGGGGGAATGAGAATGAGGGAAAATCTGAATATGTCGGTAGTGCTGCTCCCGAGAAGGATAGCAACAAAGGAAATGAATCATGGGGCATCTCCCTAACACTCTTTATAACGTACCTCACTGTGATGGCTGCCAAGTGCGCACTTCCTTCAACTTTGGCTATACTTTCTTCTACCAATTCAGGTCTCATTCATCAAAGTACAAAATTGTCACGGGACGATGTAATCTCACGTCTACTTGCGCTGTCTACGCTATCCATCGCTGCCGGCAAAATCTTCCTTGGACCTGTCATAGATTCACTTGGGGGCATAAAATCTTTACAAATCACTCTCTTGGCTCTTGTTATGTGTCTCGGTTCCATCGGCGTAGCACAAACGTGTCCGACTCTCTCGTCGCTGGCATTATATATAATCATCGTAGATTTTGGGTTCAGTTCATGTTGGGCAGCCTGTGTCAAGACAATACGAGAATATACGGAGGAAAAGAGATGGTCCAAAGAAATAGGACGATTGGCAATGGCTGCAAGGTTGGGAAATGCAATTAGCTTCGCCTTCTTTGCTTGGTTATTGCAATGGGCATCGTCAAGAACACCAGCAAACGTTGTAACCAGCGGTGTGGATACCTCGTGGAGATGGGTTTACCGTGCCTCGGGTGCAATTCAACTTATACCTCTAGCTATGCTCACGCACTTTGGAAGAAAAGGTAGAGACGATGTCGCGATTCAAAAAGAAGTTGAAAGCAACAAAGCAGAACAAAGTACAACAAGATCGTCACCAATGGTTTCACTTAGCATCCTTCGTCGGCAAGCGAGCAAACCAGAATTCTGGTTGCATTTACTCTCTCGCACCATCACTATGGTTCTTGTATCATTCCTTTTGTTCATTCCGACATTCATGACTCAATGCTACGAAATGTCCACGGCGTCGGCAGCTCGCGTTGGGAGTGTGTTTGCACTAGGGTGCCTGGCATCAGTATCAACGTTGGCAGCAAAAACATATCCATCCTCAGATTCAGCTCGAATGCAATCACAATCATCTTTCCAATCCAACAACGACCAATCACTGACGCCAATATACAAGCGGAAAGCGTGCTTCATGGCCATGTTCCTTGCTCTGTCGACAGGGTGCTTATCTGCGCAAATGCTGTTTCTCAATAACATCATCGATCTCTCTTCTACTTTGGGCTCTATGGTAATGTTCCTTTGGGGATTCAGCCTAGCCATACCATTCTATCTCCCTTCGAGCATGTTTTCTTTGAAACGTGGTGGTAAAGAAGGTGCTGCTACTATTGCTGATGCCTTTGATGTGAGTGGATTCGGATTGTTGGCTGTTTTCAATGGCTTCGTCGCGCGTGTCATTGGTGTTAAAGGAGACTTGAACAGCATGTTGTTGCATCGTAAGCAAGCTTGGATACCAGTGTTTTCATTGATGCTGGGTGGTTCAATAGTGGCAATGTTGAGCTTATTCAGCGCAGTGTGGCTAGAGGGGAAGCGTGATTTTAAGTCAACAAATTAGAGCATGCACTATTTTTACCAGAGTTGTTTAGATAACTATGAAAGTGAAAGTCGCCAACAAATAATTTGATACAATAGCAATAAGTACTGTATCCTGTATCGATTATTTATCGGTCTCTTGCAATCCACAGAGGTGAAATTAACCCCACAATTTTTGAGGGGGTACATACGAACGTTTTGGGAGGGGTACAGCACTTACTGGTGCCTCCTGCCACGATTTTTTTATCACCAGTAACTATCCAATAATATCCAACTAATATCCACCAACCACCCTCCGTTCGTCAGTTCTCGAGCCACCACCTGCCTTCCCTCAACTTCTTTTCCACCAGCTGCTAGTTTCGCTGAGGTGTCAGTAAAACACGTCAGCTCTTACTTTGTGAGGAATAAGAGTCCTTATGGACTTATTTGGGTCGTGCTGCGACAACTCATTACAGGCTCAATCATTACGCCACCACTGGACACCTCTATCAATAGCGACGGTTCATGGACAAAGTCGGAAGAATCACGTGTCTTTCTAACTGACGTGTTTTGCGGTCTACCCATCTGCTATTTTCTTTCACATCACGCATTGCCACGCAGGCTGTGTTGTCTCTCCATTGACGGCCACCACCTTTTTCAGCCTTTCATCTTATCTTATTTTTTAGCTACACAACAACGCTCAGGTTGGCTACAGCTCTATGCAGCATTCAATTGCTTGCCGCCTCGATAAAAGAATCTGTCACCATCGCCATGAACAGCAGCATCAATCCTTTATTCTCGCTGGTGGAAGCGGCTCAGCTCGTTGGGAACCACCATCAGAAGGCTCCAATCACGACATCTGTTACAGAAGGCCAACAGGTGTCTTCCTCCACTCATGAGGTGTCCGACGATGATCAAACCATTGCCTCCAAAATGATTGCTCTACGCGAGAATCATCTCATAGCCCTCCGTGCCGCTGCCACCAACGCAGGGATGAACTCAACTGTGCCGCCGCAAACCGCTCCGCTGCCAGCTGCCGGCCGACGTGTGACAATAGCTGCAGATGACTCATCGGGTGGAAAAGAGATTTTCCCCATGAAGTTACATGCCCTCCTCGCCGACCCAGCTGTGCATGATGTTATCTCCTGGTTGCCTCAGGGAAAGTCCTTCGTTGTGCTTCGACCGGATGTCTTCGCCGCTCGTGTGCTGCCTCGCTACTTCGCGCCCGAGGGTTCCAACTCATTGAATGCCCGCCCAGCTACAGGGAAGAATGGCAGTGTCAAGAAGGCCCAAGGTGTGCACAAGTACCCTAGCTTCACCCGCAAGTTGAACCGCTGGGGATTCCGCCAGATCTCTCGCGGACCTGATGCTGGTGCCTTCTGCCATGACCTCTTCCAACGTGACTCACCCGAGTTATGCCGTGGAATGGTATGTCAAAAGTCCAGGAAATCCAAGCAAGCCATCATGGAGAGGCAGTCTATGAATTCAGATGCGTCTGACTTGATCAGTTTGTCTTCGGTCTCCACTAAGTCTACCACAGCCTCGGGTGAAAAGAACAATAATTGCTCAGCTGCTGTCACCGTGTCTACTGCAGGTGTATCAACTTCTTCAAGGTCTCTGCCATTCAAGAAGAGACGGTCCTTCCAGAGTATAGATGGCTCAATGGATGGAGACATTCCGAGTGTGGTCTCTCACCGCAATTCTTCTCGCAGGAACGCTCCTTTCTTAACAGAAGCAGTGCCAGAAATGGTTGCCAAGCGTGAATCCGGCATTAATGGCGGTATCATGGCTGAGGCTGCTGCTAAGGAAGCTCTTGCGAGACACTTCCATGAACAGCATAGAGCTTTTGCCATCTCTTCACTGATGGAGAATAGTCGCTTGGCCATGGAAGCTGCTGGTTTGAAGGTCTCCGCAAATCAACGTACCGAGGCTCTTTCGCAAGTTGTTGTCAATAGAAGTGTTACAACAGCGAAGACTGATGAGACAAATACAAGCAAGCAACAGACTCCTATTCTTGGGGCAACCACAGACTCTGCTGTGTTTGCTCCTACTGTTCCTCATCTATCATTAGAGCAAAAGAGTTCATCTCATGCAGCAGTTCTATCGTCAGCTGCAGCTGCGAAAGATGCTCTCATGAAGGCTTACATACAAGCTTTAAATGGATCATCAAGATAACCTGAACCTGTTCTTGCCACATTTTCTCTGACGGCACTTGCAGGTTTTTTTATGACGGGGGACTCCAATCAATTTTCAACATTTATTATTTTGGTACGACTGGGAAATGCTGCTATGCATCTAGTGAATGAAATCAAGCTATTACTCATCAAGAAGCCTTCAGTGTAGCCAAAGTCACTTCCAACTAAAATTAATATAAACTTTGCTAGGTATTATTATCAACACTAATTGGACTCATCTAACATTTCATGGAGGTCCACTCGCAATCGTAAGTTTAAATACTGTCCGGTTCCACCTCACGTCTGAAATAGCGTGTGAAAGGCCTCATTCCCTCTTCTTTGCTTGTTTTGAGTACGCACTACTAATTGGACTCATCTATTTTCACAATCATAAGTCGGTTCACCTCGCGTCTTCAAGCGCGTAGAAAGGCCTCATTCCCTCTTCTTTTTGCACGCTTGCAAATAGTTCATAGCTAAGTACTCCTATGCAACAGTCTCGTTCAGACTTCTCCGCCCGCATGCCGCTCGCTAGAATAGAGCTCCATGCCATCGCCAATCGCCATCCAGGCACGGTCCAGAAGTGACAGCTGCCAAAGGGGAGTCTCGCCAAGCTGGGAAATACGCACGAACCTTCTCTCATCTCTCCTCTCTCATCTCTGACTCGATCTGCTAGCTTGTAGCAAGATTTCATTCAACATCGTGGGTTCCACAAACAACCAAAGAACCATCACTCAATGCGGTGGCACCTCTTCCAATGAGTTAGTTCAAAGAAGGTGCTTTCGGTCTGTGACACAGATTTTTTGACGTAAAATCAAGTTAAAATAATTCCAATCCACTGGATCTTTGTGGATTGCAGAGATATAAATGAGAGGTGGCGATCATATACAATACAACTCTAAAAGGAAAAATATGAAGCTGCATCAAGCCTGTTTAGCTATTGCCCTCGTTGGCTCAACATCAGTAAATGGGTTTTCTTCTCCCCGAATGACGATGCCATCTGTGTCTAGAACTGCTCGATTCTCTGCTGTAGTTGAGGAAGTAACAACAACCAATGGCGCAACCGCTTCCATGGAAATGCCGACAGCATGGGAATGTGATGAAGAGGCAGAATGCGTGGAAGTTCCTGCTTGCAATGATGAGGAATGCCGCACAACCTTGGATGTAAGGATACATTCAAAATGGTACGATTTGTCTGGTTGGCGAAAGGCTCACCCCGCTGGTGCTCACTGGATCGATTGGTATGATGGCCGTGATGCGACTGAAGTTATGGATGCTTTCCATTCCGCAAAGGGACGTGAAATGTACAAACGCTTGCCTGCATCTGCCCCCGATACTGCTGCTGTTTTGGAAGCTTCTACGGCTCCTTATTCGCAGACTGAGTTGAATTTCAGAAAATTGAGAGCTGAATTGGAAGAGGATGGATGGTGGAATCGTGATTTTGTCCATGAAGGAACATTATTGGCGATCTGGACATCATTGTTCGTTGGAGCATCATTGACTGTTGAGTCTGCTCCTCCTCTCAGTTGTTTCCTACTTGGATTGTCTATGACTAACGCTGGATGGTTGGGCCATGACTACATCCATGGTATTGATAAATTCGCCAATTTCATGAGGCCATTTGCAGCTGTCGCTGCCGGATTGGGACCTACCTGGTGGTCCGACAAACACAACAAGCATCATGCCTTGACCAATGAAATGGGAGTGGATGAGGATATCGCCACTGATCCCTTCCTTTTCCCATGGGCTCCTGATCCAGAGAACGATTCTCCCCTTCGTAAGATCCAGCATCTTATCTTCTTCATCCCATTCTCCTTCCTCTTTGCCTTGTGGCGTGTCGACACCCTTCAAGTTGCGGTGGACGGTGTTGAAGAGAAGCGTCCTGATGCGAAGAACGAGTTGTGGTACCTCCTTGCTCACTACGCCGTCCTGCTGACAGTCTTCCCTCTCCAGGTTTGGGTCCCAGCTGTGTTCCTCTCTGGGCTCATGTCTGCATTGATTGTCACTCCTACTCATCAGTCGGAAGAGTTTTTCGAAGAATATCAACCTGACTGGGTCACTGCTCAGTTTCAATCCACAAGAAATGCCGTAACAACAAATCCATTTTCAGAGTGGCTTTGGGGAGGCATGCAATATCAGTTGGAACATCACTTGTTCCCATCTATGCCTCGTTCCAAATACCCTCTTCTCAGGCCCATTCTTCAAAAGTTTGCCGATGAGAACAATGTCCCTGGAGGTTACAGGGAGAGTGGTGAATTTGAAATCCTCTACATGAACTGGGACCTTTACAGAAAGGTCGCTGAAGCCGACCCTGTACCAGGAGCACCTTACAGCCGTGGAAATGGACAACTGGGTGCTATCGACATGCAAGGAGGTGTTGCTGCTGGAGGCGTTGGTCTTGGGAAATTGATGTAAGATATGAACACATCGACTAAAAAGTATGTGATTGGGAGCCAAACGGTGTAGCTTAAATAATATAATCACTTCAATTGGTGCGCATCAAAAAAATATAACTCTGCAAGACTGATTGTGACTTATAAATCTTCTCTCCTCACACTCACACACATCCAGCCTGTGGGACCATGCTCCCATTCCCGAGTTTCACGAACAATCTTGCCAACCTTTGTCGTTCTATCATAAGAAACCAAAGCTTTGATTCCATCTTGAATGCTTACTTTGGCATTGCTAATCGAAGATGATGCACCGTCACTGATAGGACCTTCATACCATTCAAAAATATCTGCGATACTCTTTTTCGTTTTGCTTCCCGATTCTACCAATAATTGTTCATCACAAAGGGCTGCATAGTCCTTCAGATTCCCGCCCTCGATTGCTTTTAGCAAGTTCATATTTGCAGTCAAGATGTCATTCTTCACGTAAGCATTCATAGCTGCTTCTGTTTCATCCCACACTTCTTCAACTGTTCCCGTTCCATCAATATTCACAATGTGCAGCTGACTCTCACCTGAGCTGTTGCCTTCGGCCTGCAACTCTTCTGTCATCTCCAAGGCTCTAACAACAGGTTCAGTCTGAGTTTGAAACGTCTGAAAGCGTCTCCTCGCACTGTCCAAATTGTCATCAGATCGGCCGGACGTTTCTGCCCGAGTCATAATTCGTGCTTCTAGTACTTCAATTGGACAGTTATACACCAATGAACCCAATACCGAAGTATAGGAAGGCATATGCTCCATCCACCCTTCGACATTGTCATAGTTTCTCGGGAAGCCATCCACAAGGAAGATGCGTGAACCAAACTCGGAACCAGCCTCTTGTGCCTTTTCATCCATTGCAATTCGTAGCAATCCAAGCGACAGTTCCACAGGAACAATTTGACCTTTCACAAGACATTCTTTGACCATGTCTGCGTGTGGATAATCCTTCTTCTCGGCTCCTGAACGTAGCAAGTCACCAACAGAGAGATGAACACATTTGTAAGTATTTACAATACGTTCTGATTGGGTCCCTTTTCCTGCACCAGGCCCTCCTAGAATAAATAGTACCCTATGCGAGTGATTCTCGGTGAGTGATGATGTATCAAGGTAGGATATCCCTCCGAAATCACAAGGAGGGGGTAGTGATCCAGTAATAGTTAATGCCTTGCGTGCTGCTTGTTCAATCTCATTGCTTTGATCGTCGTTTACAGAGGTGGTATCAGTTGCCCCAGATGCAGTAGCCGCAGGTGCTGCCGAGAAGAGAGCCGATGATGATGAAGACGAAGACTTGGAAGAGGAAGACTCTCCATCAGTTGGAATAAAGCAGGTGGAATGCAACGATCTACGGAATGGTGTAGAACATGAAGTTGCAGCTCCTCTAAACGTCAAAGTGTTTCCTGCTGACGAGCGAGACAAATGCTTAGCGATGTTGAAGCCGCGGGCCAATCCCAAGTTGAGGGTAGAGGCAATGATTGCCATTGATACAGCGCCTCGAGATGGTTTCATGTTATTAGTTAGTTCTCCTAACAATCAGCGGTAGTTTGGCTGAACTTCTTGTGTGCATTCCAATGCAAAAAGTGGAAAAAAATCACAAGAGCTTCAGCTTCAAGGCTGGATGGCGGAGGCCAGACGCAGCTTTTTGGGGGTATTACCTTTCCACAGCGTTCATGCCCAGTTGGTTTTGCCCCCTTTTATCATTGGCACGAAATTTTTGACCATGTCACTTCTCTCCTCTCACTTTTTAGATGTGAGCGAATGCTTGTTGCCTGCAGCCTATTACCTTCTTCATCGAACAACTATCGGTCGTCATCACTGCCGCCATACTACTCAAAGCTAGCGTTCCTCACCACCGCGATGATGCCCCTCTTCCGCTTCCTGATTGGCATTGCTCTCGTCAGCACCAGCTCGCTAGTATCCAACGTCGCCATCGTCGAGGCGTCAAATTTTAGCAAGGCACATGCACATACTGGAAAAGTGGAGCCGTTCTCACCCGGTGATCCTAAAATCAAGCTTGATGGGAAGGCTACTAGTATTTTAAAGGCTGGGAAGCCATATCAGGTTAGTTGATGCTTGTTGTATAAAATCTGGAGTTTCTTTGATCTACTTACTTAAATGTCATTCACCTCTTGCATATCACAAAATGATAATAATAATCGTATTGTCTATTTTCAATAGACGCAAGTTCAATCCGGCGATGGTGGCCGTGGTCTCGTAATCCAAGATGTCGATGCACCCACACACGTTGTATGGGATCGAATCCTCGACTTTGATAATTATGGCAGTATGGTGCCAAAATGCTTCGAGTCAAAAAATTACAAAATCATTGATCACAAACCCACCAAGGCGAACAACTTTCTAGAAAAGGAGATTTTTACACGGATGAAGGTTGGATTTCCCATGTTGAAATTGGAGTATTTTGTGAGGCATTTTGTTTATATTCAGCATCATAAAGCGTTGACATGGACGTTGGATTACACGAAGGAATCAGACTTTGATGACTCATGTGGTTATTGGTATATTGCTCCCCATCCGGATAATCCAGAGGAGAAGACGAGGTTGTATTATTCCGTGGGAGTAAGCATGTTTGATTGGGTTCCAAAATTCGTGGTTGACTTTATGAGCTCCAAAGCGTTAACGGATGCAACAGCATGGGTGAAGAAATTTAGTGAGATTGAATGGGCAAAGGAGGTTGCCAAAGGAGGCACATCAAGAAGTAGTAGTGCTGGTGCGCAAGTCAAGAATAAGGGGCCACTTTTTGCGCTACCATTCTTTGGGAACAAAAAGAAACAAGAGGAGGAGGAGAGGCTTGCAAGAGAGGCTGCAGAGAAGGCAGCGATGGAGGCACAAGCGGCGTTGGAGGAAAAGAAAAAGTTATTTGTTGTGCGTGCAGGATTCCGTAGATACCTGCTCGTCTCTTTGGTAGTTGTATTGGCTGCTTATAACATCAACACAATTGTTGCAGGAGGGTTCTTAAAAGAGAAGTCTGCGTGAAACGTGATATGACCAGATATTACACAACATCTTGTAAAAGCAACAGGGGATGGAACAAATCAGAAGATGTGAACATATACTTTAAGCTTCATGCTTGACAACTGATAAACTAACTTAATGTATTATGGTATGACAAAGAAAAGTAGGAGGCGACCTGCAGACGAGGTGTGTGGAATTACAATAATGAATCACAAACAGTAGAGGAATAACAGAATATGAAAGCAATAAACAGCATCTAGTGACCCGTTATAGTTGGTTACGATAGTAAAGAAGGATATATATAACAACTCAAACTCTTTGTAAATGTATCGGCCATGCTACAACGTCGTAGGTGACCTGATGAGGTCCAATTTGGGATGGCCGCCGGCATCACTCTAGCACCATATCGTATCCAACGCTGTGAA
>Ga0209652_1003371_pt1 | contig 11799 bp, 8 predicted proteins | sample SaaInl74LU_5_DNA_FD_184641 | JGI IMG/M metagenome (GOLD analysis project Ga0209652, IMG submission 184641) | Marine microbial communities from expanding oxygen minimum zones in the Saanich Inlet - ESP_74LU_5_DNA (SPAdes) (version 2) | ecosystem: Environmental > Aquatic > Marine > Intertidal zone ...
ATTTTTAATTCTCATGTTGCGAGAGATGAAGCACTACAGTTAATGACTAAGGCATTCCACTGCCTCGTTTCCATTGGAAATTTGAACCCAAATCAAATACCAAGTAAAGTTATCGAATATATAGCAACTGGTAAACCCGTTATTCACTTTGCTGAAATTAATGATGATCCAGTAATTCATATTGCTGATGAGTTTGATAACGTGTTTATTGTTACAAAAAATACAGATATAAACATTTTTAAAAAAAATCTAAATAAGTTTTTCTTGGAAATTGATAATTTTGATAGCAAAAAGTTCAATAAACTTTATTCACCCTCAGCATTGATTGAGAAACTAGATACTTTTTAGAACAGGATTCCAGTCTTCTATATATTTCAAACTGTAAAAGGGTTCTTTTTTAGCGTCTAATGCATCTTTAATAGATGTAGTGGCAGATTCAATATCCCCGGGTATATATTTAATTGAATTAGAAATATCAAAATGCTCCATATAAAGAGAATCAGGAGCCACCACAAACAAACCTGCGGAGCTTGCTTCATATAAAGGTAGTCCAACAGTTTCATAATGGCTTGTATGTAAGTAGATACTGTGACTAGGCAATTCTTCAAGTAGTAAAGTTGATGTATTTTCTGATTTTTTTTGATTTTCTTCTGACATAAACTTTGTTATTTTTAGATTAGGATTATCAACCTTCAGTTTCCTAAGTACTGCATCCATAAAGCTTGAATTTTTATTTTTAATTAGGCTCTGTATGCTTATTACTCCAGTTTCAGAATTTATGTCATTTGCAAACTTCTCAATCACACCAATTTTTATTAATTTGTTACCGAATTGATTGTGTATTTCTTCAGCAACATGGTCAAGTTGGTAAATTATATGATCACTATCTTTAAATGATTTATTTATAAAGTATCTTAAAATTAGATTCTTCAGGTCTTTAACTTTTAGTGGAAGCAAGTTCTGAATCAGAGTATATGATTTATTTTTAGTTTTAAAGCCAAAATTGCCAAAATGGATTATTGCTTCAGATTCGTTAATCATATTCATATCTTTTTTACTTAAGAAAATATTGAGATAGGGATGAAAATATCTATTTAAACTTGTTTCTATTTTTTGCACATTTGAGTCTATATCTAAATCATCTAATAAATAATTATCGTGTAGAAGTATTATTTTGTAATTTGACTTTTCAATAAAATTTAATGCACTTTTAACTACAACTTGTCCACCAAGCGATTTTACACCACATATATTAAGTACAATACTCTTATCCATTAATTCAATAATAGTTCCTTATTAACAACTAATTGTATGACTAAAATCATTATGTGGTTAAAAATAGTTATGATGTTGCTTTAGTTGTCGGTACGAGACCAAATTTTATAAAAGCTGCTCCTTTAGTGAAATATTTTGAGAGTAAGAATTTAGATGTTTTATTTATTCACACTGGCCAACATTGGGATAAGAATCTTTCAGGAAATATATTTACAGATCTTGAATTAAGGGAACCTGATATAAACCTAGAAACCCCCCTTGATGGAATGAATCATCAATTGAGCTATATGATTAAGAGCTTAGATACAACGTTAAGTAAATGCATTGTTCCAAGAGTAGGCGTTTTTGGTGACGTAACGTCAACTCTTGCAGCTTCTTTAGTTACAAAAAACAGAGATTTAGAATTATTTCATGTTGAGTCAGGTTTAAGATCCAGAAATCTGAATATGCCCGAAGAAAGAAATAGGCTAGCTGTTGATACAATAAGTGACTATTTATTTACACCATCTGATGATGCTGTTAAAAATCTACTTGATGAAAATATTGGAAAAGAAAAAATATTTAATGTTGGAAACATAATGATTGATACCCTTAAGGCTAACTTGGATAAAATTCAGAATTCAAAAAATACCGTTATTGATGAATTAGGCATCAATGAACCATACTTCGTAATGACTATCCACAGGCCATCAAATCTTTCTAATGAAGCATTAAGTGGGATCTTTACTGCATTAGATTCATTCAAGAAAGACTATAAAATATTAATACCAGCCCATCCAAGGTTATCTCAATTTATTGAAAAAAATGACTTACAATTCGAAAATTTTATTTTTATTGATCCACTGCCTTACATTAAATTCTTAGGTTTAGTTTCAGGTGCAAAATTAGTATTAACCGATTCTGGAGGTCTCCAAGAAGAGACAACGTATCTTAATATAAGATGTCTAACTTTAAGAGAAGAAACAGAACGACCAATTACTGTTTTTGAAGGAACAAATAAAGTTATCGGTATAAATACAGAAGTAATAATTAATGAAATAAATAGTTCATTAGGCAGTAAACTACCAAATGAAATTAATATTAAAAATTGGGATGGTCTCACATCATCAAGAATTTATGATGTTTTGTATTAGAGGTATATGAGTAATTTTAAATACGATGTAGCGGTAATAGGGCTTGGTTACGTAGGCTTGCCTTTAGCTATTCAAGCTACTAGTTCAAACTTGAAAGTTTACGGTTACGATATAGATGAAAATAAAATTTCTAATTACAATTTAGGAAAATCAACCATAGAAGATATCTCAGATAAACAACTTGAAGCGTCCTTAGAGAAAGGTCTTTTCTTATCATCTGATCCAAAATATTTATCTGAGTCAGAAACTATAGTTATAAGCGTACCAACACCATTAACTGATTATCAACCAGATCTTAGTTATGTAAAGGCTGCAGCTGAAACTATTGCTAAAAATATTACTAAAAATCAGATCATAATTCTTGAGTCAACAACATATCCCGGAACAACTGTAGAGGTTTTGATACCTGCTATTGAAGAAATCTCAAATCTTAAAGCAGGTGTTGATTTTTTTGTGGGCTATTCTCCAGAGAGAATTGATCCAGGAAATGATACATGGAATTTTAAAAATACACCAAAAGTTATAAGCGGAATTAACGATGAGTCACTTTCAAAAATCGAAAATTTCTACGAACAAATTATAGATTCGGTAGTAAGAGTCAGTGGTACAAAAGAAGCTGAGATGGTGAAACTCTTAGAAAATACTTATAGACATGTAAATATTGCATTGATAAATGAACTAGCGATCTTATGTAATATGCTCGAAATAGATATATGGGAGGTTGTAAATGCTGCAAAAACTAAACCATTTGGATTTGAGTCCTTTAGGCCTGGGCCAGGTGTTGGAGGGCATTGCATTCCAGTAGACCCTAATTACCTATCTTTTAAAACCAGACAAATAGGAAAACCTGTAAGGTTTGTTGAACTCGCCCAAGAAATTAATAATTCCATGCCAAGCTACGTTGTCAGTAGACTTTTAGAAAAGATGAATCTTTTAGAAAAGCCATTTAAAAATTCAAATATCTTGATTCTTGGAGTGGCTTACAAAAAAGACATAGGGGATGTCAGAGAGTCACCAGCTATTGGAATTATTGAAAACCTTTTCGAACGGGGAGTCAATGTTAAGTACTATGATCCGTTTGTTGATAGCCTTTTAGTAAACACAAACTATGTTGAAAAAGAAGACAGTTTTGACAACATTAATAAATATGATTTAGTTTTAGTTCATACGGCACATACCGATTTTGAAAACTTTGACTTTAGCAAAGTTTCAGTTCCTATATTCGATGCAACTGGTAGTGATCACTTTAAGAATGCTGAGAGGATATAGCTATTTCTAACGACTTCTCTACCTTATCAAAAACTATTAATTTATTAGCCAGTGAACTTGGGCAAGTGATAAAGAAGCAAGCTGGAGAAAAATATTTCAATATAGTAGAAGATATAAGATTAAATTCAAAAAAGTATAGAGCTTCTAACAATCCAAAATATTTAGAAGAAGCATTCAGCGAATTAAGTAAATTGAACTCCAAGGAAATACTAATTGTTGCTAAAGCATTCACACTCTTTTTCTATTTAGCTAATATTTCTGAACAAGTTTTTAGAGAAGCTTTTACTGGTATAAAAAAAGAGAAAATAGTACAAAGGGGTAATACCGGGTACAAATTTTCGCCAGTATTTACAGCACACCCTACTGAAAGTGCAAGACAGTCGACTTTGAATAAGATATATAAGATTGGTGAAATTGTTAGCAAAAATGATATTGATTCACTTCCAGAAATTAATACTATTATTACAGAACTTTGGTACACAAGGGAGATAAGATCAAAAAAGCCAAATCCTCTAGATGAAGTTAAGTCACTCTTGTATTATTTAGACATAATTTATAAAGATGTGTTCCTAGATATTGAAAAAGAAACTCAAAGTAAAACCATACAAACAGAGCCCATCCTTACTCTTGGTTCCTGGGTCGGTGGTGATAGAGATGGAAATCCATTTGTAACTAAAAAAATTACAGATCAGTCTCTGAAAATATATTCAAAACAAATAATCAATATTTACATGGATAAGATAAAAGATTTCTCTGAAGAGTTTAGCTTTTCAACAAGTTACTTAACTACTCCAAAAAAGTTAGAAAATAAAATTCAAGAATATAGAAAAATACTTAAAAAAGAATATAACCATTATGCAAAAGTCAATTTTGATGAGCCTTTTAGGATTTTTCTTTCATTAGTTTTCCATCGTTTGGAAAATTTTCAAGAAAATAATATAGGATATAAAACTTATGAAGAGTTTCATAAAGATATGGAACTTGTCAACGATTCACTAAAGCAAACTCTAAAATTAAACGATTCGATACATGGCTTTTCTGAATTCCTCAAATATGTTGAATCTTTTCAATTTCATGGTGTCACTCTAGATATAAGAGAAAATTCTAAAGTAATAAATAACCCACAATCAAACAAACAACAATATGGAGAGTTTATAAAAGTTTTGGCTTGCATTTCAGATTGGAAAGCTATTTATGGAAGTAATGTTATAAATTCACTTATAGTCTCTATGACAAAAAATGAATCAGACATATTAAATTTATATAAACTTTGCAAGAAATATATAACTTCTCAAAAAGATATTCCAATGATTGTACCGTTACTTGAAGAGATTGATGATTTACAAAATTCAGATTATTTTCTAGACAACCTGTTATCAAATAAAGCTTATAAAACTCACATTATAAAATATCAAGACTCTACTCAGGAAATAATGCTTGGATACTCAGATTCCAATAAAGATGGTGGAATTATATCTTCCCAGTGGAATGTTTATAAAGCACAGATTGCCCTATTTAAAAAAGGAAAAGATCATAATTGTAATATAGTTTTCTTTCATGGTAGAGGGGGGACCATTAGTCGTGGCGGTGGACCTACATATAACTCTATACTTTCTCAACCCAGTGGAACAATATCTAATCAAATACGCTACACAGAGCAAGGTGAGGTTATTTCTGATAAGTACTCAACAGCTAATCTAGCAAAAGAGAACTTAAAATTAGGTTTAGACGCTTTTCTCTCGGCTAGTTCTACGACTTTAAAAAATAATAAAGATGAATATTTACTGATTGAGGAACTATCGAAATTATCATTTAAAAAATATCAAGAATTAATCACAGATCATAATCTTATGATTTATTTTGAAAAAGTTACACCAGTAAATCTTCTATCGACTCTAAATATAGGCTCTAGGCCCTCTAAAAGAACCTCTGAGAGCACAATAGACAGCTATAGGGCAATTCCGTGGGTTTTTGGTTGGGCACAGACCAGACATACTATTACTGGTTGGTATGGAGCAGGAACAGCCTTATTAGATATTATTGAAAAAAATGGTATCAGAAAAATTCAATCCGCTTACAGGAACTCATCATTTTTACAAAATCTTATCAGCAACATTGAAATGACAGTTGTGAAGTCAGATTTGTTGATATCAAAAATGTATGTTCAAGAACTTTTAGATGAAGAGTACAAGTATTTGTTTGATGAAATATCTAAAGAATTGAAGAAAGTCAATAAGGCTATAAGACTTGTTACTAACAATGTTGAGCTATTAGAAGATAATCCAATTCTAAAAAATACACTAAAAATTAGAAATGCTTATTTAGATCCTCTTTCATTGATACAGATACTTTTAATGAAGAAGCTCTCAGATAAAGAAATAACCGAAGAAGAAAAAACATCTCTGCTTTTATCAATAAATGGATTAGCCGCCGGTCTTCGAAATACTGGCTGATAAGTCCCTAAGTTCAAAATGCATTTCATCTGGTGATGTCCAAGTACCACCCCAAGCGAAGCCCCAGGAATTAAAGATTTCAACCACTCGTGGAACATATCCAGACTTTGTATTGATATCTATTGCAATACCCCATGCATGTCTTGATAAAGAACCCCCTGCATCAAAGCGTGAAATTCTCCTAGGAGCATAACATCCACCCGAAGTTTTAAACTCATCTAGGTAAAGTGTATTTGCCAAACCTTCTTCCTTGACCTGGTTTAATGCTCCTCTGAGTGGTTCCCACATTAATCTATGACATGTAGTTCTACCAATAATTGGCATTTTAATTGTTTGAATATTTTCTTCTCTCCACTTTGGTTCCGTAATAATCCAGGTACCGTCTCTTTCTTTAATTTGGAAATCTCCAAACATTTCTTTGACTAGTGCATTTGGGAGTACCCAATTTTTGTTAGGCTTAGAGCTTTTATCAGAGACTTTGATTTTTTTATATTTTATATTTCTATAAATTTCAATCAGATGATTTTCAGTAATCTTATTATCCCATATTATTGCCTGAATATTTCTAAAAATACCTAGCTTGAACCCTGTTTCTTTACTAACCACTGCTTCAAACCATCCCAATTTTGAATCTGGAACAATATCTCCAACAACTATTTCTAAAGATTCTCCATTAAGTCCTACTAAGTGAATTATGTCTTCAACTTCAATAGAGTAAAGATTTGCTGTGAGTTCAGAGATAATTATAAAATCTGAAATTATTTTGTTCGAGATATCATTTGGGTATATATAATTTACAAAATCTTTTTCAACTGTTTTGACCGAAATACTATAAAGGTAATCATTTTTAGTTGTAATTTTTTCATTACCAAAATTATCAGTTATTTTCTCTAAGCCAACATTTGCTCTACCTATAAAACTTAAATTAGAGTTGAGATTATTAACACCTTGAATTATTTCATTAGTTACACTGTAAAACAAACTTCCTGATTGAGAAATAGTAATTGTCTGATAATTATCAATACGATTCTTTGGCTCCCTATTGATTTCTTCATGTGCATTTGCAACAGAAGGAATACAAACTGCAGTCAATAACATAAACCAGAAGTATTTTTTCATAAATATAATTTTACAGTAAGTAGAAACTATACGTTCTAGAGATTACCTGTGAAGCTTCTGATAATTTTTTTACCCTAAGGTACTGATTAAACAAGAGAATTATTAAGATAAAAAAAGTTTAATAAATGGAGAAAATTTAATGAAGTTGCTAACAAACTTTTTTGGTTCTGCCGCTACTAAAAGACCAATCGTAACTATTTTGGTGGTTCTTTTACTAACAGGTTTTTTTGGATACATGTCTTCTCAAGCGGAAGAACTCAGTACAAGTTTTGGTGGCGAACTTGACACACCAGAAATTCAAGCACAATCAAAATTAGGTGATTACTTTGCTTCTTCAGGTGGTCAAAGTGTTTTTCAAGTAATAATTACTGGTGATGATGTTTTAACTGTAGATGGTTATAAAGCCTGGCTTGAAATTCAACAAGTTGTGGCAACAAGTGAAATTTCCGAGTATCTTGTTAGCCAACCCGGCCAAGGGGCGCTACAAGGATTTTTTGGACCAATTGATTTTGCCAGAGCTTTCAATCCAATGTTTAGCATTGATCAAATGAATGATGAGCAATTTAAACAAGCGTACAAATCAGCTTCAGCACAAATGCCTCCAGAGTTTCAGGCTTTTGCATCTGCATTACTTTCTGAAAACTATGATGCAGATGAAGTAACTTCCACAGCCGGCCTTGCCATAATTACAATTGATTCAGCTAAAATCGCACAAAACTTTGGTGGTAGTGATGGCGCATTCATCGAGCAACCACGTATGGAAGTTCAACTAAGCGAAGAACTAAGTTTAATAAGTAGTAATTTTGAAAATATTGAGGTAAGTGGATTTTCTTTTGGACTTTTACTAGGTAATGACGGTGGAGACTTCTTGACTGAAATAGGTATTTTATTTGGTAAAGCTTTCTTAATCATCCTTGGTGTTTTAGCATATATATTTTTCATTAGACCAAGAAAAGGCTACGGATTTTTTAAATCATCCAGAAGAACTTTAAGTGATTTGTTATTAAGTCTTGGGACTATACTTCTCTCAATTTTATGGATGCAGGGAATTGGAACACTTTTAGGTCCCGGATTCCTTAATATAATTGGAGCCCCAAATCAGATATCACAAATAGCACCTATTCTTTTAATTGGTTTAGGAGTTGATTATGCAATTCACTTTACAGGAAGATATCGAGAAGAACTGGGAGAGGGTTTATCTGTAAAAGACTCTACAAAGAATACTTTAAGTTCTGTTGGTATAGCCTTGACGCTTGCTACCTTAGCTACAATTGTTGGTTTCCTTTCAAATGTTGTATCACCACTACCTGAATTTAAAGATTTTGGAATAACTGTTTCGTTTGGGATTTTATTTGCCTTACTACTAGTCATGACCTTTGTTCCTGCAATTAGGTCTTTATTAGACAAAAAGGCTGAGAAAAAAGATTCTATAAATAGGGAAGCTTTCTCCTCATCGGGTGAAAGTGTCCTTAATAAAGTTGCCGGTGCAAGCTCTATTATTCCTAGAAAATTAAAACTTATTAGCATAGCTTTACTCTTGGGTATCTCCAGTTACGGTTATGTTAGTTTTACTAATTTGGATACAGTATTTAATTTCACTGATTTTCTTCCTGAAGATGATCCAGTTGTGGCTACACTTGCAGTCTTGACTGATGAATTTGGTGGTGGGTTTGGAGAGACTACAACCGTTTTACTTGAAGGCCAAGATTTAGCTACTCCAGAAATCCATAATGCAATTATTGATGCAATTAATAATTTAGCTACTGCTGACAATGTGGTAGTTTTTGGTGAAAATGTTGCAAATGAATCTGTAGTGGCATCCCTTGGAGCAATGTTAGCACCCCAAGATGCTACACCAGGTGCACCTCCTCAAGCACCTGATATGAATCTTATTTCAGGATTAATGTCATACGGCGTTCAACTCATGACTGGGGAAGGAATGGATGCACTTAAAGTATCAACTACTGGTGATGTTGATTCACTTTACAAATCTCTTTTGACTATGGACCCAGCAACTTTTGGTGGTTCTCTCTATTTAAACGATGAGGGAATATTTACTGCACAACAAATAAAAATTACAACTTCAGCTGGTTCAGAAGGTTCTAGACAGCTGACCGAAGATATATACAGTGCTTTTGCTCAAGTTACAGATCTTGGAGTCGACGTAGCTGCAACAAATGACAGTATTGTAACAAACAGTGTGAGCGATTTAATATCAGCCTCACAATTCCAGTCATTAATTTTTGCAATACTTTCCTCTATGCTGTTTTTAATAATCTATTATTGGATTGACTTGAGGAGACCATTTTTAGGTGTAGTTACTATATTTCCTGTTATAGCTATCGTTATGGGTACATATTTAGGAATGGGCTTATTAGAAATACCATTAAATCCGGTAACAGCAACTTTAACAGGTATAGCAATTGGAATCGGGGTTCCATTTGTAATACATGTCACTAATCGATTCAGAGAAGCTTTGACTAAAGACTCAAATCCTGTATCTGCAATTACATCAACTCTTAAAACAACAGGAGGTTCATTATTTGGTTCAGCATTTACAACAATGGCTGGATTCGGAATTCTGACAACCTCAACACTAAAACCATTTCAACAAATGGGTCAAGTTGTATTAGTTTCTATAGGATTTGCATTAGTTGCCTCAATTCTAATTCTCCCTACGCTACTTGTTTTGTGGGCCAATTATCATAATAAAAAAACTGCTAAATCTTTATAGATTTAGTTATTACTATTAATTGAGTGAAAGTATTTGATTTACTCGATGTAGTCAACAAGATCTGTCCTTTTAAGGATGCATTTGATGATGATAAAGTAGGTCTACTTATTGGATCTGGGACAAACGATGTTTCTGGAATCATTGTTAGTCACGATTTAGAAAAATCTACTCTTGATTACTGCAAAGAAAAGAATATAAATACAGTCATTTCATACCATCCAGCAACATACAAAAAATTTGATAATCTAAATGAAGATTTAATGCTTTCAAAGCTATCTCTTGATTATTACAAAGAAAATATCAATGTCATATCGATACACACAGCTCAAGATGTTTGCATAGGTGGAAATAGTGACACTTTAACAAAAATATTTAATTTAACAGATGTCCAAATTTTTGGAGAAACCTCACCAGGAAAAGGAGTAGGAAAAATTGGCAAAATTAAAAATCATGATGCAAATTCTCTAACCGCCCTGATAGAAAATGAACTTCATACAAAAATTGTTAGAACAAACAACCATTATCATAACCTAAAGAATATTGAAAAAATTGCTTTTGTTCCGGGTTCAGGCACACAATTTTTAGATGAAATATTAGGCAAAACAGACGTTTTTATAACTGGGGATGCCTCACACCATCATTTCCTACTGACAGATGAATACAACATGGGATTTATACAATTAAATCACATATCAACAGAGAAACCTGGCATGCAAGGTTTTACTGACAAGCTAAGCAAAGTTCTAAAAATAGACATAAAATATTTATACAACAAATATTATGAATGAACCATTTTTACTCAGTAATCTCATAGAGCTTCAAGAAATTGATAACAAGATATACAAACTCGAAGTTGATAAAAAGGGGAGTGAAAATGTTGAGAGATTAATGGCTTTAGAGTCTGAGTTTAATGAAGTTAATAAAAAAATTGAAACACAAAAGAACATTATGGGAAGTTACTTTAAAGATATTGAAGAAATTTCAAAAACTAGCGACTCTATTCTTCAAAAGATTTCTAGTATAAATATTAAACTTGAAGATAAATCTTTAGATGCAAACGAACTTTTGAACTATACAAAACAGAAAGAGTCAAGTCAATCACAAGTATCTCAATTAGAAAAGAAAAAAATTATTCATGATAGAAATAATGAAGATGAAATTAAGGAAATGCAGTTATTAAATGAATCATTAAATGATGTTAAACAGGATTTAGTAAGAACTTCTAAATTAGTTAAAGATGAGTGGACGGCTATTGATGAAAAGCTTAGCTTATACGAATTAGAAAAAAAAGAATTTATTACTAATTTTCCATTGAAAATACAAGAACTTTACGATGAACTAAAAACTAGAGGAGTAGATGTCGTGGCTGCTTATAAACTTGAAAATAATCAGATGCAAAACTCGATATTGTCGATTAATCTGACATTTCCTAGGCGGGCGGCAATTAAAGCCACTAATTTTTTTTCATTATTTTTTGGACTCAGCAGGGTTTTCTGTGAACGCACACTTACATAATCAACAATCCAACCATTTTTTGTTAAATTTTGAAATGCTCTAAGTTCAACTTTCTTTATATGAATCAATGATTTACATGTTTTTTTGATTTGCATCAGCTCATTGTAAAGCTCTGATATTTTTGTTGTATATTTTTTTTGAATGAGCCCATTTCTTGAACTCATGGCTAACCCATTTTTTTCTCTTTTGGTGGGTACAGCAATGATTTTTATCGGATAGCAAAATTCCCGCATTAGATTTTTGAGAATGAAAAGTTGTTGATAATCTTTCTTACCTAAAAAGAGATAATGTGGTCGAATGA
>Ga0209652_1003372_pt1 | contig 11799 bp, 14 predicted proteins | sample SaaInl74LU_5_DNA_FD_184641 | JGI IMG/M metagenome (GOLD analysis project Ga0209652, IMG submission 184641) | Marine microbial communities from expanding oxygen minimum zones in the Saanich Inlet - ESP_74LU_5_DNA (SPAdes) (version 2) | ecosystem: Environmental > Aquatic > Marine > Intertidal zone...
GCCAGGGCCCCGGCAATATCGGCAACCGACTGACCGGTTCCGACAGGTGCCGCTGTGATGCCGTCCTTGATCGGGTAAACTGAAAGGATGGCACCGCTGGTGGCCAAAGCCAGCACTACGACAAGGGCAAAGAGGCCCAGAGCGGAATGAAGTCGGCGCCACATCCGACCGGCCTAGTAGGACACGGTCACTGTGCGGACATAGCCGCTACCTGAGATGTGCTGGCCGTTGTTGACATCGGCAAGCAGGACGGCGGCTTCGTCAGGTTGGTAACGCTTGTCCTCGACAGCGGTTTCGATGCGCAGCGTATATCCAGCGTTCAGCAATGCGTCGGGGACATCGATCTGGGTGCGGATCGACTGACCAGACCCGATGCTGGCCCCGGAAAAGCCGTCGACCCTGCCTCCGGCGCGTTGGAACATGCGGTTCCAACGGCTCAGGTCTGCCAGGTAGCGGCTGCGGGTGCCTGCGGTCAGTACGGTACTGACATATTGGCCGTTGGCATCGACGATATATGCCGCCAGATACGCCTCCTGGCCGCGATAGGAATCCATCGTGATCGAGATGTTGAAGGGGCGGGCCTGCGCTGGTGCGGCAAGACCCAATACAGCGACAACCGTGGTGGTCTTCAATAGGGTAAACATGTGCTTCGTCCTTGTACTGGCTTCGAGTTCGGACGTATCTATGACAGGCCAAGCTGACAGCAGGCTGAACGGCGCGGGGTCGCAGGATACTATGCGAGTTCTTTTGGTCGAAGATAACCGGTCCATCGGAGAAGCGATTCACTCCCATGCCTCGGGCGACGATCATGCTGTGGATTGGGCACAGGATCTGGCAGCCGCCCGCGATCTTTTGGCCGTTGCGAGCTATGACCTCGTCCTCCTTGACCTTGGTCTGCCAGATGGGCGCGGGATCGACCTGTTGCGCGAAGTGCGGCGCAAAGGCGAGGCGGTGCCGGTTGTGATTTTGTCCGCTCAGGACCAGATCGCGTCCCGTATCGAGGCGCTGAACGATGGCGCGGACGACTATTTGACCAAGCCCTTTGACCTGGCCGAGCTAAGCGCCCGAATTGCCGCCGTCGCCCGGCGTTACGTGGGCCAGCCCGTAACCGAACAGGTATTTGGCCATCTGCGGATCGACGCCACTAATCGACAGGTGATGTCGGACGGTGAGTCGGTCGATCTGTCATCCCGCGAATGGGCGGTCCTGCTGCGCCTGACCCAAAGGCCGGGCGCAGTGGTCGCCAAATCCGAGATCGAAGAGGCACTCTATGCCTTTGGGGCCGAAGTCGAAAGCAACACCGTCGAGGTCTATGTCTCGCGGTTACGGAAAAAGTTGGGACGCGACGTGATCCGCACACTTCGTGGCGTCGGCTACCAGGTTTCAAGGGAGACTGACTGATGTCCATCACTTCCCGGCTAATCCTGAGCCTCAGCTTGCTGATCACCGTCTTCTGGTTGTCGGCGGCGATGATCGCCCGCAGCGTCTTTGTCGAAGAGGTCGATGAGATGCTGGAAGACACATTGCAAGGGGCAGGGAGCCGGTTGTTGCATGCCGCAACGCACGACCGCAGACCCGATGACGGTGCTGGTGCCAGCCTCGAACAGGATCGCGATTGGGACCACGATGACGATCACGATAGCGAAGAGTTGGATGACCGCTTTGATGACTGGGACATGCTCAGCGATGGCAGAAGCGACTACCTTGCCTTTGAGGTTCGCGACGGTCAGGACAGGCTCATCATGCGATCTGCCGGTGCGGGCGAACTGCTGTCCGAACGCCGCGAACGGTCGGGTTTTTTTGTTACCGACGACGCCTTGCTGTATTCGATTGCCGATCCTGCGAGCCGTTATTCTGTGACCGTCGCCACCGCAAGAAGTCACCGCGATAGCGCCATTGCCGAGGCGACATGGGCGCTGTTCCTGCCAATGGTCGCGCTCTTGGCACTGATGGCGGGGACCACATTTTTCTTAGTTCGCCTCTTCGTTACGCCGGTCAAGGACCTATCGACCGAACTTTCAAAGCGAGGAGGGACCAATCTCGCGCCATTGGACCGCGCCGCGCTTCCGTCCGAGTTGCGACCGATTGCGCAGTCGGCCAACCTGCTGATGCAGCGACTGCAAAAGGCGATGGATGCTGAACGCGTTTTTGCCGCCAACAGCGCCCATGAGTTGCGTACACCCATCGCTGGCGCGCTGGCGCAGGTCCAGCAATTGCGGGCCGAGATCGGCGATGGCAACGGGCACGTCCGCGCCGCAGAGATCGAAGGGGCACTGAAACGACTGGCCAATCTGGGAACCCGTCTGCTGCAACTGGCCCGTGCGGACGCCAATCTGGGCCAAAGGCAAGAGCGGCAGAACCTGACACCGGTCTTGCAGGCGGTCGTGTCAGAGTTCACAGGCAGGGCAGTGTCGCCCTTGGCCGTCATCCTGCGCGACAACCTGCGTCAGCATCTCATGGTCCAGATGGATGCCGACGCCTTTGCAATCGTGGTCCGCAATCTGATCGAGAACGCTGAACGCCATGGCGCCTCTGGCAGCCCGATCGAAATCGAAGTAGGTGCGGACTGGACCATCTCAGTCAAGAATCACGGACCGGTGGTGTCGGACGAAGACCTGCCAACCCTCAAACAACGGTTTCAAAGAGGCCAATCTGATGCCGAGGGGTCAGGGCTTGGCCTAGCCATTGCCGATAAGTTGGTCACGCAAAGCGGCGGAATGTTGACCCTGATTTCTCCGGCGCGGGGGTATGATGACGGGTTTGAGGCTTTGATCAAGCTGCCATAGCCAGACCTGTGTGATGCGCCCATGAAAAGGGGAGGCGTCTTGCCGGCATCAGCCGTGGGTCAGACGATCTAGGGGCGCGTTGCCGCAAGGCATGGCAGTCTGCGAGTCCCCCCAAACGAAATCTTCTTTTCGATATATCCGGCATCGAGTGGAGATCGCCTTTCGCCCCGGCCCCATTACCGGTCGAGAAGGAAGGAACGGTGCAATCAGTAAGGTCCAGAATGGGCGATGCTGCCCCAAACGGACCTGTCGTTCTACACAGTTTATTTTGCCGCTCACGGTTTGTTGCATGTCGGGATCGTGGCGGCCCTGCTTTATGGGGCTGCATGGGCCTATGGGTTGTCAATCATCGTTCTGGCGGTTTTCATTGCCTATCAACTCTTTAAATGTGCCCATGTCGGCGGCGCGATGCTGCTGGTTCTGAGCGCCATCGACCTTGCCGTGATTTTGCTGACCACTCATTGAGTGGCGGCAAAGGCGGGAGGCGCCGCCGTGGTTGCTTTGAAAGCGTTTGAAGCCTGACCCGACAGCGCATGCTGACGTTGTAAACCTACCCGCTCAAAGCGCCGTTGCCCTTTCCAACCATAGGGGAAGCCCAGTTTCCGCATGGCCGGTGCAGGCGGCCCGCGCGCAATCGTCCAGACTGCCAAACCTGACGGAGCGACCGGTCAAGCCGTTGGCATAATGTGCATATTTGCCTGAGTTCGTCATCAGAACCTTTGCCTCACGAGGAAACACCGGTTCGGTTATCGAACACCAGCAGATGTCAGGGATGACCTGCACTCCGGCCTTGGCCAACCGGGCGATGATACCCTCTGCCTCGGCGGAGGCGAGGACGTTGCGTCCAACCGTGATGATAACTGTCGTACCTGTAGCAGGCTGGCGTCCGTCCATCAGTTCCGCGAACCGGCGGCATTCCGACAATGACGCATGCGGACTGCCGATTGCGACCAGATCGACAGCGCTGTCCCCTTCGTTGAAGTCGCGCCAAAGTTGCGCCAGATCGTCCGGGATGATCTCAAGCCGTACAGCGTCTTTGGGTGGTGCATGGTGCCCCTCTGGCGTATGCCCGCGCACATGCAGCAGGGGAGAGGCGGATGTCGTACCAAAAGCGGCGCAAAGGGCCTTGAGGTCATCCTGCGTGGGATGTGCGGCCTCAAGCCCCGTCAGGACGGGAACCATGTTGGGAGACTTTACCCCTGCCAGCCACCCCAGCATGGGCCAAACGGCATCGTCATACCCCTGTGGCAGGCTCACGCGGATCTCAAGGTCGGGGATACGGTTGGCGTCCAGATAGACACCTGTATGCGGGGCGCGACCTGTCATGGCAATGAACAGGTCAAGATAGTCGGGGTGCTTTGCCGTCCGAGCCCCGAGGACGGAGTTGGCGAAAATGACGGCATTGGATTCCGACCAGCCAATCGCCTCGCCTTCTACTGGAATATCCTCAAGCAGATAGGGCGCGCAAGTGAACGTGGGGCGTGCCCCCATCCTGACGTAGGCATCGGCGAGACGGCTTGCCTTGCGACCGAAATCCGGAACGACGCTTTGTGTTGGCCAATTTTCCCGATCCACTGAAATGGCATTGATGGTTGTAGGAATGATGGTTCTTGCCCCCATCTTCTGCATTTCTTCGGCGAAATCGAGATTGGCGTCATGTGCCAGAATGCAGCCGTCTATGTGCCCGCGCGTCACGTCGACAAGGCCGTCCGCGCCCTGTGCCGCGGCCATTAGGCAAAGGACCTCCATCGCGATGCGAAGGGCTGGGCCGTCCTGCCCGTCCAGCCTCGTCCGATCCACCTCATCAAGGGACAGCGCCTCTGGGTCAAGCCGCGACAGGGGGATCGTCCGGCCTTCGAACTCAAGGGTCGTGGGATCGATCGAGGCATGGGTTGCCCGCGAAAGCGCGTCGTATTCCGGCTGAGGCAGGCGCAGGATGGCGACGGGTGCGTTAAACAATCGCCCGGCCACCATCGCACCAAGGGTCAGGATGTTCTCTTCTTCCCGGAACACAAGGGCAGCGGGTGCCTGGCCGTTACGGGCCAGTTGCAGCAACACACCGCTGCCACTGCAGGAGCCTCGGGATGTCGGCATCAGCACGATGCGGCCGGCAAGCGAGGCCCCGTGATCGGGGTGGTGCGCGTCGATGATGACCCCGGTATCGGGATCAACGCCGCCCCAGAAGCTCAGGCCCTCCTCGCAGGCCAAGACCTCGCCTTTGGCCTTTGTCGCGACAAGGATCGTTGCAGGTGTGGTCCGTGCCATGTTCATGGGTCCTTGTTGCCCAAGGGTGTTCTGCCGTCAGCCAGTATCACAGACGTGCTCCCTGTCGCCATGACTTTGGAAGGGCAGTTGCCGCATCACGTCATGTCGTTTTGGCCAGCGCGTCCCGAAGGGTCGGGGCAAGGTCACGGCTGACTGGTATCGACCCGCCCCCGGCCATATGGGCGGTCCACCGGTTGCCGTCCCTTTCAAGTCGTTCGACTGCGTCGAAGGCCACCCAATGTGAGCGATGCACCCGCATGCCGGGGTAGCTGGTCAGATCGGCCTTGGCATCCGCAATCCGCATGAGGATCGTTTCGCGGCCCTGTCGGGTAACAATGTCTAGGTAGTGGTCGTTGATCGAAAGCGAAACAAGAGATCGCCCCGTTTCGGGACGCAGGCGACGAAAAAATGTGACTCCGGGCGGATTGACCGACAGCCTGTCGACTGTTTTGCTGGGTTCACCGCTTCGGCCGGTGTCGTCGCCGGCCGCTCTGGCATTACGTTGGGTGCGAGCTGCCTTTCGACCAAGGGTTTGTGGAAATCCACAATTCCGACGGCGATCCCGATCAGGGCCACGAAAAACCAGATCGTCACGGCAAAATGGACCGTCGGGACAATCTCCCGAAACAGGGCCTCAAGCATAACGATGACGACCGCGCCGGGCAGGGCGGCGACAACCGATGCTGCCACTAGGCGGGGATAATAGGGAAACCTGTTTAGCTCGGGATGCGTCAGGGACAGCAACATCGAGATGTTCATGAACAGGCCGACACCGGCAATTGCACAGGCCCAATAGATAACGCGCTGGCCCAGAGTCAGGTCGACATACGTGCCGAATGGCCCGATCACCACACCGAGTAAAATCAGGCTGAGCGTTACAATTGACTTGCGTCTGAATGCCGAATTCATGCCGTTTCACGTATCGTAAAATGTCATGTCGATCACTTACCGAAGTAATTCTGCGACTTGCGAAAAAAGCTTTAGTGGATGCCGTGAAAGCCGAAAAGATTGTCGTGATCTGACACAATGAACGCTTCTCCAATTCGCCGAAGGCCAGCCGCAATACCGGCGATCCGTGGCCCCGGATTTCTTGGGGCGAGGGTCAAACTTTGGCTGATTCAGCCGGTACAAAATGGGCCAGATATTTAGTAACTATCTGATTATATGATGTTTATTGGAGATTTTATTAGAAGGCCCGCATTTTTCCCGATAGAGAGAGGTTTCTTTTTCTTACCGCCGTTCTTGCGCCGCTGGTCATTCTTGCGTCTGCGGCTTTCTACTGTCTCTCGATGATCGCGATGAAAGCCTGGTGGACTGTTCGGGGTCCGTGAACTTTGATCCTGATCGCAATGGCATTGGTCACGGCCGCGATCTTTGAAATCGTGGCGCTGCGCCAAGAAAGGCTTGGCGTCGTATATGTCAGCATCCTTGGGGCGGAGGTGATCATTATCGCCCTTGCATCCCTGCTTTGGTTTGGTGAGTCGTTCTCTGCCCGGGAGGTGGCTGGGATTGGCCTTGTCCTTGGTGGCACTGCCCTGGCGTGGGTCTGACGTTGACGCCTGTTGCTACGTAGCTGGGCGGCTGCAATGTGAAATGCTGCAGCGCGCAGGGCGGGCGGATCGCCCCGAAAGGGGCGCGCCTAATCCTCTGGCCCGCGCCGAGTGGGATGTATTAGAGTAAATCCGTTACATTACCCGGAGTGATCTTAGCCAATGCCCAGACCGGCCCCCATTCTGGTCCCCGCGGTGCGCTCATATCGCGGTGCTATCACACGCCCCGAACGTTGGGCCGACTGGGTGCCCCGGGCTGGCGACATCCTTGTCTGTACGCCACCCAAATGCGGCACGACGTGGACGCAGACGATGCTGGCCATGCTTGTGCACGGGGGCGCTGACCTGCCGCAAAAGCTTCCGTTTCTGTCCCCTTGGGTGGATGCGGATATGGGTGTCCCGTCCAGCGAAGTGGCGGCCGCCCTTGCGGCGCAGCCCGGACGGCGCGTGGTCAAGACCCACACGCCTGCAGACGGGTTCCCGATTTGGGAAGGGGTGACCGTCGTCGCGGTCTATCGCCACCCTTTGGACGTGTTCTTGTCCTTGCACAAACATACGGCCAACCGGGCAAAGCCGGAGCCGGATGACCCGATGGCCCAACCCGTTTCTCAGGCTGTCCGGGCCTATGTTCAAGACCCGCCGACAGGCACAGATTTTGATCGTGACAAACTGGCAATTCTGGTCGCCCACTACGAAAAGACCGTACTTTGTGGTCGGTTACCCGACCTGAAGGTGTTCCACTACTCGGACATGATCAGGGACGGGCGTAAAACGGTTCGGGCCTTGGCGAGGGCCGTTGGTATCGATGCTGAAGATCAGCTGGTCGAAACGGTGGCAAAGGCGACTGCCTTTGGTGCGATGAAGGCGAAAGCGGCGGACTTTGCCCCCGTTGGGGGAACTGGTTTCTGGAAATCGGACGAGAACTTTTTTGACTCTGCCACGTCGGGCAAATGGGAAGGCCAACTTTCCCACGAAGAACTTGCCATGTACGACGCAAAGCTGGCCGAACTGATACCCGACACCAAGGCGCGCCACTGGCTTGAGTACGGCGGTGGTCCGGCAGTCTTGTTGTGAACGACGCCTGATTTGAGGTCGATGCATCGTTTAGCCAGGTCGATCGAGACCAATCATGGAGCAGCGCAAAAGCGATTGACCTTGCCATGGCGGCCCAATTGGGGTCTGCCAGACACCTGAGGCGCAGCCAGAGGAGGCGCATGTCGTGACCTCGTTCATCAAAAAGCATGCGATGCTGAGTATCTCATTCGCCGCAGCCGGGCTGCTGACGCTTTTCTTCCTTGTCAGGTTTCTGGTCTCGACGGTGGTGTGGTCCGATCCTGGCCTTCAGGATCAGGAGATCGCCGGTTGGATGACCCCGCGCTACATCGCGAGAAGCTGGCAGGTTGAACCGGAGGTGGTGGCATCGGGTTTGGGGATTGTCATGGATGGCATCGGTCGTCGCGCCACGCTCGACGAGATCGCCGTTGCACAAGGGCGCAGCATCGCTGAATTGATCGCCGACCTTGAGGCCGCTTTGACGACAGCCAAGGGCACCGGCAATGACTGAGACCTTCTTTGGATATGTCTCAAGCTATGGCTTGCCAGTCATCGCCTTTGCCGCGTTCTTTTCATGTCTGGCCGTTCCAATCCCGACATTTGCGGTGATGCTGTCGGGGGGCGCCTTTGCGGCCACAGGTGATCTCGTGCTCTGGCAGGTTCTGGCGGTCGCCTATGGTGCTGCTGTCTTGGGCGATCAGACAGGGTTTCAGATCGGCCGCTGGGGAGGGGCGAGGGTCATTGCGACCCTTGAACGGGACCCCAAGAGGGCGGCCCTGATCGTCAAGGCGCAGGAGGCCGTGGCAAAATGGGGCGGCATCGGGGTCTTTTTCTCGACCTGGCTCTTTGCGCCCTTGGGCCCTTGGGTCAATCTCATGGCGGGCGCGGCAGGGATGGCGCGACCCCGCTTTGTGCTTTGGGATGCTGCAGGCGAGGCGATCTGGGTCGCGGTCTATGTCCTGCTTGGGTTCCTGTTCGGGTCGCGTCTGCCCGAGCTTGCGGACCTTGTCGGCGACTCGGCGGGGTTGGTGACGTCCGCGGGGGTCAGCGCGATCCTTGCGGTGTTGCTGATGCGGGCGGCGATACGTCATCGGGCGCATGCCAAGGCCAGCAAAGAAAACGTTTGACAGCAGTCCTCGCGGGTCGCCCCTGCTGGCCATTCTTCTCAACTGCTGGTTACACGCTGTCCTGCGGCCAACAGCAGGGTCGATAGCCGTCGCGCGGTCGGGTGCGGTTGCCTCCGACGATGGCGCGGCCATGGGTGTTGCGTTAGGTCGCAGCTTCCGCGAAAGGAGAGCGTCCGGGCACCTTTGGGCCCCGTTGTGAACGGGTTGGACGGGCCCAATTGCCCAGGAACGGTGGACCTTCGGACAGCGATCGGCGGACGAAAAAGATGAGGGAAAGCGCAACATGAACACCGCACCGACAGGGGCCACAATGGACGAGGCCCGCGCTTTTCTTGCCAGGCATCCCGACGTAGAGGGGATCGACATCGTCCTGACGGACCTTCATGGCATCGGACGGGGCAAGATCATCCGCCGCCACGAGCTTGAGGCTCTGTTTGCCGAAGGGCGAGGCATGCCTGCGTCCCTGTTCGCGCAGGATATCCACGGCGATGACGTAGAGGGGGCCTTGGCGACTTTCTCTGACAAGGGGGGCGACAGCCGATGTTGGCCTGTTCCCGGAACTTTGGGCCTGCAACCGCTTAGCGGTCGTGGCCTTGTTCTGCTGCAGCTGTTCGACTCTGCCGGGCGGCCGATCCGGCACGATCCTCGGAGCGCGTTGATGCGCCAGGTCGACCGGGCGACGGCCGCCGGGTTTGTTCCGATGGGAGCGTTCGAGCTGGAGTTCTATCTGATCAACGCGTCGCCGGGCGTTGGGGGCGAACGCGCACTGCCGGTCCGTGCCCTTCTTGGAGGGCGGCCGCTTGCATCGAACAACTGCATGTCGGTGGATGAACTGGACGAAATGTCGCCCTTTTTCGACGCCGTCTATGCGGCGGCAAAGACCTTTGACCTCACGCTTGAGGCGATGATCTCGGAATACGCCGAAGGCCAGTTCGAGCTGACCTTGCGTTACCGTGATCTTGCACGGGCGGCGGATGATCTGATCCTGACCAAGGCGCTGATCCGGACCACAGCCCGTCGGTTTGGTATGACTGCCTGTTTCATGGCCAAGCCCTTTGGAGACCGATCCGGATCGGGGATGCATATGCATCTGTCCCTTGCGGACACGGACGGTGCCAACCTATTTGCCGATACGTCGGACGGCGAATTGTCGCCGCTGATGCTGCAGGCGATGGGCGGTATTCGGGGTGCGATGGCTGAAACGATGTTGATCCTCGCGCCGGGTCTGAATTCCTGGCGCCGCTTTGCCAGCAATTCCTACTCACCGGCCCAGAACAGCTGGGGGATCGAGGACCGTGGCGTCGCCCTGCGCATCCCCGGATCATCGCCAGAAGCCCGGCATTTCGAACACCGCATCGCCGGGGTTGATGCCAACCCCTACCTCGTGGCCACTGCAGCCTTGGGCACGGCCCTCGACGGGATTGACGCCGGTGCCGATGTCGGTCCCGCTGGGCCAGAAGGGGCGGCGAGCGCTCCTTTGCCCCCGGACTGGCAGTCCGCGATTGAGGTCTTCGCCGCGTCCGGGACGATGCTTGACGTGTTCGGCGCACCTCTTCGGGACGCGTTTGCCGAGGTGAAACGTGCAGAATACGCCCGTTTGGCCAGTCTGGTCACGGATGTCGAATGGTCGATCTACGGCAACAGCCTGTAGCGACGGTCCCGTTGCGCCCGCGGCCCTGACGGCCAAGTGGTCCCCTATGCCATCGGATCGAACTGGTCAGCCGCAAAAACCGTGTGGATCACATGGCCGTCAAACATCTCAAGCAGCTTCTTTGAGGTTTCCTTGCTTGACCATCGGGTCGGGGAGGCAAGCGCCTCTTGGATGTGGTCTTTTGAGGCGAATTTCATTGCCATAACGAGTGGGAAGGGGCTGTCTGCATCGTCGCTTTCCACCTCGCAAAGCACGCGGAGTTCCAAGAGATTTGGAAATGCGCCCCACAGCGGGACAAGGTTTTCGCGCCAATGGGCATGAAAGGCCTCTTCCATACCCGCCTTGATCGTGCCTTTGAAAAACGCGCAGCGAATGAACATCTTGGCCTCTCTTCCTGATTTTGGAGGCAAGCGGCCCCTTTGGCCTTCCAGATAAAGAAACAGCGGGACGCCGCCAAGTGAAACTCTCTTGTCCAGGGCAGGCCTGGGGGTCATTCGATAGGCGGTGCCGATACCTACCAAGCGGGAGCCACAGAGCAGACCTACGCACTTGTGCTGGTGAGTGCCCGGGCGGTGGCGCGATGGCGCATTCGACCGGTCGATTCCTATTGCGGGGGGGCCGGATTTGATGGGCCAAATCACTGACCTGATGTTCGTCAAAAATCGGGCATCACCGGCTTTTTTCGGGCAGCCCTTGATCGCCATTCTCATTGCATCGAGCCAATGGCCGGGGCTATATTGAAGGGGTTAACAGATTGCTGACACGTCAATTGAAAACTGTCGGCCGATCCTGATCAGGAATGCCAAAACAGGACTTCCGCAGGGACTTGCCATGCTTCCATTGCAACGACGCAGGACGGCAGCCGCGCAAAAAACTCAAGGACCTGATCTCTTCAAAGCTTCTTGCGCAGCACCGCTTGGCCCCACGTATCGGCTCCGTGAGCTTGGAAAACATTCTTCGCCAGGTCGGGCCCGACAGTGATAATCTCCGACATGACCGTCCTCCTTTGTGGATCATCGGAGACCCACCTTGGCACATTGATGCCGTCGGGGGGCGGTCACATCATCAGAAACCTTAGGTCCCGGTTGATCAGGGGCGGACATGGTGCGGTCGGTCTGACTACCAAGTGCCAGACAATGGGCTCCTGAGATCGCAGCTTGCGTCGGTGGGTTGTCGGCCATCTTGACCCCGCAAGAGACCTGCAATATGCACCGGGTTCAGCGGCGGGCGTTGTGTAATGGTAAGACCCTTGCCTTCCAAGCAAGAGACGCGGGTTCGATTCCCGCCGCCCGCTCCAATCCTCACCAGCCAAAAGCGGTTTGCGCCTTGTCCGGCGCTCCCTAGGTCGCGTAGCGGGTCGCGCCGCG
>Ga0209652_1003374_pt1 | contig 11794 bp, 12 predicted proteins | sample SaaInl74LU_5_DNA_FD_184641 | JGI IMG/M metagenome (GOLD analysis project Ga0209652, IMG submission 184641) | Marine microbial communities from expanding oxygen minimum zones in the Saanich Inlet - ESP_74LU_5_DNA (SPAdes) (version 2) | ecosystem: Environmental > Aquatic > Marine > Intertidal zone...
TTTGGTGATACCAGGACAGACATGGGATCTCCAGATATAAAAATGATCAACGCCCCAAAAATTGCACTTTTAAAAGGGGATGGAGTATCTTCCTTAAGCTATGGAGCTGCTTGGCATTTCTTTGAAAAACAATTACACTACCCTGTAACACACATAGACACCCAAAGCATGTCTTTCTCTAGACTAGCCAGATATAATGTCTTGGTATTACCAGAGGGAAGGTATAGCAAATTACTTGGCGAAGAGCAAATCAAGGAATTAAAAAAATGGATACGTAGTGGCGGAAAAGTAATTGCCATTGGTAGTGCAACTAGAAGCTTTTTGGATAAAAAAGGATTTGATCTAAAAAACAATGAACAAGATGATCTAGATGATAATCAAAGCAAAGAAAACTTAACTCCATATGATAAGCGAGAGCGTGAGAGTGTAACTAATTTTATAACCGGAAGTATTTACAAAATCACATTAGATGCTTCTCATCCATTAGCCTATGGGTATGGAGATACTTACTTTTCACTAAAACAAGGAAGTACCTCTTACCAGTTTATGGAAGAGGGATACAATGTGGGGTATATTGATGGAGATGCAAAAAGTGTTTCTGGTTTTTCTGGAGAAAATGCCAAAGCAAAACTAAAAAACTCAATGGTTTTTGGAGAAGCTAGAATGGGCTCTGGAAGTGTTGTATATCTTGTAGATGACGTGCTGTTTAGGTCTTTCTGGGAGCAAGGAAAATTATTTTTTGCAAATGCTCTATTTTTTGTGAACAACAATAAATTTACTCTTTAATACACTAGAAAATTAAGTGTTTTAGTGCGCGAAAATTATACTTTGTTTTTTTCTTCAATCCATTTACTGAGGTATTTTGATGCTTGTAAACTTTGGTGTTGAAGGATTTGCCCTATAAAATGTGCCTGCCTGTGAAGTTTTAAATTTGTTTTTAAGGCATCTAAGCGAGTCATAAAATCCCTCGAAATTGCCTTACCATTGTAGCGCGCTTTTATAATCTCAACACCTCTTTGAGCGTTTTCTTGCCACTTTATTTTATTGCTATATATTGCTACAGAATGCTCAGCAAATCTCTCTGGAGTATCTGCAATAACTCCTGGCATTGGTAAATCTCCATACATCCCTTCAGCACCTATTGAGGTAGTTACCCCTGGGGTTCCATACAACATGGCATCAAGCAACTTTCCTTTTAAGCCAGCTCCAAAGCGCAAAGGTGCTAAGCATACTCTTGCCTTTTGCATTACATGCGCTACAGAGTCTGCCCAACCCATTATGTAAAAGCCTTGCTTTTGGTTGTGCAGTTCTAAAATATGCTGGGGCGCATAATTTCCGTAAATATATAACTCGGCCTGAGGCAACTGTTTTTTTATCAGTGGCCAAATCTCTTTTTTCAAATACAACACGCTATCTATATTAGGCCCATGAAGTAAATTACCAATAGTCATAAAATTGGTTCTTTGCTCAAACTCAGGAAAATTACTTGAATCAGGCAACTTGGCAACCATAAAAGGAAGGTAGTATAGTATCTCTTTGGAAACAGCGAAGGTATCGGTGAGTAGCTTCATTTCAAATTCAGAAATTATCAAAGAAAGATCACACCTTAAAATACTCGCAATTTCTCTTTTTGCAGTCTCTGTAAAGAGGTTTGAGTCTTTAACATCTGCTGCGTTTTTAAGGGCCTGCTGCCTTGCCTTTCTTAAAAAATGAAGGTCTTCTGTGTCTAAAATCTTTAAGGCTTTTGGGCAACTCTGGGTCACTCGCCAAGCAAACTGTTCTTCTGTAATAAACCTATCAAATAAAACTAGTGTTGGATTTAATTGCCTTACAAAGTCGTCAAAAGAAGAATCGTTTATCGTGATTTTTTGAGTAGCAACTCCAAGAGAATCTAGATTGAAGCTTTTTTCTGAGCTACTTGCGCTACTTGCAAAAGTAATAGCATACCCATGACTTATAAACATCTCTATAAGCTGCAACATCCTACCGCCCGCTGCTGTTGTAGTGGGCTCTGGAAATGTTTGACCAATTATAAGTAAACTATGCAAGATTTGTATTTGTTTTTAACCGCCGGTAAGCAGCAGATTACTTATAGATCTTCTACACGAACGCGCATCGTTTTGATGCTCGGTGTATTAGTATCATCCAGAAGTGTCATAGCGGCATATATACTGCCGTTTAACAGTTCAATTTGAGGAAAACCACTAGCTCGCCCCGCGTTTGTTTTAGTGAGCGTTATGGTTGGGCCTTTTTCTCCAGAGTTTGTTATTTTAGCTATTTGCACATAAGCAACATCATTGGTATCTCGCTCCATCCAAGAGACCACAGCCTCTGTATTGTTAAGTGCAATGACATCTACTCTTCCTAATGTTTCTTGGGTATTAATGTGTATTGGTTTGCCAAATGTTTCTCCGTTATCACTGGAAAAAACTACTTGTACTTTGGGGATTTCATTGGCAGCTGTAAACCAGGCAACAGCTAGATTTTTTTCAAAAGCAGCTACAGCGGGACCATTAACTGGACAACCGGCTATCTGCCAATTATCTGTATGAATTGTTTTAGGGGCAGACCACGTATTATTAGCTTGCCACCTAACTATAGATATATCTCTAATTTCCTGATGGGTTCTGTCTCTATAGACTACAACAGGGCCATTAAGAGTCATGGCAGCGCTTGTTTGGCAGCAATCACAAATACGATGGTCCAGCTCTTTTGAGTTAATTACATTGCCCTGAATATTCACCATAGCACCTCGCAGGGTCATTGCACCTGGGCTAGAATGATCGCCATTTTCATGATCTGTAGGGTTGCTTTCTATAGTATTTCGGCCATCAAGCCAAGTAACAAAAAACTCATCTTGGTTATTGGCAGGAATCATAGACACAAAACCATGCTCTGTTTTAGTGCCGTCTGTATGTAAAATGAAATTCTTTTTCCAAGAAGTGCTATCTCTATTTTTATAGTTCAGCTTTACATCATAGCTATAAGCGGCTTTGTCAGACTTTTGCAGATAACTTGTCAATAAACTTCCATTGTTTTGGGCAATAGCAGGAAAGTCTGCCCAGTTTGTAAACCAAGTATCACCCCAGGCAATAACCTCTGGTGTAGACCAAGTATCACCAGTGTAACTCGAGTAATGCAGGTAATCTATATCATCTTTAAAAGTAACCCATGACATGTATAAGGTAGCCGTATTACTAAAGAGTCTTGGGGTTTGGCTATCTGTTTTTGTTGGATTAGACAAAGAGACAACTACAGCATTTTGAGAATCTAACTTTTTGCTTTTACTGCTAGCAGCATCTTTGCATTGAATAAAAACAAAAGAAAATAAGCCAATAAATAGTACCAGTTTTTTCATAAACCGAAAGTACAAAATAGATTTGAAATGCTTTAGAAAAAACACTTAAACCATGCTATTTTACAACCTCAGCATATAAGTCGAAATCTTCAGCACCCGTAATTTTTACAGTAAAAAATTCTCCAGTTCTTAGGTAGCCTTCTTCAGCGTTAATCAATACTTCATTGTCAACATCTGGGCTATCAAACTCGGTTCTTCCTACATAGTACCCACCTTCTTTGCGGTCTATAATAACAGAAAACTCTTGTCCTATTTTTTGTTGGTTCAACTCCCAAGAAATGTGAGATTGAATTTCCATAATAGCATTGGCACGCTCCATCTTAACATCTTGTGGAACATCATCTTCTAGATTATAGGCATGCGTGTTTTCTTCATGAGAATAGGTAAAACAACCAAGTCTCTCAAAACGCATTTCTTGAACCCAATCTCTTAGTGTTTCAAAATCTTCTTGAGTTTCTCCTGGATAACCAACAATGAGAGTGGTTCTAATAGCCATGTTAGGAACTGCAGCTCTAAAGTCTTTCAGTAATTTTGTAGTCTTAGCTTTGGTAGTTCCTCGGCGCATTGATTTTAATATTGGATCTGCAATGTGCTGCAAGGGTATATCAATGTAATTACAAATTTTAGGCTCTTTGTTCATCAAATCAAGAACATCCATAGGAAACCCTGTTGGAAAAGCATAATGCAAACGTATCCACTCTATCCCAGATACGGCTACCAATTTTTCTAGTAGCTCTGCTAAGTTTCTTTTTTTATAAAGATCTAAACCATAGTAGGTTAGATCCTGAGCGATTAATATAAGTTCCTTTACACCGGTTGCTGCTAATTTTTCTGCCTCTGTTACCAAATCCTCCATAGGAGTAGATTTGTGTTTTCCGCGCATAATTGGTATGGCACAAAAAGAGCAAGGTCTATCACACCCTTCAGCAATTTTAAGGTAGGCGTAGTTTTTTGGGGTTGTCGTTAAACGCTCCCCTATTAGTTCATGTTTGTAATCTGCACCTAATGCTTTTAAAAGGCCAGGCAATTCTGTAGTGCCAAAATATTGGTCTACATCTGGAATTTCTTTTTGAAGGTCTGGCTTGTAACGCTCACTTAAACAACCCGTAACAAAAACCTTGTCTACAAGGCCCTCTTTCTTTTTTTGAACAAACTCAAGTATTGTATTTACACTCTCCTCTTTTGCATTGGCAATAAACCCACAGGTATTAATTACCACTACATTTCCTTCCTGCTCATGAACAACCTCTTTGTTGTTTGCACGAAGTTGGCCCATGAGCACTTCACTATCGTATACATTTTTGGAGCAACCCAAGGTCACTACATTAATTTTATTTTTCTTAAGTGTTTTTGTACGCATGATTGTGTGATACTATATACGATTTTTGAATATCGAATTATTAGTTTGCAAAGATAGTTGTTTTTCTTAGGGGAAATAAACCTTTCAAACTGCTATTTAGCAGATATAAAACGCTACAAAAAGTATTGTTTATAGAAAATGTGTTTGTTATTGGTATGGCTCAGAAGTTCTAATTGAAAAATGAATCTACAAATTCTAATTTATTAAATACTTGTAGATCATCAATACCCTCTCCTACTCCAATATATTTTACTGGAATTTGAAATTGATCACTAATTCCTATCACCACGCCACCTTTTGCGGTACCATCAAGTTTAGTAACTGCAAGAGAAGTAACCTCAGTTGCTGCAGTAAATTGTTTGGCCTGCTCAAAAGCGTTTTGACCTGTAGAACCATCTAAAACCAAAAGCACATCATGTGGTGCATCTGGCACTACTTTTTGCATTACGCGCTTTATTTTAGTAAGCTCGTTCATCAGGTTTACTTTATTGTGCAAACGTCCTGCGGTATCAATAATAATGACATCTGCTTTTTGCTGAACGCCGCTTTGCAAAGTATCAAAAGCGACACTTGCAGGATCACTCCCCATATCTTGCCTTATCAGAGGAACATCTGTGCGATCTGCCCAGACTTGTAATTGGTCAATGGCTGCAGCCCTAAAGGTATCTGCGGCACCCAAAACTACATGTAAACCTTGATTTTTGAATTGATTTGCCAACTTACCTATAGTGGTGGTTTTACCAACACCATTAACCCCTACTACCATAATTACATGAGGACCACTTTCATGTTTTGGAACTACAAAATCTGTAGCATCTCCCCCATCAATTTCGCTTAAAAGCCCTGCAATTTCTTCACGAAGTATCGCATTAAGCTCACCTGTACCTACATATTTATCCTTGGCCACACGAGCCTCTATACGCGTTATTACTTTAAGGGTTGTAGTTACTCCAACATCACTAGATACAAGAACCTCTTCTAGCATATCAAGCACATCATCATCTACGCTGCTTTTACCTGCAACGGCTTTGTTTAATTTATCAAAAAAAGAAGACTTAGATTTCTCAAGACCTTTGTCTAGGGTTTCCTTTTTTTCTTTGCTGAATATTTTTTTAAAAAAGCTCATGATCTGTTATCGTATTGGCACCTTTAAGTATATATCAAAAATAGCGCTACTTTAGCTTATATACAAGATGTTTGTACTGCAAACATAGTGATATACAAAAAGCCACTTTAAAAGTGGCTTCTTATTAATTTTGAAAAAGGTATTATTTATTTATTTCTTACTCAACCAACCACTTACCTGGTCTGGAGCCATAATAGCCTCTGTAAAGATATAAGCACCTGTTTTTTCAGATTTAACCATCTTGATAGCTTTGGTTAAACGCTTTGATCCTGTTTGTAACGATGCAACTGATTTCTTTGCCATAACGTATAGTTTTTATCTTTTTAAAATATAAAAAGAATAATTATTTAATTTCTTTATGAACAGTCATTTTCTTTAGTACAGAATTGAATTTCTTCAACTCCATTCTATCTGGTGTGTTCTTTTTGTTTTTTGTAGTAATGTAACGAGAAGTTCCAGGTTGTCCTGATTCTTTGTGCTCTGTACATTCTAATATAACCTGTACTCTGTTTCCTTTTTTAGCCATTGTAATTGACGTTAAGCGTTATGCAATTATTTGTTTAAAAAACCTTTTTCGCGAGCTTCTTTAACAACTGCAGAGATTCCTCTCTTGTTAATATTTTTTAAAGCCGATGTAGATACCTTAAGGGTAATCCACTGGTCTTCTTCTGGTATGTAAAAACGCTTTTTCTTTAAGTTTACATTAAACTTGCGCTTTGTTTTATTCATCGCGTGAGAAACGTTGTTTCCAACCATTGCTCTCTTTCCGGTAAGCTCACAAACTCTAGACATTTGTATAATATTTAGTTATTTTTAATCAGGGTGCAAATTTAATTAATATTATTGGTTTGCACAACAAAAGGATTTCAGTTTTTTGATATTTCTTTCAAAAGCATCTCAAAAGCTTTATTTGTTGCCTTTTTAATGACGCGTTCTCTAGAGTTTCCGAAGTTAAACTCTTCAGAAAAAACACCTCTAGGGCTTGCAATAGCAATACATACCGTACCCACGCTTGCCGAGGAGTCTGTCGTTTTAGGGCCTGCTACTCCTGTTGTTGCAATGGCGTACTGAGTATCAAAAACAATGTTGCTTTGTAGGGCCATAGCCTCTGCTACTGGAAGGCTAACCACTGAATGCTTCTCAATAAGCGCAGCATCAACCCCTAATACGTCAGTCTTTATTTGGGTTGCATAGGCAATCATGCCTCCTTTGTAGTAGGATGAGGCGCCCTGCAAAATTGTAATTTCTCCAGCTATAGCGCCACCGGTACAACTTTCTACAACACTTAAAAAACAATGCTGCTTTTGAAGTTTTACACTTATTTGATCCTGAATGCTAGTTTGGTCTTCATACCCTATAGAAATATCACTTAATAATTCATTAAGAACACTCATCTGGGCATCTACATCATTTTTTAAAGTCTGTTCATTGCTACTTGAAGATGACAAGCGAAGTCTAACTCTACCTAGAGAGGGCAAATAAGCTAATTTAATATCTGTAGGTAACTGGTCTTCCCAAGGGGCTATAATTTCTTGTATTTCACTCTCGCCTTTACCATAAGTAAGCAAGGTTTTATGGTAAATAAAAGGCCTGTCAAACTGTGTTTTTATTCTAGGCAATACATGATCTGTGATGAGTTTTCTCATCTCGATTGGCACACCTGGCATAGACACAAAAACGGTATTGTCTTTTTCAAGCCACATCCCTGGCGCAGTTCCAATAGGGTTTTGAAGCACTATGGCTTTTGAGGGAACCATGGCCTGTTCTAGATTTGAGGGCAATGGAGCTTTCTGTAAATATTTGGAAAATATGTCTTTTATATTTTGTAGCACTACTGGATTTTCTACCAGAGTGTCCTGAAAATATTCTAAAAAAGTTTTTTTGGTAATATCATCTTTTGTTGGACCCAAACCTCCCGTTAAAAGAACAATATCGACTCTATTTTTAGCATCTTCAAGGGCATTTAAAATATGTTGACCCTGGTCTTGAATTGAGGTTATTTGGTATACCTGTACTCCAATTTTATTTAACTCTTTGGCGATAAATACAGAATTAGTATCTGTGATTTGACCAATTAGTATTTCATCACCAATGGTGATTATTTCTGCTAGCATCTAGGTAGGGAAGTCTGTTTTTAATTCTTCAAAAACATGAGAAAGCACACGGTTTAGTGTGTCAATATTTTCTTGAACCGTAGCCTCACTTCTTGATGATTTGGTCCAAGACTCTATGCTTTTTACATCTTTTTGCACCGCAATACCAAACATTTCAAAATTTGGTTTCATTTTGTGCGCAAACTGATAGGCTAGCTCTTTATTATTACTCTTTATAGCCTTAGTTAGTCCCTCAAGATCTGAAGGAATTTCCTCTAAAAAGGTTTGCGCCACTATAGACATAAAGTCCTGATCACCATCTGCAATTGCGCTTAGACTAGCTTTAGAATAATGTGTGTCCATGAAATTAGTTATTTGATTCTTATTTTAAAAAATTCTTCATCTGCAATAAATCCTGCTAACACATCATCTGGATTTACTTTAGCAACTCCTGCGGGTGTACCGGTAAATATAACATCTCCTATCTTTAAAGTGAAATATTTTGATACATATTCTATTAATTCATCAAATTGCCATAGCATATGAGAAGAGTTTCCCTTTTGAACTACCTGCTCATTTTTTTTTAGTGAAAAAGAAATATCATCTAAGGCATCAAACCTACTCTTAGGCACAAATTTACCAATCACAGCAGCTCCATCAAAGGCTTTTGCTTTCTCCCAAGGAAGGCCTTTTTGTTTTAATTGTTGCTGTAAATCACGCGCTGTAAAATCTATACCTAGTCCTATTTCATCATAATATTTATGTGCAAATTTTTTATCTATATGCTTCCCAACTTTTGTTATTTTAACCAATAACTCGACCTCGTGCTGAACTTCGTTGCTGAATTCTGGTATAAAAAAAGGTTGTTTTTTTAGCAGTATTGAGGTGTCAGGTTTTAAAAAAACGATGGGCTCTGATGGCCTTTCATTTTTAAGCTCTGTGATGTGATCTGCGTAATTTCTACCAATACAAATAATCTTCATAATTGCTGAAACAGAATATTAAAACTTAGTATTTAACTTACTTAACTTAATTTTAGTTAGTACCTTTTTGGTATACAAAGGGAAATCTGCGTTTAACAACCAGCCAAAATAACCTGGCTCTTTTTCTAAGACATCTAGCACTTGTGCACCCTTGTGTTTCCCGAAGCTAAATACTTCTCTGCCTTCTTTATCATACCCTATGTATCCGGCAAAATCTGCAAACTTTTTGTGCACACTAAACTCAGCCAAGCTAGAGATATTATTATCTAAATCTTCATATCTTGATAACTGGGCTTTTAAAACCTCATACGTTGCATTAGTATCTGCAGCTGCACTGTGAGCATCTACAAGTGTTTTACCACAATAAAATTGGTAGGCTGCCTCTAGGGTTCTTTTTTCTTTTTTATGAAAAATAGTCTGCACATCTACGGCAAGGTTTTTCTTCATGTCAAAATCTACACCGGCTCTTAATAATTCCTCTGCCAGTAATGGAATATCAAAACGGTTGCTATTAAAGCCTCCGAGATCACTATCTTTAATTAACTCATAAACTTGCTTGGAAAGGTCTTTAAAAACAGGCTCATTGACAACCATCTGGTCTGTAATACCGTGTACTGCTGTGGTTTGTGGCGGTATAGGAACCGTGGGGTTTACCCTCCAGGTATGACTCTGTTTATTTCCGTTTGGAAATATTTTTAATATAGAGATTTCTACAATTCTGTCTGTAGCTATATTGATACCTGTAGTTTCTAAATCAAAAAAGCAAATAGGTTTGGTAAGTTGTAATTCCATGCTATAAATTATACCACAAAGGTAAAAGAAATTCAATCAATAAAATAAAAACAGTAAAACAGAAATTCACCCTACAATCCAAGAGGTTTTTTAATATTATATTCTAAACTAAAAACTAGGTGTATCTTTGTTCAAAAATTTTTATAAATGTCATTACAAAAAGAAATAAACAGAAGAAAAACATTTGGCATTATATCTCACCCAGATGCCGGTAAAACTACCTTGACTGAAAAACTCCTACTCTTTGGAGGTGCTATTCAAGAGGCGGGTGCGGTAAAAAGCAATAAAATAAAAAAAGGTGCTACTAGTGACTTTATGGAAATCGAGAGACAGCGTGGTATCTCTGTGGCTACCTCTGTGTTAGCTTTTGAATATGAAGGCATTAAAATAAACATTCTAGACACCCCTGGTCACAAAGACTTTGCAGAAGACACCTTTAGAACACTAACGGCAGTAGATAGTGTAATTGTAGTAATAGATGTAGCAAAAGGAGTTGAGGAGCAAACAGAAAAACTTGTGGAGGTTTGCCGCATGCGCAACATCCCGATGATTGTGTTTATAAACAAACTAGATAGAGAAGGTAAAGATGCCTTTGAGCTGTTGGACGAGGTGGAGCAAAAATTAAAACTAAGAGTAACACCTCTCTCCTTCCCTATTGGTATGGGGTATGACTTTAAGGGTATCTATAATCTTTGGGAGAAAAACATCAATTTGTTTAGTGGCGATAGCCGAAAAAACATAGAAGAAACCATTGAAATTGAGGACATTTCTTCCACTGACCTGGATGAGCTTATAGGCCAAAAGCCGGCTGAGACCATAAGAGAAGAGTTAGAACTTATAGACGAGGTATACCCAAAATTTAACAGAGAGCAGTACCTTCAAGGAGAGTTACAACCAGTATTTTTTGGGTCTGCTTTAAATAATTTTGGTGTGCGTGAGCTGTTAGATTGTTTTGTAGAAATTGCCCCAAAACCACAACCAAAATCAAGTGACACAAGACTTGTAAGACCCGAGGAAAATGAATTTTCTGGCTTTGTATTTAAAATACATGCAAACATGGATCCCAAACATAGAGACCGTTTGGCTTTTATAAAAATTGTTTCTGGTGTTTTTCAAAGAAATACAAATTATGTACATGTTCGTAATGGAAAGAAAATGAAATTTTCAAGTCCAAACGCATTCTTTGCAGAAAAAAAACAAATTGTAGACACTTCCTACCCTGGAGATATTGTTGGACTGCATGATACAGGTAGTTTTAAAATTGGAGATACACTCACACAGGGAGAGCAAATGCACTACAAGGGAATCCCTAGTTTTTCTCCAGAATTCTTTAAATATATCAATAACGCAGATCCCTTAAAAAGCAAACAACTTGAGAAAGGAATTGATCAATTAATGGATGAGGGTGTTGCACAATTATTCACTCTAGAGCTAAACGGACGTAAAGTAATTGGAACGGTTGGAGCCCTGCAATTTGAAGTAATACAATACAGGTTAGAGCATGAATATGGCGCAATATGTAGGTATGAAAACCTAAATGTATACAAGGCTTGTTGGGTAGATCCTCAAGATGAGAAAAGTGATGAGTTTAAAGATTTTAAACGTGTAAAATCTAAGTTTTTAGCCAAAGATAAACGTGGTCAATTGGTCTTCTTTGCAGATTCTGCCTTTACCTTGCAGATGACACAAAGTAAATATCCAAATATAAAGCTACATCTAGTTAGCGAGTTTGAAAGCCAGAAAGAATAATTTTCTTTAAATGTACTTTAATTATAAAGTATTTGTTTCTATGAGTGTCTCAAATATATTCATATTCGCGACCTGATTGTAGTTTAATTACTCCGTAACACCTTTAGGGTTTTGGCCCCATTTGTTAGTTTCTTCTTTACTATTTGTTGCAAATAATACTAGTAGCCATATAGCACCAATAAGCGGTATTAATGCAAGTAAAAGCATCCAACCGCTTTTACCTACATCATGAAGCCTTCTAACCCCTATTGCCAGTCCTGGAATTAAAACTACAAGAGAGTAAATATTTTGAAAAAGACCAGAGCCTGACACAAAGTTTGCTGTACCAGCTGC
>Ga0209652_1003375_pt1 | contig 11792 bp, 2 predicted proteins | sample SaaInl74LU_5_DNA_FD_184641 | JGI IMG/M metagenome (GOLD analysis project Ga0209652, IMG submission 184641) | Marine microbial communities from expanding oxygen minimum zones in the Saanich Inlet - ESP_74LU_5_DNA (SPAdes) (version 2) | ecosystem: Environmental > Aquatic > Marine > Intertidal zone ...
CGCGACCCGATTTCGGCAGCGCGGTGACGAGCGCGGCGGCGGCGAGCGGTCTGACGTTCGAGGCGAGCCGACCGCCGGTGGACCCGCAGGCGGCCGCCGTCGCGCAGAGCCGCATGGCGCGCACCAGACGGTGACGCGAAGAACCGCGTTATGACCGGTTCGGTGAGGTTCGGTGTCGCGACGAAAACCGTTTGTCGACGACGACGCGAGTCTTTCGCGAAACGCGTTACAGTAGGACTACAATATGCATAGTATTACTTTCAGTAAAGTATCGGCGTCGCGTATCACGCCTCGGCTTCCCCGAATCGTTTTCTGCGCGCCGGCAGCCACCACTCGTCTCCTCTCGGCTCCGGCGGGTCCTCGAGCAGGTCCACCGCCATGGCGACGTCCCCGCACAGCCGCCGCATCACCCGCGTGGTGGGCGAGTCTGTCCCGCCGCACGGCTTAAACCCGAGCGTTTCCCAAAACGGCACCGAACTTGGTAACGCGTCTATGACATACTCCGGCGGTCCGGCGAGTTCCGCCGCCGCCCGCTTGGCTCTTCGCACTAACTCGAGCGCGAGCGCGCGCCCGAAGCCGAGTCGACGCAAACCTTGTCGCACGCCCATCGCGTCCACCACCAGTCCGTCGCTTTTAAGCACCGCAAACGCCACCGGCGCGGGACCGAGCGCGTCGCAAAACGCGCCGAGCACTCTGGACGACGAAACGGGGACGTTTTCGTTCTGTTTCAACACGTTCGTTTCCTCACCGCGCTCTTCGAACGCCGCCTGAATAGACGACGCGGCGGTGTCCCAGAACCGTACCGCGGTCGCGTACCGCCTCTGGTCGCGGCGCATCCACGCGTACGCCATGCCCAGCTCGGCGGGCGTCACCGCGCGAACAAACACGTCGCGAATTTCGGGAGGGGTTTCACCGAGGGGCTTCTCGCCTCCGCGCTCGCGTCGCGCATTCCGACGCGCGCGGCCGGTGAATCCAGCTGCGTCGTCGTCCTCGTTCTCGCTGTCGCTGTCGACGTCCAGATCCCCGAGCGCGCGGAGCGCCTCCTCGCCCTCGCGGCGCAGGGTTTCGGCGCGTGAAGCTTGGCGGGCGGTCTCCATCTCTTCCTCCGCGCGAGCCGCCATCATCCTCTGCACGTGCCTCTCCACCACGGTCATCTCGCCCGCGGGTTTCGGCGCAGCGCGCACGCGCCGCCTCGGTGGAGGGGAATCTTCGTCGCTGCTGTCATCGCGCATGTCGCGCGCGCGCGCGACTGACGATGCGCGACGGCCGTACCCTCGGCAGAAGTAGGCACGGTGCCGGTGGGCACTCAAAAAAATGGGGCGATCGAAATTTTAACAACGCCCCGCGCTCGTCAAGCTCGGCTCTTCCAAGAGCCCTGCGCGTTCGTCCGCGTAGAACGCGGAGCGCGGGCGAGGGCGTCTCCGTTTGAAATCGAAAGGGTCGGGTGAGGTCGGCGCGACCTCGTGGCCGCCCTCGTCGAGGCCGCGCGGGCGCAACGGGTCGGGGGGGACTCGGGGAGGTGAGCGAAGCGCCCGTCAGATCTGGATACGGCGAATCTGTTTGAGCGGCACTTTTCAACACGAAAAGTCGCGCGCCATGGACGCCGCGTCGGACGGCTCTGTACCCCCCCTGGACTCCCCCGTCGGGAACTTCAACAGCGACGGGAGCGACGCGGACGCTAAGTACGGCCCCGAGGTTGCGACGGGCGCGAGGGCGTCTCCGCGCGACGATACCAGCGACTTGGACGTGATCATCGCGGGATGTGTTTTCCCGGTGGACGACTACCTGCAGGTCGCCGAGGGCCTGTGTCGCCACCCCTCGTGGATGGTGTATCCGAAGCAGCTCGCGTCGTGCCTCATGGCGGCGTGCGAGATTGTCCACGCCGGGGACGAAGAGGCGGAGCGCAAGAGCGTCGAACTCACCAGGCTGTACCGGGAGATGACACCCAGCGCGTTTGAGAAGTGCGTGGTTTTTGACGACGTCGTCAACTGGGACCGCCACATCCAGCTCGATATCCTGGTCGCGTGCAAAGCTCTCGCGGAGATCGTCTCCGTCAAGCTCTCCGCGGCGCTCGTCTCGAGTCCGCGGCGGGAGGAGGACGACGTTCGCGGTCGCGAAACCGCGGCGAACGCGAACGCCGAGGCGGACGTCGCCGCGGAAGACGAAGAGACGCCCGCGGAATCGGACGCGCTCGCGTTGCTCGCCGCGTTGACCTGGACGTTCGATCGCGCGTCGGCGTTCCACGCGAACAACCGTCACGAACCCGTGCCCCGCAAGCACCGGAATCACGACTTGTTAGTGGACGTCGACATTGGTCAGCACGCGGCTGTGTCCTCTGCGGTGCCCTCTGACGTCCGACGCGCCGCCGCCGACGACGACGGCGTCATCGACATCACCGCCGACGACAGCGACGCGACGGCGCGCGCCGGCGACGCCGACGGCTTCGGGTACGAGCTCGATTCCCGCGACGGCTTCGGGAGCCTTCGGCGCGAGTCTGTGACCCGCGAACACGAGTGGCTCGGGTACATCTTAGACGTGTTCGGCTCGAACGGGGGCTTCGTCTCGATCTGCGACGCCTTGCGCGGGTCAGAAAAAATCTCCTTCGCGCTGATGGACGCCGCGGGGAAAGCCGCCGCCGCGTGCGCCGGCGAGCTCACCCGCGAGCGCCTCGGCGAGATAGCCGGCGCCTTCGAGGCGGCGCTCGCGCGAGTCGCGCGCGTCGCCAGGAGGGACGTGGACGGGGCGGAGGAACCGCCCCTCCCGGCGTCCCCTCGCGGCGACGAGGACCCCCCGCGGAAAAACGCCCCGGGTGAGACAAAAAACGCGACGAAGAAGAAGAAGAAGAAGAAGAAGAACACGGTCGAGACGTTTTCGCGCGTCTCGAGTTTTCTGCGGAGCGCGCGCCGCGTGCTTACGCGCGCCTTCGGCGGCGGCGAGGCGGAGCGTCGCGTTTCCGAGGCGCACCGCGCGGTGGTCGAAGGTCTGCTCGGCGTGCACACGTTCAACGCGCAGCTCGCGGCGCTGCGCGAGATCAACCTGATGCTGGAGAGCGCGCGCGGCGACGCCAGCGGGCTCAGCGCCGCCGAGTCCGCCGCCGCCGCCGCCGCCGCGACTTCGTGGATCTCTCGCGCGCGCGTCGTGTCTCGCGCGCTGCGCCCGACGTACCTGCACCACAAGCAGTACGTGGACCAGCTGTGCGTGCTTCTGCGGCACCTGTCTCAGGAGCGCGCGCTAGATGACGCGCACGTGGACGCGCTGTGGGACGTCGCGTTTCGGCCGGACGCGTTCGAGGAGACCCGCAAAAACGTCGCGGCGCTCCTCGCGGACGTCGCGAAAGATTTCTCCGCCGAGCAGCTCGACGGTTTGTTCCGCCGCGTCGAGCGCGTCTTCGGCTTTGCGCGCGCCGGGACGTCTTTCGAAAAAAACGCGCCGCCCGAGAAGAACAGAGAGATGTCCTCTCCGGCGTCCGCGAACGACGAGCTTTTGGAAATGGTGCAGCGGCTCGCGAAAGAAGACCTCGCGGGCGCGATGGCGGAGCGCACGCTGCTTCTGCTGTGGCGCGCCGCCGCCGACGGATCCGCCGAGGGATCCGCCGAGGGATCCGCCGACGACGCGCGAGACGGAGGACGCCTCGCCGCCTGCAAAGAGGCCAAGACGGAAACCGGAGCTCCGACGGAGCTTCCTTCGCGACGCGAGACTCTCCGCGCGAGCCTTTTTCCGCGCGCCACCGCGGCGTTCGCGCGCGTGCTGGAGCACTACGACCGCGCCGGCGTCGAGTCCGCGTCCGTGGACGCGTGGACGCGCAAGGCACTCGAGGCTGTCGCCGCCGCGACCGAACCGGCGGACCTCGCGGCGGCGGCGCGTCTGTTCCGCGCCGTCGTCTCGGTGGACGCGCGCGTCGTCGAACGCGCCGCGGGATCCGCCGACGAGCGCAACGAAAAAAACACAACCTCGCGGAAGAGTCTCGTCGGTATCGCGAGCGCTCGTAAGAAGGGGCTCAAGAAGCGACGCGCGGAGACGGAGCGCGAGGCTCGCGAGCGCGCGGCGCGTCGGCGTGCCAGGATACGAGAGCTCGCCGACTCGAGCGACGTCGTCGAGACGCTCGTCTCCGCCGTCGAGCGGTGCGCGGGGAAAAAGACGTCGGACGACCGCGCGCTGGCCACCGTCGTGGACACGACGCTGTTCGTGCTTAAGGACGGCGTGGTGGAGGTCGGGCCGGTCACCGGCCGCCGGCTGTGGGCGGCGCTGGCGGAGACGGCGGCGGCTGCGGCGACGACGCCGCGCGCCGCCGCCGCGGCGCGCGACCGCGGCGCGCGTTGGATGACCGAGCTCCTGATGTCCCCCCCCCGGGTCGTGACCCCCGGGTGTTGCCTCGAGCTTTTGGAACAGGTGATCACGCGCCAGGCCCCGTCCGAGACCACCGTGAGCGGCTGGTTCCTGTTCCGCGCGTTCTTCCTGCAAGCCGCGCTGGACGCCAACCGCCTGGCGCCCGCGCGAGAGACGCGGGACAGCCTCTACGGGCATTTAGACAGCCCCGGCGCCGTCGCGCTCGCGTCGCCGTTCCGCGCGGCGTCGCCGGCGCGCGAGGAAGTGATTGACATCGACCTCGACCAGGAAGGCGAGGCGGTCATCGCGGTGGACCCTAAACCCACGCGGGACAGCGAAGGTTTTCTCGAAGACGACGACGTCTCTCGCGAGAGGGAACGACGCCCTCTCGAAAGAGTCGTCGCGGAGGAGACGTCCCCGCGAGGAGAGACGTCCGTCGCGCCTTCGTTCTTGGCGGACGTCGCGGCGGATGAGCTTCGCGTCGCGGCGTCGTGCGACGTCGCGGCCGAGAGCGTCTCGTCGTCGTTCGCGGGGCTCGAGCATCTGTGGCGCATCGCGCTGGACGCGCCCCGGGACGACGAAAACGCGGAGGCCACCTCGGACTCCACCGTCGCGACGTTCGCCGCGGACGCGCTCATCCAGATGCACGTCGCGCTCGCGGCGGATCCGCGCGACGACGATTACGGGAGGAATCTTTGGGCGCGGGAGGCGCGCGCGCGCGAGGCGTTCCTGCAGCGCACGCTCGAGCACCTGGGCTCCGCGGCGCGCGCCATCAAGGCTCGCGCTTCGGCGTCGGCGTCGGCGTCGGCGAGTCAAAACGTTTTGACGCGCGTGGACGCGAACGCGACGACGACGACGGGAAAAGAAAAGGCTTTCGCCGAGCGTCGCGCTTCGCGGTGTCTTCTTCTGCTCGGGCGGTTCATCGAGGCGTGCGAGCACGCCGACTTAGCGCGCCGCCATTCCCGAGCGCTGCGCGAGGCTGTGCCGCACGGCGGGTCCTTCCGCGGGCACCCCGTCGATTTGGACGTCGCGGTGGTGGCCACGGGCGCGGACTCCGGCGAAGGCGCGGCGACCGTACCCGTGCGCGCGCACCTCAACGCGACGGTGCGCTGGGTCAAGCGGCGCGTCGCGCGCGCCATCAACGGCTCGGACGCGAACCGTCGAAAAAGAAAAAGCGCCGACTGCGACAACGTGCGGCTGGTGGTCAAGGGGCGCGACCTGGGCCGGAGCGACGACGAGCCGCTCCACGCGTGTCTGCGCCGCGACGATCTCGCGGGCGGCGCCGTACGCGTGCACGCGCTCGTACACAGGACCGACGCCAGGGCCGGCGCGGGGCGGTCCGGAGCGGACGACGAGGACGAGGACGAGGACGAGGACGAGGCGTCGCGCCGCCGCGAGCGCTCGCCGCGCGCGCTGTTAGCGCGCCGCGCCGAGACGTACGACGCGCTCTTCGAGCTCTCGGACGGCGCGTGCGCGGTGGTTCGCGCGCGCGCGCAGGAGCTCCTGCGTTTGCTTCCCACGCGCGGCGACGTGCGCGACGAGCTCAAGGCGCTGCTTGGCGCTCCGAATGGCGCGCGAGACGTGAAACCTCCGGACGAAAACGAAAACGAAAACGAAAACGAAAACGAGCGTTCGTTTTCGTTTTCGGCGGAGGAGGCGCGTTCGCGCCGCGAGCGCCTGCGCGCGCTTTTGTCGTCGTCGCCGTCGCGGGGCGTGTACGCGCTCCAGGCGCTGGACGGGCTCCTGACGCCTCCGGACGTCTCCGCGGACGCCTTGCGCGAGGCGGCGGCCGAGAGCGCCGAGGCGGGCGACGCGCGCATGGACGACGACGAGATACCGGCGGATCTTGTCGGAAAAGAAGAAGACGTGCGCGAGGCGGAGACGGCGGAGGAGGCGCGCGCGTTCCGCGCGGCGTTCGCGCGGCTCGGGTTCGCGCGCGACGCGTTGGCGCTTCTGCCAAGCTCAGGCGCGGACTCGTCGGACGCGTCGCTGGAGGACGCGTCCTTGGTGGACGTCGCGAGCGCGCGCGTGGCGTGGCTCGACCCCGAGCTGAGGCGCGCGACGTGCGCCTCCGCGCTGAGCGTCCTCTCTGTGTCGCTGGCGGATGCGGATTCGATCGAATTCGATCGAATCGCGAAAGTGGAACCGCGAGTCTCGGCCGAGACGGGAACGGAAGAGGCGTTCCGAAAAACGCGAAACAAAGACGACGTCGAGACCTTTTCGACGAAATCGACGGAGGAGGACGTCGCGTCGTTCGCGTCGTTCGCCGCGGACGCGGCGCGTTCGCTCGCGACGCTCGCGCGCGTTTTTTCGTTTTCGGACGAAACCGGATCGGACGAATCTGGCGAATCGCGAACCTTTACTGGAAACGACGAGATCCTCGCCACCACCGCGGTGCGTCTCTTCTTCAGTTGCGCGCGCGCGCGCGCCTCCTTCGAGCGCGAGGACGTCGTCGCGGCGTCTCTGCTAAAGATGAAGTGCTTCCCGGCGACGCTGCGCGACGTGCTGACGCGCGCGCGCGCGAGCGACGTGCGTCGCGCGTTCGCCGTGAACACGCTCCGCGCCGCGCTGTGGATCCCGCCCACATCGAACGCGAGCGTCGTGTGCGTGTCTTCCGCGCACGACTCTCTGGAGAAGCGCGCGAAGGAAAAGCAGCGCGAAAAGCGCGGCGGTTCATTCCGGCCCCCGCCCGGGTTCGCCGACATCGCGCTCGCCGCGCTGGACGACGCCGAGGCGCGTCCGGAGCTGTGCCGCGAGTACTTCCAGGTGCTCTCCGCGCTGCTTCGTCGCCGGGACGAGGACGACGAGCGGTGTCTCGATGACGGAGAGGGAAGAAACGAAGAGGAGCTGGAAGCGAACGCGAAGCTGGATGTTGCGGCGTCCGCGCTCTTCGCGCGGGAGACGGAGGCGCTGCGCGTCGCGCCGAGGGAGATGGACAAAGAAGAAGAGCCCGACCCGCGGCTCCTCTCGCGCCTCGAGACGATGCTCACGCTCCTGGACCGGCTCGACCGACGCCGCGCCGCGCCGGCGGCGCGCGCGGAAGTGGACGCGGCCGTCACGCGGCTCGCGCGCACGCTCCTGTACCGCTGCCTGTTCCCCGAGGCTGCGCCGCTGCTGCGCCCGGCGGAGGCGACGCTGCGGGACGCGGGCGTCGAGTTGTGCGGCGGCGCGGCGGAGGAAGAAGCGACGCGGGAAGGCTCCGACGACGGCGCCGAGGACGACCCCGAAGACGCGTCGTTCGCCGCGCGCTTCGGGCTGCGCGTCGCCGACTTGCGAGTCACGGAGGCGCACCTCGCGCCGGCGTGCGCGACGCCGGCGACGCGCCGCGCCGCGTTCGCGCTGCTCGCGCGCCTCGCCGCCAGGCGCGTCACCTCGGAAGACTTCGCCGCCGCCGCCGCCGCCGCGCGCGACGCGGCGCGCGCCGGCGAGGATTTCGCCGGCGAGGCGGCGTCGCTCGCGGCGCCGTGCGGCGAGGAGATCCTGGACACCGTCGCGGCGCTGCACCACTCCGGCGCGATCGACTTGGACGCTTCTTCTTCTCGCGACTTTTCCTCTCGAGACTTCGCGGCGCGCCCCGCGCACGGCTACGTCGGTCTGAAGAACGCGGGCGCGACGTGTTACATGAACGCGGTGTTCCAGCAGATGTTCGCCGTGCCGCAGCTGCGCGACGCGATTCTCGCCGCGCCCGTCGTCCCAAAACGTTCCTCGGATACGGACGTCTCGGACTCGGTGTTCCACCAGCTGCGCGCGACGTTCGCGGCGCTCGCGCTGAGCCGGCTGGACCACTTCGCGCCGCGCGGGTTCTGGCGCGCGTTCAAGGACTACGACGGCGAGCCCATCAACGTGCGCGAGCACCAGGACGGTTTAGAGTTTTTCGGGCGGCTGCAGGACCAGGTGGACGCCGAGTACAAGAAAGCCGTCGCCGCCGACGTCGCTTCTTCGCCCCTTCCCGTGAAGGGCGCGGTGGAGGCGGCGATGGGCGGCGTGTTCGTGAACCAGGTCATCAGCAAGTCGTGCCCGCACCGCTCGGAGCGCGTGGAGGACTTCGTGCACGTCTCCGTGGAGGTGCGCGGCAAGAAGAACTTACAGGAGTCGCTCGCGTCGTACGTCTCCGGCGAGCTCCTGGAGGCGGATAACCAGTGGTCGTGCGAGGCGTGCGGCGCTAAGCGCGACGCGGTGAAGCGCTCGTGCTTCCGCGGCGACGCGCTCCCCGCCACGCTGTGCGTGCACTTGAAGCGCTTCGAGTTCGACTACGAGACCATGCAGAGGCACAAGATCAAGTCCCGCTTCGAGTTCCCGGATGTGCTGGACATGGCGCCCTTCACCGTCGAGGCGCTCGAGAAGCGTGACGGAACCGCGGCGGAGGAGGGAAAAACCGACGCCGCGGAGGAGGACGAGAAGATCGAGAAGAAAGACACGAAAATCGAGTACCGCCTCGCCGGCGTGGTCGTGCACTCCGGCACGGCGTTCGCGGGACACTACTACTCGTACATCCGCGAGCGATCAACTCCCCCGGGGATCGCCGTGGACCTCGGTGAGGAGCCCGACGTCGGACGCAGGTGGCACGCGTTCGACGACCAGCGCGTCGAGCCGTACGACGTCTCCAACCTGGAGGCGGACGCCTTCGGAGGCACGTACCAGGTGGACGCGTCGACGCTGCGCGCGGTCGACGCGGAGGACGACGATCTGTCGCCCCGCGCCGGCCGCAAGCGCTTCGACAGGCCCAACAGCGCGTACATGCTCTTCTACGAACGCGTGGAGACGACTGAGTTGTCGTCTCCTGAGCCTCAGACGTCTCCTGAGCCTCAGACGTCTCCTTCGAAGACTCGCCTGCCCCCCGCGATCCCGGCGATGCCAAAGTCGGTGCGGCGTTTAGTTATGGCGAAGAACCTGCGCTTCGCGTTTGAGTCCAACAAACGCGACCGCGAGTACTTCGCCTTCGTCGACGCGCTCGTGCGCGCGCTGGTGGCTGGCGGGAAGCAACCGAGAAACGACGAGAGAGAGCTCCTCGCCGCAGCCGCGCCCTCCGGCGACCGCAGGCGCCGGCGCTCGAACGGCGCCGGCGAGAGCCGCGCCAAGAAAGCCGCGCGCGTCCGCGAGGCGGACACGCCCGGCGGCGACGACGCGCTCGACAAAACGCAGACGCCGTCGTTCGCGCGCTCGCCGGCGACGCCGGCGAGGTTGCGCGCGGACGAAGAAGCCGAAACCGAAACCGAAACCGGAACCGGAACCCCGTCGTCGCCTCCGTCGGCGAGGAACGCGCGTTTGAAAAATCGCGTCGTCTCGTCGACGAGTCTCGAGAACTCCGCGTTTCGCGCCGAGCTCGCCGCGCGGTTCGCCGTGGAGTTTTTGACACGCGCGTTCCTGCAGACGCACGCGTGCACCGCGTCGGACGCCGAGTCGCTGCGACGCTGGCGCGACGCCGTCACGGCGTTGGTTCGAGCCTCCGCCCCGGCGCGGCTGTGGGTCCTGCGCTGGGCGCGCGCGCACCCGGGCGCCGTCGAGGCGTTCCTCGGCGCGCCCGGCCCGACCGCCGAGACGCGCGACGCCATCGCCACCATCCTCGCCGCCGCCGTGCGCGGCGACGACTTTTCTGACGCGGACGATACGGAGGCGCCCATCGAGATCTTGGACGGCGGCGTCGCGGACGACGACGACTTCGAGACGAAGTCGTGGAGTGGCTCCGTCGTCTCCCGCGCGGCGGATTTCGTGGTGCGCGACGTCGCGCGCGCCGCCGGCGCCGCGCGCGACGCGGAGGGTGACGCGGACGCGCCCGTCTCGGCGTGGTACTTCCGCGTGCTCGCCGCGTACGCGCGCGCGGAGACGGCTGTGTTACCTCTCGACGGCGAAGCGAAAGCGTTCGGAGGCGCGCCCGGCGGGACGTACGCGCGAATCGAGCGCCTTTCGCGGCTCGAGCTCCTCGAGCCGCTCGTGGCGTGCGCGCGCGCGCTCGGCACGCGCGCCGGACGCCGCCGCGAGCTGGGCCAACCCGCGAAGCTTCCGAGACGGCTCAGCGGCTTTAAAGACGAAGAGCATCCGGATGTAAACGTCGTCGTCAATCGGACGCGCCACGAGACCGTCTCCGCGGTGTGGTCTTTGGTCTCCGCGATGCTTCGTTTGTGCGACACCACGCAGGCCAGGCGCGTGTTCGCGCGGCGATGCGCGTCTCGCGCGGCGAAGGCGCTCGGCCTCGCCGCGCCCGGCGGCTTTCGCGTCGGCGCCCACGCCGGGTTTAGGGTCTGGGACCTGGAGAGCGATACGCACTCGAACCACGAGACGCTCGTGCCGGGTGCGCTTTTGGTGTTTCAGGAATTTGAGGACGAGGACGAGGAGACCCTTGTTCGGATCGAGGCGGAGGCGCCGAGCCCGTACGGGCTCGGTTTGAGATCCGCGCGGATGAATCGTCCGCCGCGTGATGCGCGGTCCCCTCCGCGCGTCCCGCTCACCCTGGGCGCGTTTCAGAGCCTGTTCGATTTCGCGTTTCTGCACGCGCTCGCCAAGACGGCGGCGGAGCCGGGGTGGCACGCCGCGGGCGTCGGCGCGCGTATCGCGCTGTGCCACCTGTGCTGGCGCTGGGAGACGGTGACCTACGCGGTGTGTCTGTGCGTCCTGGAGCGGCTGGACAAAGCGGAGCACCCCGAGGACGTCGCCGGCGCGCTGCGCGTCTGCGAGGCGCTCCTGCGCATGAACGACTCGTTGGCGCCGACGCGATGCGGCTTCGTGCTTGAGGGGCGAACCTTCGTTCACCCGCACGCGCCGCCGAACGAGAGCGGGACAAGACAAGACAACGCGCACGGCGCGGTGGCTCCGTACCTGCACCTCGCCATCTCCACGGCCACCGACCGCAGGCCGGAGGATTTCCCCTCGGGCGTCATCGAGCAGGCCGCCTTCGAGGTGTGCGCCGCGCCCAAGCGCCTGCTCGTCGCGCGCTTCCTCGTGCGGCTGGCGGAGGAAGAGAGCGGTGTCGGCGCGCGAACGGCTTTGTCGCTCGAGGAGCAGCGCGAGGATTTCGGGTACGTCGTCGGCGCGCTCGGCGACGAGGCGGAGGACGCGGACCCCGTGGACGTGCCGCGCGAGGCGGAGGAGGAGCCACCGGGAGCGTTTTCGTTTTCTGGTTTCGGAACGGGCGGTGACGTACGTTCCGAACGAGGGTCGGAGAGAGCCCCCGCGCCCTACGACGAGACGCTGGACGACCCGTTGACGGTGCTCGCGCGCGCCGAGGCGGCGCTGGCGCGCGCGCAGGCGGAACACGACGACGCCGAGCCGGCGTGAGTCGACGAGTAGTAGATACATGATTTTTTTTCACCCTTGACAGAGAGGACGTTCAGAGCGGGGAGACGTTAGCGCGCGGGGGTGTCGCACGCGACGAGAAAGATGGTTTTCGCTTTCGCTTTCGCTTTCGCTTTCGCTTTGATGTACAAGCCCACACGCGCGCCCACACGACGCCCGCGACGGCGATCGTTCGT
>Ga0209652_1003380_pt1 | contig 11786 bp, 12 predicted proteins | sample SaaInl74LU_5_DNA_FD_184641 | JGI IMG/M metagenome (GOLD analysis project Ga0209652, IMG submission 184641) | Marine microbial communities from expanding oxygen minimum zones in the Saanich Inlet - ESP_74LU_5_DNA (SPAdes) (version 2) | ecosystem: Environmental > Aquatic > Marine > Intertidal zone...
GATGCGTTGAAGCTGTGCAACTTTGGCCTCTACCATTGCATCAGGCGGAGGTGGAAGCTCATCTTCAAAATAAATGAACACAGAGGACCGTATCTTATTACTCGCGTCAACAAGTGGGTCAAGCTTTATATGTTGGTGCGTAACACCATCAAAATACACCACTTCAGAGTTTGAGGTGCCGTAATCTATCCCTATCGCAGTCATGTTATCGTTTTACATTGAATTTTGACGGAGATTGTAATGTAAAACGGTCAACGGATCACACTTTCCTTAACGCTATTGTGAATGAGTGGTAAGCAGCGTTAATGTCTTCGACAGCAAGTCATCTACCTTGAACGGCTTCGAGATAACGTCGTTAAACAAACGTTCAAACTCGTCAGCATTAACGTCTAAAAAGATATTGCCGGTTAACGCAATAATCGGAAGCGCATCTTTCCCCACACACTCCCGAATCGCTTTTGTTGCTTCAATTCCATCCATGATAGGCATTTGAATATCCATAAATACCATATCGAAAGATTGTTCTTGTACAAGCGCAATGGCCTGCTGGCCGTTAGATGCCGTTTTTACTGTTAACTGTGCAACATCACCAAGTATTTGCTCTAACAACGCCAGATTAAATTTTTCATCATCAACCACCAATACGTTTTTATCTGCACAGTATGTATGTAAGTGCGTTAACAATGATTCACTGTCTAGCGCCCTGTCGTCGCCCTCTTTTTGTTGATTATTTCTTTTTAGTACACACGTAAACCAAAACGTACTGCCACTACCCAACGTGCTTTTTACACCCGCATCTCCCTCATAAAGCGCGGCAATTTTTTTTGTAATTGACAGCCCAATACCAATGCCACCATATTTTCGGCCAAAGCTTGTATCTGCTTGCTCAAATGGCTCAAAGATCTTTTCCATTGCCGATGCATCTATACCAATACCGGTATCTTCCACCTCAAACCGCAACTCATCTTTATCCGCATACTGACGAACAATTGAGGCACGAACAATAACTCCCCCTTTATCAGTGTACTTAATAGCATTAGAAACATAATTTATTACCCCTTGTAAGAGGGCGGTTATATCACCAACATAGGTAGGAAGCACATGAGGTAACTCGACGCTGATCTGTAAGCCTTTCGACGCTAAACGTTCTTCGTTAAGTATTATGGCTTCATCAATAAGCTTCTTTACATCAACAGTTTGTTCTTTTAGTTCGTAAGTACCTGACTCAATTTTCGACATATCAAGCACTGAACTTAGTAACCCTAATAGGTGTTCGCTCGCCGTGCTTATCTTTTTAATTGCTTGCTGCTGTGATGGGCTGAGTGATTCTCGTTTTAAAAGATCAGAGAAGCCTAAAATAGACGTTATCGGCGTTCTTATCTCATGTGACATATTGGCTAAAAATCTGCTTTTTGCCATGTTGGCACTTTCAGCTTTTTCTTTCGCTTCAACTAACTGACGCGTCCGGTTTTCAACTTCTTTTTCAAGCGCTTCTTTATTACTTTCAAGCAGTGACTTAAGTTTGGTTTCTTCCGTTATGTCATGCACGATGGCAATAAATTTTGCCGCGCCCAATTCAGACTCGACCAGCTGTAAGTTAATACTTACGTTGATATCGTGCCCATCTTTGTGTCTATGAATCGTTTTAAATTTAAGAGACGGTTCACGGTGCTTTACAAGCGGTTGGATAAGCTGTGTGAATGCTTCTCGGCCAAATTCAGGCTTTATATCATATGGATGCATTTTATAGAGGGCGTCGCTGGTGTACCCCACATGTCGCAATGCGCCTTCATTCACATAGGTGAATAATAAGCTGTGGGGGTCAAACATGAACACGCAGTCACTGGCTTTATCTACGGTACTTTTAAATTCTAGCAGTGAATTTTTTAACACCTCTTGCTCGGTAATATCTCTTACAATGCACAACACCATACTCTCGCCCAATACATTCGTGCCGGCAGCCGTAATTTGTGCAATGTACGTGTCATTGTTCTTTCTTTTATGTACCGTTTGAAAGGTCGCCTGAGTATTCGCAAAGCTGGGGTAAGTATCGCGTACTTTTTGCTCGCTCAAGGTGTGGTCAAAGTCCCAAATAAACAAGGAATACATCTCGTCGTTGGTGTACCCCAACATAGACATGAACGCGTGATTATAGGTCACCAATTGATAGTTTTGGTTAATAATACATACGCCATCGTTAATTCGCTCAAGCATCGCGCGCAAGACGCTTATTTCCTCTTGTGCAGAGCTTTCTTTAAGTAATAATGGGCGAGGGTTAACATCCCCTTTGATTTGAAACAACCGTATTCACTTTATGTGTAGACATCTGTGTTAAAGATAGTCAATAAGACTATTAAAAACCAATACGGTTTTCATTTAAGTTTTACCCAGCCCTGAGTAAGAGTAATTTTTTACTACGTAGAAACTTTTTTGCTGCAAGACGGCTGCTGAAAACTGTGCCTCTCCATGCTAAAGTGCATAAAAATAAGAATTAAAGAGCACATCAATGATGTCAAAACATACCCCCCTATCTACGTCTTTCGACGTGCGTTTTTGCGAAACCGACGCCCTACAACATGTGAGTAACACGGCGCTTGTAACCTGGTTTGAAGCCGCCAGAGAACCTATTTTTCGTATGTTTACGCCCACACTTGATTTGCAAAACTGGCCACTCATATTGGCCAGCTATAAGGTAGATTTCTTGGCGCAGATTTTTTACGGGAAATCCGTCACCGTAAAAACATTCATTAGTCGCTTGGGGAACAGTGCATTTGATGTCTATCAGGAGCTTTGGCAAGACAATATTTTGTGTGCTACCGGGATTACCACCATGGTGCATTTTGACTATGCAACACAGCGTTCAGCCCCTATTCCTGATGCTGTTAAAGCGACATTGCAATCACACTACAAAGCGATAGACGGTAAGCCATAATTATGCAAAATTTTATAGAAGTTATAGATGACGTATTGCCTCCTGAATTATGCTCAGCGCTTATCGCTCGGTTTGAGAAAAGCCCAAACCTTTCCCAAGGGCGAACCGGTGGGGGAGTAGACTTAGATAAGAAGCGCAGTACCGACGTATCAATCAGCCAAAATAAAGAGTTTGGTGACTTGTTCCAACAAGTCATGCAAGCCACTGGCCCTCAGTTAGTAAAATATATCGAAAAATATTTTTATGCGCTAATCGGCCCTATCGGCCTTACTGTCAAGCATCCGACAACGGGTGAGCCCGTAAAGCTCACTGGTGAAAACTTTGAAGAAGTTGGAAAACCAAACCTAGTCAATTTGGTCAATTACCTTTTTCGCGTTGGCGATGTTAATGCACAGCGCTATACCGCAGAAAGTGGCGGCTACCCATATTGGCATTCCGAGGTATACCCTCAAATGCAACATAACGATGCGCTGCACCGTGTATTGCTGTTTATGTACTATCTTAATGATGTCGATGATGGCGGAGAAACCGAGTTTTATTACCAAAACAAAGCGGTAAAACCCAAAGCGGGCAGAATGGTCATTGCGCCAGCGTACTTTACCCATACACACCGCGGGCAAATTCCGAAAAGTAATGACAAATACATTGTCACATCGTGGTTACTCTTTAACCGTGCTGAACAAATATACACGCAAGGGTAATAGTCTAGTCGTTAGGTAGAGGATTAAAACCCCTCTACCGCCTCACCCTTCAACCGATAGCCAACCGAAGCGATATCGCCCTTCCACCCCTCAGTCGACAAAATACCTGTGACCCAAATAGCATCATACATATTGTCAATCGCTACGCCGTCTTCAAATTTCACATAGACAATTTGATTAGATGCGGGAGGCGGCACATGTATGCACGCACCGAAATAAGGGACTAATAAAAATTCAGTGGTACTTTCTGCGGTCCCCTCAAGCGGTACAACAAAGCCTGGTATTTTGACTCGCTTACCATCATAGGTATTAACGACTGGCGCATCTGGCTGCAACTGACTCATTTCACCATTGTGCTGCACCGCAGGCGGCGCTAACTCATTAAACCCTTCAGGAACAAGATCTTCCCAGTACACTTCAACAGGTGTGTCACTTGCAGATGCTGCTATTGGCATTATCACTAGCGCAAAAAAAGTAAACACGTGCGAGAACACGCTAACCATAGACGTTTTCATAACTTTTCCAATGTAATAAAAAAGGGCTCGTTTTTCACGAGCCCTTTTTAACATCAATTAAGCGTAGCGTGAATTACTCTGCTTCGAAACGCGCAACACTTGAGACAATTTCAGCTTTCGCTGCAGCAGCATCAGCCCAACCATCAATCTTCACCCATTTTTCTGGCTCAAGATCTTTGTAATGTTCAAAGAAATGCTCAATTTGCTTAAGAAGCAACGGAGGTACGTCAGAAATTTCTTTAACGTCACGGTAGATAGTAGATAGCTTGTCAGCTGGAACCGCTAATACTTTAGCGTCTTTACCAGACTCATCAGTCATATTTAGAACGCCAACTGGACGACACTTAATGACAGAACCTGCAAGTAATGGAAACGGTGTCATAACAAGTACGTCAACCGGGTCGCCATCTTCTGACAACGTGTTATTTACATAACCGTAGTTAGTTGGGTAGTGCATACATGTTGCCATGAAGCGATCGACAAAGACTGCGCCAGTCTCTTTATCTACTTCATATTTTACTGGATCAGCATGTGCTGGAATTTCAATAATTACATTCACTTCTTCAGGCAAATTCTTGCCAGCAGGAACAGCGTTTAAGCTCATTATTCAGTCCTTTCGGTAATAGGTAAAAAATTTGCCCGTAAGTATACGGTGACAGCGGCAAAATAAAAACGGTTTACGACCGATGTCGCATTAATCTGTTCAATTTTACCGCTTTTTCGTTACTCGCTTTGGCTGTAATAGCTTAAGCAGGCCTCAATTTCGTCTTTAGAGCCAATAAGCACCGGTACACGTTGGTGAATTTCTTCTGGCATGACTTCCAAAATTCTTCCTGTACCCGTGTTAGCTAAACCACCCGCTTGCTCCATTAAAAAGGCCATCGGGTTTGCTTCGTACAGTAAACGTAGCTTGCCCGGCATAGACGGATTTCGCTTATCAAATGGATACATAAAAATCCCGCCTCGACATAAAAGACGGTGAATATCACCCACCATCGCGGCAACCCATCGCATGTTAAAGTTTTTACCACGTGGACCTTCTTCACCCGCCAACAGATCGTTGATGTAAGCTTGCATGGGTGGCTCCCAGTGACGCTGGTTAGATGCGTTAATAGAAAACTCAGTGGTCGCTTCTGGTACTTTTACGTTAGGGTGAGTAAGTAAGAAACCGCCATGGGTTTTATCAAGGGTATAAATATGCGTACCCCGCCCCGTCGTTAGTGCCAACATTGTTGAAGGCCCGTAAAGCACGTAGCCTGCTGCCACAATCTGCGTACCCGGCTGTAAAAATGCTGAAGGGTCGTCGGGTTTCATCCATTGCGGTGCGTGAGTAATAGAGAAGATTGTCCCTATCAAGCTATTAATTTCTGTATTCGAGGAGCCATCAAGCGGGTCGAAGCTTACCAGATAGTTACCTTCTGGATTGCACGGTACAACATCATCTTCTTCTTCCGAAGAAATCGCTTTAACGTACCCTGATTCTCTTAAAGTATCTTTTAAGATCTGATTAGAAATTACATCAAGTTTTTTCTGCGTTTCGCCTTGAACGTTTTCTGAAAGGGTTGAACCAAGCACGCCTGCAAGCGCTCCCTGACTCACGCGGAAAGAGATTTCTTTACAACCTGCCAATAAGGTTCTTATAAGAAGAATAAGTTCAAGCGGAGCCCCGTCTTGTTGCAATTGCGAGTTTAAGCGTTTCATTGATTTTAAGCCTTTTTAAGTGTGTAGGGTGTGGTTATTTACCCGGGCGATTTTCCATACCGCGTTCTATTTATCTAAATAACCAAGCAATTTTTGTTTGCTTTGTCGATTGTAACCGTGTTCGCGACGAAGTGAAACATAGGGATAGGTGGATAATCACTCAACCTACCAGTACCTGCGTTATTTTTGACGGTTATCCTTACAGAAAGACTTGCAAATATGAAATTGAATTATCCCCCCGCTTTAAGGTTCTGATAAAGTACACGCTATTAACATGCAGTAATAACGAGAACGCGCTATGCACGTACATATTCTAGGTATTTGTGGCAGCTTCATGGGTGGTATTGCCGCCATAGCGAAAGCATTAGGCCATACCGTTACGGGTTCTGATACCAATGTTTACCCTCCCATGAGCACACAATTAGAAGCATTGGGTATCGAACTTACCGAAGGCTACAGCACTGCTCAGTTCGAGCCGGCGCCAGATATTGTCGTAATAGGCAATGCCATGTCTCGTGGTAATCCTGCCGTTGAATACGTCTTAAATCGCAATTTGCCCTACACCAGCGGCCCTCAATGGCTGCTTGATAACCTGCTAAAAGATAGGTGGGTAATTGGTGTATCGGGCACCCACGGTAAAACCACAACCAGTAGCATGGTTGCATGGATTTTAGATTATGCTGGGTTGAACCCTGGGTATCTCATTGGCGGCGTGCCTGAAAACTTCGGTGTGTCTGCTCGCATTGGCGATAGCCCCTTTTTTGTTATTGAGGCCGATGAATACGACAGTGCATTTTTTGATAAGCGCTCTAAATTCGTTCATTACCGCCCTAAAACATTAGTGATTAATAACTTAGAATTTGACCACGCGGATATTTTCGCCAACCTTGATGCCATTCAAACTCAGTTTCATCACCTTGTTAGAATGGTACCTGAAAACGGACTTATACTAACGCCCAACCATACTAAGGCAATAGAAGACACGTTGAAAAAAGGCTGTTGGTCATCACGTCAGTCGCTAGGCAAAGAATGGGCTGCATCTCTTGTGAACCAAGATGGAAGTCGTTTCGCCGTTTTGCATCATGGTGAAGAAGTGGGCACCGTAACATGGCCGTTACTGGGTCAGCATAATGTCGATAACGGCCTTATGGCGATAGCCGCTGCGCATCATGCGGGCGTTACGTTACAAGACGCGATTGCTGCACTGTCTTTATTTAAAAATGTAAAACGCCGAATGGAAATAAAGGGCGCAGTAAACAATATCACGGTATATGATGATTTTGCCCACCACCCCACCGCCATAGCTACTACACTGGATGGCCTTCGTAAAAAGGTAGGCAAAGGAAAGATTCACGCTATTTTAGAACCACGCTCAAACACAATGAAAATGGGCGTCCATAAGTCAACGCTCGCGCAGTCTTGGCAAGAGGCTGACGCCGTTTACCTCTTTGAACCTGCAAACATGGACTGGTCGCTTCGCGACGTTGCAGCACAGAGTGAAACCCCAACACAATGTTTTGATGATGTAGAAACGATCGTATCTATTGTCAGCCGCGTAGCAGAGCAAGGCGATCACATACTCATTATGAGCAATGGTGGTTTTGAAGGTATTCACGCTCGCATGCTTAATGCGTTAACCGAGGTTTATTCATGAAACACGACAAGCAGGTTACCCTTGCTATCACTGGTGCATCTGGTGCGCCTTATGCGCTATCACTTCTGGCATCGCTCGTTAAAGCCGATTTTCAAGTGTACGTACTGATTTCGTCCGCCGCAAAAGTAGTGTTTGCGACAGAAGAAGACGTAAAAATTCCTGCTCGTCCAGAAGATGCTGCCGCCTTTTTTACTGAGCACTGCGGTGCCAAACCAGAACAAATTAAAGTATTTGGTAAAGAAGAATGGTTTTCTCCCGTGGCATCGGGCTCGGCGGCACCGGCTAAAATGGTAGTGTGCCCCTGCTCAACAGGAACGCTTTCTTCTATTGCGGTTGGTGCCAGTGACAACTTGATTGAGCGCGCCGCTGATGTGGTACTAAAAGAACGAGGACAACTAATATTAGTGCCTCGGGAAATGCCTTTATCATCTATTCATTTAGAAAACATGTTAAAACTGTCACAAATGGGCGCCACTATTATGCCGGCGGCTCCCGGCTTTTATCATAACCCTAAAACCATTGCTGACTTGGTCGACTTCGTTGTTGCAAGGATATTAGACCATTTGGGCGTAGAGCAATCATTGGTAGCCCGTTGGGGTTATCAGACATCGAAACATAAAGAGGACTAACCATGTCAGCGTATACAAATAGGACGTTCACCGTTGCACTTAGCACACTACTTACGTTGTTTATCACTTCACCTGCTTTCGGGTGGGGGCAAACAGGCCACCGCATCACCGGTGCAATAGCGCAGCAATACCTTAGCCCACTTAGTTATGCAGCAGTAAGCGAACTCTTACCTGCTAGCGATTTAGCGCAAGCGTCTACTTATGCCGATGAAATGCGTTCAGACCCCAGCGAATTTTGGCAAAGAACCGCATCTCCGTGGCATTACGTTACGGTGCCAGAAGGTAAACATTATCATGACGTGGGTGCCCCAAAACAAGGCGATGCCATGACGGCACTTACGCAGTATACCGCGACATTAACAAACAGTGACGCATCTTTAGATGAGAAGCGCTTAGCACTGCGTTTTATTGTGCATATTATTGGCGATCTTCATCAACCCCTGCATGCTGGAAACGGCAAAGATAAAGGCGGTAATGATGTGAAGGTGCGTTTTTTCTGGGAAGACTCTAACCTGCACCGTGTCTGGGATTCTCAGATGATTGAACAACGTGGCTTATCGTACACCGAGTGGACAGAATGGCTGAATAAAGATATTACGCCAGAGAATATTCGAAAATGGGCCACCGTTGACCCCCTTGTTTGGATACAGGAAAGTACTGCATTGCGCGATACCATTTATCCAGAAGACGCCAATAAAATGAGCTATGACTATTTGTATAATCATTTACCTACCGCAAAAGAGCGTCTTCAAACCGCAGGGGTTCGTATTGCGATGTATTTAAACCATGTGTTTGAGCAAGCCCACGCTAAGCACAACTAGTGTAGTGTTTTACTCGCCACAATAAAAAACGGAGGCTTATGCCTCCGCTTTTATTGTTTATCGGGTATTAATCAAGTTCAAGAGGTTCCGGCGACAGTATGACTCCCGTACTGTCTGCATATAAATAGTCTTCCGGTAAAAAAGTAACACCGCCAAAGTTTACCGGTACATCGATGTCGCCAATGCTTTCACTCTCTGCGTTTACCGGAATAGCAGCCACAGCAAGCACCCCTATATCCATCTCAGCCAATGTATCTATTTCACGAACACTGCCATAACACACGACCGCTTCCCAGTCGTTGTCGATAGCAAGCTGCGCTGATGCTGAATCAAATAACGCACGACGGGTTGAGCCTCCGCCATCAATTAATAGTATTTTGCCTGCGCCGGGTTGCGCTAGCACTCTGTCTATTAACCCTCTATCTTCAAAGCACTTAATCGTCGTTATTTCGCCACCAAATGAATAGCGCCCGCCGAAGCTTGCGAAAATTGGGTCTACCACGTCTACGCTGTCTGCGAATAGATCGCATAATTCGGAAGTGTTGTATTCCATTGCCATGCCTTAAAAATTGAAGATTGTGAAGAGCTCACCTGAACGTACTGCTAGCATAGCATTAATTCAGGCGTTGCAAATGGCTGTTTTGTATAGATTCGTCGAATAACAAATCGTCCATACAATAGGCATTCTTGGCACTATTTATGCCTAACTAACTCTTTTGCCACGAACGGTTTCAGTTTTAACTCACAAAGGGCATCTTCATCATTGGGTACAACTCCTACTCTTTATTGATGATGCATAACGACGTTGTAAAAAATTCTTCTTTTTTCTGTCACCGGTTAGTCATAGAGGCCTTTTAGCCTGTGTCGTATACAATTTGATGAGGATAGGCGATGTTGATGAAATCGTTACATAAATGGGATGTCACCCTCTTCTATCGCCTCTACGGCCTGACGCAAAAAAGAGACTGCAAAAGCATTATCTGGCTGTCGAGAACTGGCGATGGTTACTTATATTTTGTCATCGGCTTGTTGTTATGGATGTTTGAGCCCGAGCACGGTGAGTTATTCCTCTATACTGCGCTTATGGCCTATGCCCTAGAGCTTCCCTTATACCTGCTATTAAAAACCTATTTTAAACGCCCTCGTCCTTGCGACTTTCTGCTTAATTTACGCGCTCATATTACACCCTCAGACAAATTTTCATTGCCATCAGGACATACCGCTGCCGCATGGTTGATGGCGAGTATTGTCGCCCACTATTATCCGTCTTTCTGGGTTGTTGCCTACAGCTGGGCGTTACTTATTGGACTATCGCGCATTCTATTGGGCGTTCACTACCCGTCTGATGTATTAGCAGGCACTGGATTAGGCATCACCATTGCGCTACTTAGCGTTACGCTATTGGGCTAGTATGAAAATTCTGTACGGTGTGCAAGGCACAGGAAATGGACATATAGCGCGAGCAAGAATTATGGCGTCTGCGCTGTCCCGTCACCGTGATGTTGATGTCGACTTTGTTTTTTCTGGCAGAAAGCCGGAAGGCTATTTTGATATGGACATCTTTTGCGATTATCGCACCTTCACAGGGCTAAGCTTTGTAACACGTCGTGGGCATGTGGATAAATTCGCGACAATCAAAAAGGCTAAACTTCGTCGGCTTTATCACGATGTAAAAGCTATGGACACAAGCGGCTATGATTTATTAATTAACGATTTTGAGCCAATCACCGCCTGGGCCGCTAAGCGACAAGGTACACCATCCATCTCAATTAGCCATCAAGCTGCATTTACCTATAACGTTCCTAAAACCGGTTATACCCTCATTGATAATGTATTAATGAAAACCTATGCTCCTACACAATGTCAATTGGGCGTGCATTGGTATCACTTTAATCAGCCTATTATTCCTCCGTTTGTCGCTGAAAAACCAGCAAACCACCCTCGTAATAGCCACGTTCTGGTGTATTTACCTTTTGAAGACATTGACGACATAACGCAAATGCTTGAACCGCTCAGTGACCACATTTTTGAATGTTTTCACCCCAACATTACCGAGCAAACTGAAATGGGCCATATTCGTTTTAACCCCACCTCGAAACCTCGGTTTGAAAAAGCACTTAAGCACGCCTATGGCGTTATTGCTAACGGCGGTTTTGAACTGTCTAGCGAAGCCCTTCAGTTAGGTAAAAAGCTCCTTATAAAACCGTTGCACGGACAATTTGAGCAACTTTCAAATGTACTCACACTCACCTCGCTTGAGCTTTGCCAGACCCTTTTTCAGCTTGACACAGATACCGTAGAAGAATGGCTTGAAGCCCCCCAAACAGAGGCAATAACGTTTCCTGATAATCCAGACATTCTTATTGAATGGTTAAAAAAAGGCGACTTTTCAGACATCCAATCGCTATGCGACCGTTTATGGAAAAACGTACAATTTGGTGAGAAAACTCAAGAACGATTATTGACGCTTGCAATTTAGACACGCAATGCGATGATAGCGGCATTTGTTAAAGCATTTGCGGGTTTTTCTGTGCGTAAAAATTGGGTTGTTTTAGTCTTCATTGCTTCAATACTGTCAGGCTGTGGATATAAAGGTGCGTTGTATATTCCAGACGCACCAGAGAAAACAACGCCACCGCCATCTACGGCAGAGCCTAATGTTAATGAAACGCCATCCGCATCGCTGTCAGGAGATTCAAACTAGTGGATTTTTTCGCTTATAAGCAAGGTCAGCTTTTCGCTGAAGACGTAGCCGTTTCTGATATCGCTGCGACATACGGTACCCCCGTTTATATTTATTCTCGCGCCACGCTAGAACGCCACTGGCATGCAT
>Ga0209652_1003384_pt1 | contig 11777 bp, 11 predicted proteins | sample SaaInl74LU_5_DNA_FD_184641 | JGI IMG/M metagenome (GOLD analysis project Ga0209652, IMG submission 184641) | Marine microbial communities from expanding oxygen minimum zones in the Saanich Inlet - ESP_74LU_5_DNA (SPAdes) (version 2) | ecosystem: Environmental > Aquatic > Marine > Intertidal zone...
CGCCCTACTCCCGTCCCTTAAATTTACCCAAACTCAGCACCTCCGAAACTTCAACGAAGCACGCGCTCTGATTCGCATGTACATAAAAATTCCGACGTGATACAATTGCCTATTTTACAAGCCTTCCTCTGTGACAGCCGGTTAACCCTCATTAGAAGTTTGGCGCCTTTTTTTCGTGACACCTGACTTAGGTACACAACCTACAACGACGTTGCAGCATGGCTGATACACAGATAAAGAGCTTGAGCAGTGGAATATATCCTTCTATACTATCGTAACCAACGTTAATGGGTCACTGGAAGCTGTGGATTGCTATATTCACAGCGCTAGATAGATATGGTGCTATAGAGTATTGCAGGCCTCCACCTCCATCCAAATTGGTCCTCATCAGGTCACCTACGACGGTACAGCATGGCTATACACAGATAAAGAGCTTAGCAGTGGAATATATCCTTCTATACTATCGTAACCAACGTTAATGGGTCACTGGAAGCTGTGGATTGCTATATTCACATCGCTAGATACGATATGGTGCTAGAGTATTGCAGGCCTCCATCCAAATTGGTCCTCATCAGGTCACCTACGACATTGCAGCATGGCTGATACGCAGATAAAGAGCTTGAGCAGTGGCATATATCCTTCTATACTATCGTAACCAACGTTAATGGGTCACTGGAAGCTGTGGATTGCTATACGCTGTGCCTGATTACTTTAATTAGTTCAATTCAATTAGTTTATATAGAACTACCTACTTAATCGTCTATTTGACTCTACTTGCGTCGCCCCGATGCTGCTCGTCGTCTTGCAGACGCACCGGATGCGGAGCCTCCTAGTGAAAATGAGCTGGGATTAGATATACCTGGGGTTTGGCCACCAAAAGCAAACATCGGTGGAGCAGGAGTTGCTCCAACGGCAGGAGGTACTACCGCGGGAGTTTGAGCAGTTGATCCGAACGAAAACGTCGATGCTGGCATAGTTGAACCAGAATTTCCAAATGAAAACGAAGGAGTTTGCTTTGTTTCGCTCGGTGCAGCTGCTGCAGGTGTAGGAGCAGTTGATCCGAATGCAAAGCCTGAAGATAACGTTGCTGCACTAGCGCCTCCAAAAGAAAAAGAAGAAGTTTGCTTTGTTTCACTCGGCGCCGTCGCAACAGGTGCAGGAGCTGCCAGCGCGGGAGTTTGAGTAGTTGATCCAAATGCGAAGCCTGAAGATGGCGTTGCTGCGCTAGCGCCTCCAAAAGAAAACGAAGGAGTTTGCTTTGTTTCGTTGGATGTAGAGGCTGACATGGCTGGCGTATTCGGTTGTACAGCTGAGCCGAAAGAGAAGGAAGCTGTCGCGGTCGTATCCTGAGTAGCAGGCACAGGAGTTGCAGTTGCGCCAAAGGAAAACGCTTCACTTTTGTCTGAGCCCTTGTCTAATGTATTAGTAGCTCCAGTTGTAGAGTCTTTCTTCTCGTCAGGCTTGACTGTTGAAGAAGAGGAAGAAGTGCCAAAAGAGAATGGTGCAGCATTGTTTGCATCATCCGGCTTGGAAGCAGTATCACCAAAGGAAAAAGAAGGTGCAGCAGTGTCATTCTTTCCTGGAGTGCTTCCGAACGAAAAAGATGGTCCACTGCCATCCTTTTCGTCAGGCTTCGTTGCAGCGGCAGCAGCAGAAGGCCTGTCTTTTACATCTCCGCCAGAGGAAGATGCATTATTGCCAAACGAAAATCCAGCTGAAGAAGAAGATGTATCGTTAAAAGCAAATGATGGCAAGGGAGTCTTCGCTGGGGTTGCACCAGCGGTATTGTTTGACTTTGGCGCCGGAGTGGAACTTTCGAGTGAAAAGGTCGAAGGGCCAGGAGTTTTAGGAGGCGTCGTGACAGACGGAAAGGACTTCTTGGTACTCTTTGGAGGAGTAGATAATCCTGGAGGCATTGCCGCTACATCATTGCCAAACTTGGTTCGCTTGGTTGCCCCACCACCTTGAGAATCTAAATTCTCCTTCTCACCATCACTATTCATGGCTCTCCACACCCACTCATCGGCACGATTTAATTCATCCTCTCTTCGTCGTTTCATTGGAGTGCGATTCTTACCAAGCAACACTACCGGCAGAGAGGAGCCACCGGTACGATGATTATTCAGACGACGCCTTCCCATGCGTGACGCAGCACTAAGGAGATCACGGCGTTTGCGCTTGGCATTATTGTTGACGTTATTGTTGACAGTACTCGTTACGGATGCAGTGCCATTTCTGGAAGAAGGTTGTGCAATTGCAAAGGATTGACCCTGCTGGCGCTTCATTCGACCATACCGCTTGGACAGAGGAGTAATGGAGGGAAGAAGTCCATACTTTTCAATGTATTGTTGCTTGTTTTGTTCATCTTGCTGAGCTTGCTGTTTCTTCACCGCAGTACTGGGTTGATTCGCTATTGTCACTTGGCTTCTGCTTTGTTGTTGAATCTCGTTGTTATCAATTGAAGTTGAATCGCTAGTACCAAACTTGGAAGGGCGCAAGACTGGCGTATTAGATGCAGACTCTGTCGGCGAAGTTTCGTTTGGTGGAGTATCAGTAGTCTGTGTTTCAGACACAACCACTATCTGCTGCCTATTCTCATTGGGCCTGGGAAGCTTACGTGCACTCGGCAAAGTCTTGTCATAAAAGAATTGCTCAGTATCTACCTGTCCATGTTCAGACTCGGAGAATAGTACTCGTCTCGTCTTGGGTGTAGGCTTGGCAGCGTTTGGAGTGTTGGGATTTGACTGAAAGCTAGAGTGTCTCTTCATTACACTGACGGGTGGAGTAAACTTACTGGCAGATGGTTTGGGTGGAATGGTATTAGTCGCCGGTGGTGACTTGTATGTTGTCGTGGTTTGAACACCAGCCACAGCAGCTGAATGATCAACAATTGGCGCATCATCGACCCGATCATTCGCCATGGCAAACCTCGGAGTAAACGGCACCGCCTTCCTACTATAAAATGGACTATTCTGAATCGACTCGTTCAATGACTTCTTGGCCGAGGATTGTACTTCTCCCGCACCACTATTTTCAGCAGCATCCCTCCCTTTGGACAAAATGATGACACCACAAACAAAGCTCCCACCAATAAAGAGCACAGTCGCAATCAATGTCTGTACAAGCCACACCACATACGGCGATAAGAATTTCGCTGCCTTAATTAGGAACTGGCACACTTCGACAGTGTACTCCAACAAGGCTTCCATGATATCGGCAGTATTTGGGAATTTCCTGGATATGACGTTATGCCACCATGCTTTGAATCGAGATACGATTGCTCCGACTATAACATCGACAATTGCTAGGATCCATGAGAGCACAGTGAACACTACGCTGGTTGCCGTGCGTGATAATTTGGGAGGCAGTCCAGATTGTTGTAGAAATTGATCAATGGTATATGGAGAGGGTGTGGCTGGGACGATGATGCTGCCGGGCGTTGATGGACGAGGAGTCGCGACGGCTGCTGCGGGTGTTGCATTGGCAGGAGTCGGCTGAAGCAACCGCTGTAATTGAACCGTCATTGGAGTCCGTGAATCATGATGCGGTGAAGGCGTCGTCGATTGGCCTTTTGCGTCAATTGTTTGCACTGTTTGTGGCGTGGGAAGAGGCGGTGGCGATAAAATAAAAGGAGATCCCGAAGGAGTGTTTAACGAGGCTACCGAGATGCCGCCACCACTTCCAGGAACAACACGCCTGTTGCCGTCGCCGGATGAAGAAGCGCTAATGCTAGGTGTTGACATGGTTTACTTGAGGAAAGATATCAAGTGTAGAGCCGCCGCTATCGCTACCGTCGTTTCATTTTCATGTTGCCGTTGCTTTTTGTGATGTTGATGGGATGATGAGAGATGAGAGAACCAAGCTGAGAAAGATCTTGGCTATTTTAATACGGGAAGGTCTACTTAACTGTCGGCTCTCAGAAACAGATGTTCAGAGATGTTCCTTACCATTCACCATTCATTCACCTGCAGTTGAAGCAGCTACAATACCATCTGCTCATGTCACTTTCATGCGTGCGGCTGGATATTGCTTCGATCTATCTTGGATCTGCTGGCCTGCCCATTGATATTGGCTTGGCCTTGGCTTGGACGAATCTGCTTTTATTTTGTCCTCACATTTCACTGAAACGTATCTGCACACAGATATCTTGTAGTTGCAGTCACAGTCGCCACCTTCTCCTTCTCCGCCGCCAACTCCTTTCTAAAGTACTCCCATTCAAGCTAATTGTTTGTCTTCACAATCACAATGCGCATCTCGACCTTCGCCGTTGCCGCCATGAGCACTAGCTCGGCTCTTGCTCAAAACTGGGATGAGCTCAGTAGCAGCCTCGTTCTCGGGGAGCTCAAAGAGGGAGGATTTGATCAATGGACAGCCGAGTGCTTCGAGCCATTGATCGACGCCTGGGATACTTCATGTATGGCGGGCTTTCCATGCAACACTGGAAACGGCTACATTTTTGGCAAGTCCAACTATCAGTTCATTGATAAACCACAGGACAAGGCCGAGGGAGGTCAGTGTATGGTGTTTGGAGCGAATTGTGCAAACAAAAACTGCGTTTGGCCTTTCAACCGCACGCAGGAAGATGAGCTCTTCGCAGGGAAGTCTACGAATCCTTACCCGGAACTACTCAACTTGCCTTCCATGGTCCTTTTCCCCAAGACAGCAGGAGATATTGTCAAGGTTTGTTGCAACACATTGAATACAATATAGTATCACTTTCTGCTTGATCAACATTTGACATACCATTTACTTATATACTCTTGCAGGCGGTCAAATTTGCCCATGAGAATGACGTACAGATTAAAGTCAAGTCCACCGGGCACTCCAGCTATGGTGATAGTACAGGAGCCGATGCTTTGCTCATCAACATGCGGACCATGCCCAAATATGCAGATCCAGATGCTGACGGAGGCCCTACTTCCATCGTCGAGTGTGATGATGATTCTGTGAGTGGGTTTGATGCCACTGTTTGCAAGTTGGCATCAGCTCGTGGAATGACGGCGTTTGCGAAAGTAGGCGGTGGGCAGATTTTTGATGAGCTTCTACGAACTATCAATCTATGGAATGATGATGTGAAGAATGACAGCAAATACCATGTCTTGAGTGGTGCGTCTGGTACTGTTGGAACATCTGGTGGCTGGCTCATGGGAGGAGGTCTTGGGCTGACTCAAAATGGACGTACTTTTGGGTTTGGAATTGATCATGTCCTCGCTTTTGAGATGGTTTTGCCTTCTGGAGAACATGTACGATTCGGCCCCACGGAGTGGGAAGATGCAGATGGATATCTTCAGCCCAAAACTACAAAGGTAGGAGGACTCTGTAACACAAACCCAGATGAGAGTGACGAGGCAAAATGGACGTGGGAAGAGTGTGAATTGACTGATGGAGTGTCCTTTGAAGATCTATGGTTTGCCACGAGAGGTGGAGGAGGCGGAGGCTGGGGCATCACAACAGGTGTATATTATCAGGTAAGTACCATCCATCAAGAATAATTTCCTACCCAAGTCTTCTGTGCAGCATGATAACGTTACGCGTCTCCTTTTCTACTACTTCTAACAATCTACCAGCTACAAGACAAACCCGGTGACTTGGAATTGACCATGTTCGGTCCCTGGTCAACCAATATCACGCAGGCCATCACACCAGTGTGGGTCGATTTCTACCTTGACTTCTTTACGGATCCAACTTCCCTTCCGAACGTTACCAAGGAACAATCAAACTCGTGTGGTTCTTACATTGGTATCCACACAGTTGTGACTTTGAAACCATCTTCATTCTTTTGCTTTAGTGGTGCCGGCTCTGTTCTTTCGAATGCGTGGAAAACATATGTTCTTGATCGGACCGGTGAGCTCCTCGGGGCAGGGATGACACAAGAAGAGGTCGACACTGCTGCTGATAACTCGCGGATTCAAATGTTTCCGACCTACCCTTCGTTCGCAGGAAATTTGCCACCTGAGTTCATTCAGTTACAGAATGCCGAGACTCCTGCAGGCCGTGTAGCCGACTTGAACCCAACCGTTATGGTGAATCGAGACGCTTCTACCGGCATGAAAATGTTCCAAGTGCCGTCAATTACTGTGCAGGAAAAGAAGTCAGAGGTTGCAGCCTTGATTACAAAGATTGCCTTGTCGGGCAAAGCGTCCGTGTATCAGATGGGAGGTAAGTTTAACGTTGCAGACATCATTTTGCTGAAGCTATCAGTTGCAGCTCTAACACATTTATTTGTTCTCTTCTGTTGAACTGCTGTACACGCCAGGGAATCATCTTATCTCCCATGACCAAATGAGTGCCATGCCTCCTGCCAGTCGAGAGGCTGCATTCTTGTTTGAGCTACCAAATCAAGACGATCAGGCAACTCTATTAGAGATTATGTTTCGTGATGCGCCAGGAGGAGAGGGCAGTGCCTTCCCAGGCCTGTACTGTCACAACATTGGTTAGTACTAGTACTTCGCGTATATCATCTTTGAGCTTGTGCTTCGTATTTTCGTCAGTATACTCATCGTTAACATTTTCGTTATATATTATTGCGACATTGCATGCTTTCAGGACAACCTAATGATTGGGGACCCCAAAAGACTGACTGGACAAAGCCATGCTCTTCGGAATGGTCTACCGAAGAGAAACTTGACAACTGCATCAGTTTTCAGGAGGCAGTGTGGGGTACTGATTTGCTGGCAAGGCTCGAAAACATCCAACGCGGTATTGATCCCCAATCTCTGTTCATCCAAGGCTATGGCGTGAACGGACAGGGCCCGTTCGTTGGAGCGGCTGCTTTACCCGAAGAGGATCTGCCTGCAGATGTCCCTTCGCTTACTGGCACATCGACCATTTCAACATGCGATAATGCGCTGGCTTCTCCCGTAGTTTTTGGATGTCAATTGGACAATTTCCTGGAGCTCTCTTTCCAAGTTGGTATTCAGCAGTGTGGTGCAGCTCTGACAATTGAACAGACTGCTAATGCACCAGCCATCAAAGTGACAAGTGCCTCTGAAGAAGCCTTGTATACGGTTTTGCTCATTGATACCGCCGTTTCAGAGGTGCACCCGATTCAACATTTCGGTGCTGTCAATGTTGAAGGTAGCAGCTTGAAGGCAGGAACAAACCTCGATGATATTGCCTCGTTCAAGCCTTATCACCCCCCTGCGCCTCCTTCGCCAGAAATGATACCAGGCGTCGAAAATGTCCCATTCACCTACGAACTTGTGATCGCACCGCAAGTTGACTCAACCGAAGATCCTGTTTTCGATACTCCAATCAACTTTGATTATAAGTCCTTCCTAGCTGAAAATACTAGTGGTGAAAACATGGTCACATCCTACTTCTTCACGGGACACTGTGTTGCGTTGAGTACAACGACTGACCCTCATGAAACTGATTCCTCTGGAGAAGATGTCACGACAACTACTACAGCCGCCACCGAAGCAGCAGCAACCATTGCTGGTTCGTCCACTGAATCAGCATCAACCACTGTCGCTTCGACCTCTGAAGCACTAGCTTCCACCTCTGACGTTCCTACAACTACTCCTCCTGCTACTGACTCTCCCGTGGCTGTGGCTTCTACCCCCACACCTCCAACTACCGACGCTCCTAGCAGCGGAAAGCAGGCATTCTTGGCTGTTCCCATCGGTTTTGCAGTCGCAGTACTCAATTACATGTTCGTGTGAATCGGTGCATAGACTCATTTGTTACCCTGGACCCTTTCCTCAGCTTCAGACTTCAACTTCAACTTTGCCATCTTCGACTTCGGCTTAGGGTTATCAAGGCATCTCCTAGTCGTCTACAAATTCGTTATGACATGATGTAGTAATAGGTTAAGATTAAGCACTTATGCATCAGTCATATCAATGGCTTTCGACTGCACACAAACTCGCATCTTATGAGAGTTGAAGAATGAGCAACGAGAAAGAGCTGTGGCTAAAGTGGGAGATTCTGTCTCATTTTTCTCCTTTCTCTCACTCCGCCCCAAAGAAAATGAAAAATGACTCATCAAGGCAAGAGCCAAGAGCAAAGAGCAAAATCGACAGCAGCAATAAAAGAGCACCAAAAAATATATATTATTACCAGACAACCAGCCGTTTACGATGATTAAGCTTGCTCGTCAACTAAAATTCTACGCTGAGACCTATCCCAAGGCTTCGTCTGCGGCTCTGATCGGTGGCACGGCTCTGGCATTTGGTGCGTACCTTTTCGTCAGATAGATGTGAAATATCTTTGAGATTCATTTCTATACTCACCGCTTGTTTCTTATCTTATACGTAGCTGCAGTAGTTGGATTCATCGAAGTTCAAGATATCATGGAAGCCAAAAGACATGCATCGGCGAAGAGAGAGCAGAATGTCAACTACACAGAAGAAGCACAACAATCTACAACATCGGCCGGTGAGGTAACACCACAAGAAGCTCAATTAGCTGCAATGCTTGAAAATGCCAAGAATTCTTCATGGCAAGATAACTTGCGTAACGCTGCAGATGCTCAGGTACGGTTCATGCTACCTGGGCGAGATGTCGATGAAGGAAACGAAAAACCAGAGTATATAAAAAGAATAGTGGATAGAAGTGAAGAGATACTACAAGAAGACAAGGCTCGTAAAGAGAAAGAAATTGAAGAGAGTAAAGATCCATTCAAAAGCAGATTTTGGAAGTGAACAAATGTTTATCATTCTTTTGTCAACAATTTACTAATGTACAGAACAAATCCGGCTGGATTACAGACAGCAAGAATGTATTAAGGATGGACATTCACGCAAGAAGAAATACGATACTGACAATGCATCCCACACATTTTCGGATTTGCTTGTCACCTTCTTTTTCGATTTTCTGCGTGGTTTTTGCATTCTGCCAGAGATGGCAGCCAGTTGGAAGGGGTAAAGTCCATCATTATCCGAAATTATCGCAGCTTCTGGGAATTTCTCCCATAACTTCATAATGTAATCACTACTGCAATTTCCACATTTCATGGCTAAATGCAGGGGCAGCTCTCCTTTCCCGGTACGAGTACTAGCTGAAGTTGGACATGAATCAATCAGCCGTTGCACATCTAGCCAGCTCCTTTTGTTCTTTATTGCACAGTGCAGAGGTATATCCTTTTCGTTGTTTCGGAACAGCAGCGCGTTTGGACTGCTTTCTCTCAAAATGTATTCCAAGAGAGTACAATCATCACTATTGATACCAAAATCTGTTTCACGTGAAACTAATTTCAGTATCTGATTGTTATAATCAGCACTTGAAATGCAAGCTATGTGTACTGTCAAGTTCCCTGCAGCATCTTTGCGAGAGTTCAAACGCTCAACTTGGTGCAGTCCATTCCGTATAATACATGATATAATCGATGAAGCCGTCTTTTGCGAGCCAAATAAGTCGAAACATAGTATTGCCGCTTGAAGAATGCAAACGTCACTTTCATTTTCAGCAATATAGGTGTCTCCGTCGTGATCATTTTGGTACATGTCCTTCATTCTAACAAGATACGTTTTGACAAGCATAAACCGTAATAAATCATCTGGACTTTCTAAACCACCACCAACAAAGATTGATTCACTCGAAGCAACATTTTTGAGAGGTGCGTGCTGCTTTTGTTTCTTCTTTGCTCCAGCTGATGGGATTAAGAGAGATGTCCCATTTACATCTTGATTCACCAAATACCTGACGATGCTTTCATTGATGTTATCAAACCTGTACAATGCAGCTAACAAAGGTGTGTAGCCACGTGAATCGGTGGCTAATAGTAGATGCTGCTTGTCTAACGAATCACACTTTTCTGCTAAACTTAACAGAGATATTATAGCTCTCATCGAATAGCCTCGTATCACACATAGATGAAGAGGAGTTCGACCAGAATCTTGAAGCAATAGCGATCTCGGAGATGATTCCGCCACAATATAGAGCAAATCGGGCGGAGGAGGGGAGGAGTTGGAGATGTCACATAGAGAATGGAGCAAAGTCCTATGCGTAGTGTTGTTGTGATATTCCACTATCGCTCGGGCATCTTCAAGAGAATATTCACAGAAGTGGTCGCGAAATGCAATCCATGCACGCTTGCGAATGAAGTTGTCCAACACCTGACGGTTTGCTCTGATGTTATATTTGTTGGGCATGAGAAGATGTAGGGTACGGTAGTGTGTGGTGCGTTTGGCTATGGTACCTATCACCACCATGATGTGGCTCTGCTACATTGGCTAATAGCGCGCGGTCGTTCGCGGAATGTCAAGCCCCCCAAGGAAATTTTCTCCCACCGCATCACATCGTCATTTTTTTTTTGTTTTCGTCTCATTGTGGTAAATAGGATCTGGTGCTTTTGCATAGTGGTTGTTGAATAGATTGCACCCGTACGTAGTTATGAGCAGCACTGCAAGTCTACACGCTCGTAGCCCCGCCAGCAATAGTGGCGTCAACGGCAGCAACCGCAGCAGAGCCAAGAGAAAAATGAAACGAGCACGGAAACAGACGAGTAGTCTCAAAATAAAAAATATTGTTGTGGTAATTCTCATCACAACAGGGAGTATCTTCGTTATAGGAACGATGATTGCCATGTGGAATTTTCCTGAACACAACAACAGCGTCTTGATGGATGCTGCTGCTCTAAGATCAAAGTATCTTAGCGTTGTTCCTAGCATTAGTGACACTACCGATCCCCTGTTGGATGAAGACGAACAGCGTATCTTAAACGCTGCCCATGATGAGCTAAATCGGTTTCCAATATCCATCGGCGTGGATGATACACAGCATGAAAATCCAGATTGGGAAACAATACTGCATCCAGGAACTGAGGCTCTAATGGCAATACATGGAGAATCCTATCGGCAGAAGGCAAAGAAAAAAACTACCCCTGCTGAACTTGCACGTGTATTGTCAGGGAATAATTTGAGACAAAACAATGACAACGCAAATGCTGAGAACAATGAAAATAGTGCCGCCAACGAAGGGTATATGAGAGTACCAAAGCTTTGGGATCCACCAGTATACGGAGTAATCGCCGATGAACGTGAACGTCGAGGTGAGAAACCTTCAATAAATGTTCCACGTGATGGAGTGCGAAGATATCTCGGTAACTTTGGCAGTCGTCTCATGACACCATCTGAGGCAGAATCTGTTGGCAGCCGTATCCCATCGAAAGACAATGGTGAATTACTGGAGACCATCTTTATTGCAATAGCATCATTTCGTGACTGGCAATGTTCACGCACTGTCGAATCTGCCTTTCTCCGTGCAAAACATCCGCAACGTATAAGAGTCGGCGTTGTGGATCAAATACATTTCGGAACAGATGAGCCGTGCTCGAAACCTCCCAATGGATCATGTGAAGAAAATCCCAATCAACCAATATGCCTTTACAAAGATCAAGTTGACTTTTTAACACTCGATGCTGCTCTATCCGTTGGTCCTGTGTTTGCGCGTCATTTGGGTCATCGACTGTATAGAGGCGAATACTTTGCGGTACAGAGCGACGCTCACGTTGAGTTTGTAAAGAATTGGGACGATGAGATTATCGCTCAGTGGCACACTGCGAAGAATGAAATGGCAGTGTTAACCGCGTATGTGTCGGGTGTTGAAGATCATATTGATGTGACGACGGGTGAGAGAACTTCCAAGGCTAGGCCAATAATGTGTCAAAGTGATTTTGAGGGGAGTGGGAAGATGAAGCACTTGCGTCATGGGCAGCAACCAGAAGGCATACCGTACATACACGACATGCCAACAATCGAGCCGTTTTTCGCAGCTGGCTTTGCTTTTGGGAGAGGCCATTTCGTAGTCAATGTTCCGTATGATCAACATTTACC
>Ga0209652_1003385_pt1 | contig 11776 bp, 4 predicted proteins | sample SaaInl74LU_5_DNA_FD_184641 | JGI IMG/M metagenome (GOLD analysis project Ga0209652, IMG submission 184641) | Marine microbial communities from expanding oxygen minimum zones in the Saanich Inlet - ESP_74LU_5_DNA (SPAdes) (version 2) | ecosystem: Environmental > Aquatic > Marine > Intertidal zone ...
TACTCTTCCTCGGTGACGGGAGCGAACTCGCTTTCTTTCGCCGCGCGCTCGGCAGCCTCTTTCTGGGCGAGGTATTCCTCCGGAGCGAGCAATTTCTCTTTCTCGAACTTATCCTTGAACCGCGAGAAGGCTTTGACACCATATGCGTTGAAGAAACGCTGGAGGTCCGCACGTTGTGCGGGTTTCTTGTTGAGCGCCCCATCTTTCTCGAATCCAAGCTCGATCGCCTTGTTGGCGACAGCCTCGAGAGTGAGGTTGGAGATTCCGCGGCCGGAATCGGCGAAAGACAGAACGGTCATGAGTCGAGTCGGGAACGTGGAGATGCGACGCGCGAGGGCAAGAATACGGGTAAGGCGCGGACGCGTCGGTATGCGTGTGTGCGTCGATGAGTGTCCCGTTCACGCGACACCGAGGCGCAGAAGTCCAAACGAAACGCTCCGTCTCCTGCAAACGAGCGTTTCCAAGAAAATGCGGGATTCCGTTCGAAAGCTGGTTTCGCCGCTGACGACGAACCGACCGTTGCTTTTGGCTTTTTGACCACGATGCCGTTTTCCAAGCGCTTCCGCTACGGGCGACGACCATTGCCGAGGTCGCAGACGGCGACGCGTCACACGGTTGGTGTATCGACCGTGGTGGTGCGACGAGTCGTCATGTACGAAGAGGCGGACACCGTTTCGGTGACCTCCACCCATGCCATGAGGGCGTCCAAACGAGATGCCACGCGCAAGGTGCGTGTGGGCACTGCCGACCCGAAATTTGTCCGCTGGCACTTCCTCAACACGCCTCTCCGGTGGTCCCCACACGGTGCTGACGGCTATCATCTCTCTGAAACGACCTTTCTGACCTACGCACAGGCGAAACCCAGCGGCGGCGTCGATGAGGAGCGGTTGCTCACGCTCCAGATGGAGAACCGAACGCTGAAGATGGAGGCGGTGGAGCGAGACAGAAAGTTGAAGCAATCGCTCGCGCGCCTGGCGCGCGCGGAGGAAGCGGCGAAACGCGCATCCCTGGCTCCGGGATCGGCACGACCCACCAAGGGCGACTCTAACTCGTCACGACTCTTCGCTGCTGAGCAGCGAGTGTCGGAGCTCGAAGATGAGACTCGTGAGCTGACCCGCAAGCTGCAGAAAGAGAACGAGCGAGGCGCGCACTTCAAGAACATGTGCAAAGAGTACAAGGTGAAACTCGACGAGGCGCTCAAGGCTGCGCGCATGATGAAACCCGGGCAGCGCAGCACGGTTTCCGTCTTTCCGGGGCAGCCTTCATCCATGGAAAACCGGCTGAAGGACATGCTGCGTCAGGAACGCTCTAGAGCCGCCGCGCTCGCCGAGGAGTGCGACGAGCTCCGGAACGCGGTGCGCGCCGCGGGCGGTAAAGTGCCGCCCGCCGCCCCGGTTTCGACAAACGGTGACGAATGGGTCCTGGAAGACCTCGCGCACGAGGGCCAGACGTATCTGTTGGACCGTCCCATGATGAAGGTGTACGATAAGCCCTCCTCCGACGCGGATTGGCCTGAACCTGTCGGGCGGCTCGTTGACGGCCGTGTTCACCTCGTGAAGCAAGAAGATCTTTTCAATGCTCTGGATTCGTACCTCAAGCGCGAACAGATTCACTTGAAGGAGGCTTTCGACAGGTTTGACAGCGACCAGAATGAGCACCTGGACTCGGATGAGCTCGGTAAGTTCCTGGAAGCGGTGATGCCTGGCGTGACCGCAGCGCAGCAACGGTATTTCTCTGCCATGTGCGACACGAACAACGACGGTAAGGTGACGTACATGGAGCTGGTGGAGTCGATGAAGAACTGCATCAACATCGGCGTGGAAGTCGCCGATCGCGAATCCGCCGAGGTGCTCGAAGTCATCAAGCGACTCAAGGATCGAATGGACGCTGCGAAGTCCACCGTTTCTGCGGTGTTCCATCGATTCGACAAGGATAATAGCGGCGTTCTCGAGAACCGCGAGCTCCTCTCCATGTTTGAGGAACTCGTCCCGGACGTCACGCTGAAGGAAAAGCGATTCCTGCTCGCGCTCGTCGCCAAGCTTGACCTGAACGGCGACGGACACATTTCAATGGCGGAGCTGTTCAAGGCGCTGCGCGTGGTGAAGCCGACAATCGCGGAACCAGTAGTTGCGAAGCCTGCGAAAAAGGCGCCCAGTCGTGACACGCCTGCGGCCAAGGCTGCTGAAGCGATTAAGGCTTCCCCACCTGAACCCGAACCCGAACCCAGTTCGGCGATCGTGCCTGCCAAATCCGCCGCGGATTCGGCGTCGCTCCAGAAGCGGTCCAGGCAACCCGCCGCGCAGGCGGGCGAAGTCGCCTCGCTCAGAAAGCAGCTCAGCGAGGCCATGGCGCGGAGCGCCGAGCTTGAGAGAAAGCTGAAGAAAGAGCAGCAGACGGCGTTGCCTGCGCCCGGCACTGCGGGCTACGTCGCTCCCTACTCTGCGAGCGAGCTTCAAGCGGAGATCAAGTCGGCCTGGGAGCGCGCGGGGGTGCTGCAGAAGCGTTACCACGAGGCTCAGTCTGCGCTCGGCACGATGAAGGCGAACCACACTCGTGTGTTACAACAGCTCGACGACACCCACAAGCGTCTGAACGAAGAGCGCAGGGAGAACCTGAAGCTCGCCGCGGAGGAGAAGCGTCTGGCGATGGAACTCGAAGCGGCCCGTGAGTTCGAGCCCGCGCTCGAACAGTCACGACGCGAGCGTGCGGCCCTGGAGAAGGAGAACCACCAGCTCCTTGCGACGGCGATGAACGCTCCATCGGAGTCGCAATCCGAGACGCGGAAGCTGCGGACGCTCATGGCTGAGGCGCAGCGCGAACGCGCCGAGGCCGAGCTCCGCGAGGTTGAGCTCAGGCGGACCATCCAGACCATCGGTGCCCAAGGTGTGGAGGAAGCCGCCGCCACGCGCGAAGAGCGGGACCGTCTGCGCATGGAATGCTCCCGCATGGAGGTTGAGCTCGAGGCGGCGAACGAGAAGATCAGCGTGCTCATGGACATGAGCCGAGCTGCGCTCGAAAACCGCGAGATGAACAACGCGCAGGTGGCCATCGTCGACGACGGGATCGATGAAGGGTCCCTCCGCGCCGAGCTTCGCGGGCTTCGCGAGACCTTCGGCGATCAGGTCGAGGAGCTGCGCAAGGCGCATAGGCTCCTGAAACTCGAGGAACAGCAGGTTGACGACCTGCGCGCCGCGCTCATCGAGGAGAAAACGCGCGCCGATAAGATGAACGAGAGCTTGTTCAAGAAGGTCAAGGCGCACGAAAACGAGCTGGATCGCCGACAGAAGAAGATTCACGCCCTCGAGGCGCAAGTCAGAGGGCGCGAGTACGTCGAGGCGACGGAGAAACCGGAGTCGCAGGCTGTGCGCTCGAGCCGAGATGGTATGGCGCAAGACGTGCCCCCTAAGGCTTCCGTGGATGATTTCGCGGATCTGTCGCCCGACGAGAACATTTTCGAGCTTCGCCTGATGAGCATCGACTTGGACGCCGACAAAATCGGTGAGAAGAACCCGGAGACGTTCATGACTGTGGATTTCTTCGAGCACGAGACGCAGACCTCGCCGGTGCAACAGGGTCTATCGGTGAGCACCGATCACACTTTGCAGTACATCGTCAAGGCTGACGATTTCTTCTTCGAGTACCTGGACACCAAGCGTCTGCCCGTGGAGCTCAACAAGTCCCTCGGCATGGATTTCGCGACCATCGGCGTCGCGAACATCAACTTGTCGTGGGTCCTCGACGACACTCTGGCCGGTCGCACGGCTGAAGCCCCCGCGGAGCACTTCTGCGATGTCATCGGCCGCAGCGGTGAGGTGATCGCGCGTCTGCGCTACGCCGCTTACATGCGGAAGAGCATCGTCGCGGACGTGCGCGAGTATCGCCGCAACAAGCCTCCGGTGCGGGTGAAACCGTCGAAAGACGCGTACGTCGCCGCGTACACCGCCGCCGCGGAGACCCCGTTCCCGAACATGATCAGCGTCGAGCTCTCTTGCTGCCGGGACCTCGTACCTCGCGTCGGCCCCGCGTCGTCCATGGTGCCGTACTGCAGCTACCAGTTCCCCGGGCTCCCGAGCCACGACACCGTGTACGGTCGCGGCGCCAACCCGGACTTCGACGACGTGCACGACATGCCGCTGAAGCGTACCAAGGATGTCGAGGCGAAGATGGTCAAGTCGGCGATGGAGATCATCGCCTTCGACGACGCGGACACGGACTTGGAGGGCGCCGGCGTGATCGGCATCGCGCGAGTGGACCTCGAGCCCCTTTCCAAGGGCATGCCCGTGACGGGCTCATTCCCTCTCTTCTCGCAATCGCGCGAACGACGAGGAACCGTGTTCGTCAGCATCGCGTGGAAAGACCCGAACGCGCCGACGGCGACGTCCGCGCGCGCGCCTCCACCCGTGAGCAGCGCGGCGCGCGTTTCCGAGATGCGTTCCGACCCGTCGCGCGTGAGCCCAGAGCTCGAGGAGGACACCATTCTCAGCTCGAGCGCGGCGCCGCAGCCGCCGACGAGCGTTTCGCTCAAGCCGAGGGACTCGGCGGAGGCGTCGACTTCGGCAGGCTCCGCCGCGGGCAGCGCCGACAGCATCGTGTTTTCCATCGGCCAGTTTGAGCTGGGCAAGACGCTGTACCACGACCACAAAGTGCGGCAGATGTTCATGCTCTTCGAGTTCATGCCCAAGTTCCACCGGGACGACGAGCAGCAAACCATGCGGGTGAAGAAGGAGAGCCAGTTTGTGGATTTCGGGTACACCAAGGCGTTCCCGGTGAAGGATTCCGGGTTGAAAGCCGCGCTCGCGGCTCTGCTCGACGGCGGTAACCCCGAAGACGCGACGATCCCGTTCTGCCTCGTGTCGGACGACAACGGCATCGATTTCGAGGATGTCGGGTTTTTCGAGCTGAAGCTCACGGACATCTACAAGCATGGCGATTACGTGGACCGCCGCGTGGAGGTTCTCGACAGGAACGACGTGCCCATCGGCCGCGTCACCGTCTCCGTCGTCGCGCAGAAAGCGTTGCAGAGCATCGCGCTGACGAGATGAGTGTGCATATAACTTAGAAGTAGACAGGCTTTGCGATTACATCGACGCCGCCGCCATCTTTGACGAGAGCTTCTTCTCGCCCTTCGCCTTCTTCTTCTCCTTGGTGGGTTTCTCCGCCTTTGCCGCCTTCTCCTTGGCGGGCTTCTCCGCCTTCTTCTCCTTCTTCGTTTTTTTCTCGTCGCCGCCCTTCTCCTCCTTCTTCGCCTTGGACGCCTTCTTGTCCTTGCCGGCCGCCTTCTTGTCGCGCGAGGGCTTCTTGTCCTTCCTCCGGCGGTCGCCCTGCGGCACGGAGAACGCGTTGTTCGCGGCGCCGCCCTCGTTGGCATACGGGTCGTACTGCGGGTACGCCTCCACCGATGGCATCTCCTCACCCCGGCTCAGCGGCTTGAGCGGGTCGTACCCCCCCAGGCCCGCGTGCAGCGCCGCCGACGAGTTCTTGGGCGCGTACAGCGCTTTCTTCGCCGCTCCCACGGCGGGCGCCGCGGTCTCCTCGTCGCTCTCGGAGTCGGACTCGCCCTTGATCGCCGGGCGCGCCATCTTGACGCCCGCCATGCTCGCCTTCATGTACGCGGGCATCTCCGGCTCGGGCGGCGGCGGCGCCGGGAGCGCCTCGGGGACGCCCTTCTTGCCCTTCTTCTTTTTCTTCCCGCCGTCCTCGGGATCGGGCTTGGCCACCTCGCCGCCGAGGTAGTAGTTGCCCATCTTCTCGCGGTGCCGCGCGAGCATCTCGCGCGCCTCCTGCTCCTCCCGCGCGATCTGCTCCTTGCTCTTCTTCTGCGCAAACAAATCCGTGACGTCCTTGTGCTTGCTCTTCTTCTTCTTGGCGCCCTTGCCGCGCCGCGAGGACTCGTCGTCCGAGTCCTCGTCCCCGGAGCTCACCAGCAGGTCGTCCCATCGCTCGGAGAGCGGCGCGGTGATCAACAGCGACGCGGGGGGCTCCACCTTGCGCTGCGCCTTGAGCGACACGGGCTGCACCTCCTCCGAGAGCGCCACCGCGAACTGCTCGACGATGGCGACGCCCTCGCCGGGCGTCGCCGCCTCCGCCGCCGACGCGATGTCGAGGATGGTACGCAGCTGGCACGCGCGCTCGCGAACCTCGAGGTGCAGCGAGACGCTGAACGGCCCCAGGTTCTCCTTGATGGTGTCCCCGAGCCGCGCCAGCGAAGGGCTCATCGGCACCAGCACGTCCGAGCGGGGGAGCTCGGTGTCGGGGAACGCTCGCGCCGCCGCCGCCGCCGCCTCCGCCGCCGCCGCGTCGTCGTTCGCGTCGCCGGGCGCGGCGAGCGCGAGCGCGCCACCGGACTCGTCGAAGGGCGCCGGCGCCGGCTCGGGCGCCTCGGGCGGGGGCCTGACGGCTCCGGCGTGCGCGGCGACCGCGGAGGCGTACACCTTGAGCAGGCTCTGCACGTACACCGCCTGCACGTGCGGGGGCAGGTTGGCGACGTTGGGGTGCGACAGCGCCGCCACCACCTCGTCGTGGTCGGCGACGAAGTGCGCGTACTCGCCCACGATCCAGGCGATGGACTTGAGCGCCTCGGCCACCGTCGCGTTGGACGCGGTGTTCTCCAGCAGGCTCGGGTCCAGCAGGAGCGGTTTCAGGATCGCCACCGCGGACTCGCGCACCACCTCGACGCGCAGGCAGATGTCGATGAGCTGGTCGCCCACCAGCCCGCCGTGCGAGGACGACGGGACGCGCACCAAGTCGGCGAGCACGGTGAGGTACCACACGAAATCCGTGACGAGCGCGTACCGGTCGTTCATGCACACGTGGATCACGCTCCACACGAGCTCATCCCGGAAGCGTTGGTTCGCTTTGCCCATCGCGCCCATCAAATGCGCGGTGGTGTCCATGAGCGTCTTCTTCGTCACGAGGCCGCGAACGATTTTCAGCGCGCAGTACTGGATGTTGGAATCCTCGTGGTCCACGCACCCGAAGATGTTCCCCTTGTGCTCGGCGACGATGCGCGGGTGGCTCTCGAGCAGGAACGTCAGCGCGTGGAGCGCCAAGAACTTGATGTTGGGGTCGTTATCCTCGAGCATGTCCTTCAGCTTGTCCACCGCCTGACGCACGATCTTCTCCTGGCTCGTCATGCCCGCCACAACCGTGCGGATGCACTCATACAGGAGCGACTTAGCGCTGGTGGTCTCGAGAATCTCGGAGAGGGGGCCCACCAGCTTCTTCGCCAGCCTCGGCTCGAGCGGCGTGAGCGCGCCGAACACCTTCACCAGCTTGATGGTCATCCAGTTGCTGCTGCTCGTGGTGAGCAGCTTGTAGAACTTGGGCGCGAGCGGCAGGTACGTCTTCGGGTTGTGCATCGCCAGCTCGGAGAGCACCGTCACCGCCGCCTGCACCACCGTCTGGTCGTCATCCTCCAGGCACTCCGTCAGCCTCGCGAAGGACGGCCGCAGCGCCTCAGGGTACCGCAGGAAGCACTTGTACAGGCACAGGCACGCGCGGCGGCGCAGCTCTGGCTTGTGGTTGTTCAGGAGCGAGTAGACGTCGGCGACGAGCGTCTGCGAGAGCTCGGGCGTGACGATGTTCCCCAGGCAGGAGATGGCGAGCGCCGCCTCCGCGGGGTTGGGCGACGCCAGGTCCTTCTTCAGCAGGTTGGGAATCAGCAGCACCACGTCGGTGTCGTCGCCGAAGGACTGCGTCGCCGCGAGGTACCCGACGCGCTTGTACTTGACGTTCTGCGTGCTCATGAGCTCCACCACGTGGAACGACGCCCAGTTCATGTTGAAGCCCAGGCTGTGCAGGTACGTCGCCTTCTCGATCGCCACCGCCTTCGTGCGGATGTCGGAGGTGATCACCTGGTGTCGTCGACGCGCGGGAACGAGAGGGTCAGGGTTCGGATCCGGGGAAGAGAGAAAGGCGGTCGAGAGCGTTTATCATCGAACGAACGACGGGCGCCGAGGATGGAGAGAATTGGCGAGATCGTCCGAGGGGGCGCGCGACGTCGTGATGGCGACGCTCGCGGCTACCGCGTCGCGCGTTCGGTCGTGTGACCGCGTTCGACGCTCGAACGCGGTCCCGCGACCTCGATACGCCGCGACGCGAACGACCACGCGCGCACGCGCGTCCCGCCGGCGTTCGACACCCGCGAAAAACACGAACGTCGCAAAAACTCACCTCGGCTCGAATGTCCTGCAAGCACTTGTTCATGTAGTCCTTCTGTTGGTCCTTGTTGGCGCGAATGCCGGTGATGATGTCCCTGAGGCTCTTCTGGAACAGGCCCTTGGTGACAGTGGCCATCGCCCCCGTCTGGGGCTTCGCGGTCGAGCCCATGGATGAGGACCGCATCGCGCGTCTCGATTCGCCGATCGAGGAACGCGTCAAATTCTTTTAGCACCGCCGATTCCCGTCACGGGCGTTCGCACTGCAAACTCGACGCGACGCGCGCGGTCTCCACGTGCACGAGCGCGCGTCACGAGCACGTCTCGCGGGTCGCGGTCGAACGTCGAGCGCCTGTGCCCTCGAGTCCCGCGCCTGACGCGCGCACGAATCTGCCGCTCGATCGAGAACAACAACAACCTCCCTCCGCGGCCGCGGCGTTGGGGCCGCGGGGTCATATATCGAGCAAAATAGACCCAAAACAGACCGTCATTAGTTTCATGTTTTTGAAGACTATTTGCGGCACCAAGAAAGTTCTCAAAACCGCGACTTCTTTCGCGCGCGAGAAACTCGACCAAGACCACCTGAAAAAAAAAGAAATCCCACCTTCCCTCGGCGCCGCCCCTCCTCGAGGCACAACCGCTCGCCCACCGCGGTCGGCGCGTCGTCGGAGACAGCGCGCAGAGCGAGCGTCGTCGTATTCGCCGTGTGAGCATGGCGACCGACGGCGACGGCTCGAGCGTCACGCTCGGGCGGCACGGAGGAAGCGTCAAGGGAGCCTCCGCGGGCGCCGACGGGGCGGCGGTGGTGACGGTGCAGGGCGGCGATGGCGTCGTGGTGTACGACTGCAACGCGCAGGTGCGTGCTGTGAGCCTTATCGTTCGATCTCGGCTCTCTGTGCGGCGCGAACGTGCGGCACGCGCGCGGAGACGACGCGGCCCGGGTTGCACCTCGGCGCGCGTCTCGACCGCGCTCGCGGCGACGCCGAACCCCGCCGCCGCCGCCGAAACACGCGCTTTTCCTTTCGTCTTCATTCGTCGAACCGACCGCGTCCGTCTCGTCCGCGGATCCCCGCCACCCGACTCACCCGCCCCTTCCCTCGCGCGTTCCGTCTTCGTCGCGCTTCGACTCGCGCGCATCATCTCGTCGACATCCAGACGCGCGTTCGAAGCTGGACCGCCGGCCGCGGGCACGACTTGGCGGTCCCGGCGACGCTCGACCCCGTCTCCGGAAAGTTCTTCGCCGCGCTGGACGCGCCGGGGTCCGATCCCGCGCTCGTCGCCTGGGGCGACGGCGACCCCGTCGCGAGCCTGGACGCGCTCATCACGGGGAGCACTGCGAGGCTCGTGGGCGGCGTCACCGCGCTCGTGCCCGCGGGAAACGTCCAGGGGGGGGGCGTGCTCGCCGTCGACGGCGCCGGCGCCGTGCGCTGGTTCGGGGCGGACGCGCGCAAGCTCGCCGCCTCCGCCGGCGAAAAAAACGCGGGCGACGCCGCCGTGGAGGCGGCGACGCGCGAAACGGGGGGGGGTGGCGTGCTGGTCGTCACGCGCGCCAAAAAAGATGGCGCGAAAAGCGGTAAGAGCAAGAAGAAGGACGCGGGCGTGGATGAGGAAACCCTGAACGCGCGCGTCGCGACGCTTTACCGCGCGGCAGGGACCGACGACGCCGGGCGGAGCGTCGAGTGCGTGTGGCGCGTGGAGGCGCGTCCGCCGGCGATTTGTTTTGCGTCGGACGGAGACACCGACGGAAACGCCGCGAGCGTCGCGCCGCGCGTGATCGCCGCCGCCGCGGAGGGCGGTGCGCTCACCCTGGTGTGGTCCAGCGGCGTCTGGGCGTCGTACGACCCGCACGCGGAGGACCCGGGCGCGCCCGTGCGCGCGCTGCGCCTCGGAGGCGGAGGCGCGGCTTTGAAAAAACCCGGAGGCAAGCGCGGCGCGGCGGCGCGCGGCGAGGCGTCGGACTCGGGGGCGCTCCCGCACGCCTCGGCGGCGTCGCTCGGCGGCGGGTATTTCGCCATCGCGCGCGCGCGCGCCGGCGGCGCGAGCGTCACCGTGCTGGACGCGCGCTTCGGAGGCGTGCACGCGCACCGCAACGTCGACGCGGCGGGCGGCGACGTTCCGGATGGTGTCTCGGTCGCCGCGCTCGCCGACGCCGACGACGGATCGTTCCGCGTCGCCCTGTGCCTCGCCGACGCGGTCACGCTCGTGGAGCTGCCCGCGCCTCCCCCCGTGTCGCTCGCGGTCGCGCTCGGCGCGCTCAGCGCGGACGAGCGCGGCGCAGCCGCGCGCGCGCTCGGCCGCGCCGCCGCCGCCGCCGCCGCTGCGCCGCCGCGCGCGGGCGTCGCGACGCTCGAGCTCGAGGCGCTTCTCGCCTCGGTGGGCGGGCACGTTCCCGTCGCCGCGGACGGTGAGAAATCGGCGTTTTCTTTCGGGTCCGGTGCCGTCGTGGAGGTGGACTTGGCCGGGTTATCGTTGGATGGGGACGACGACGCCGACGCCGTCGACGCGCTGGCCGCGTTCGCGCGCGAGGACGTCACCGCCGCGGACGCGGCGGCGGCGCTCGCGCCGTTCGCGCGCGGCGAGGGACGGAGACGCTCGAGATCGAAATCGAAATCGGCGAAAGGAGGCGCCGGCAAAAACTCCCCGGCAAACGACGCGGGCTCGCCGCCTCCGATGCCTCCCGCGGTGCTCTCGGCGGCTCTGGACGCGTGCGTGCGGAACCGGCTTTGGGGACCGCTGCGCGAGCTCGTCGACGCCGGGTTGGTGACGAGCTCGACGGCGGCACCCGGGATGGTCCGCGCGCTCCTCGACGCGGACCGCCTGGAGGACGTCGAGGCGTTCGTGTCCTCGGCGGCGGACGTTTCCGCGGAGGACCTGCGTCTTTGCCTGGATGCGATTCTGGCCACGCCCGAAACCTGCGCGTTCGCCGCGTCCCCCGCTTCCTTGGCGGCCTCGCGCGAACGCAGGGTCGCCGCCGCGGAGTCGGCGGTGGCGGCGGCGGAGGCGCTGGCGAAGCGGGAAAGCGAAAAAGGAGAAAAGACGCCCCGCGAGCTCCGCGCCGCCGCGCGCGACGCGCGCGTCGCCGCCGCCGCGGTGGAGTCGTTCGACGCGAAGGTCATGCCTTGGGCGTTCGCGCTCCACGCGGTGGTCTCGAGGCCGATCGACCCGATCGCCGCGGCGGATGCCCTGCCCTCGCTGTCGGCGGAGGCGGCGGCGAAACTGGCGTCGTTCGCGTCGGCGTGGCTCGAGGCGTACGCGGACCTCGCCGCGAGCTGCGACGTCTCCGGCGTCTCCGCGCCGGTTGGTGTGCCGTCGCTCCCGACGCTCGTGGGGTGGACGAGCGCGTTGATCGACGCGCACTTCACCTCGTTCGCGGTCGAGGGCTCGATGGGCGGCCCGGACGGCGACGAAGGCGGCGAAGGAGACGCCGCCGCCGCCGCCGCCGCGATGCGCTCGGCGGCGGAACGGCTGAGCGCCGCGTGCGACGCGGTGAGCAAAATGGGAGGCGCGCTCGCGCACGTCGCGGAGGGCGCGGCGGTGCCGGAGCACCAAGGCGTGCTTAGCACGACGTATTCCATCGAAGTCGTCGACTGGTAGGCGGGTGAATGATTATTAAGTGTGCG
>Ga0209652_1003386_pt1 | contig 11773 bp, 10 predicted proteins | sample SaaInl74LU_5_DNA_FD_184641 | JGI IMG/M metagenome (GOLD analysis project Ga0209652, IMG submission 184641) | Marine microbial communities from expanding oxygen minimum zones in the Saanich Inlet - ESP_74LU_5_DNA (SPAdes) (version 2) | ecosystem: Environmental > Aquatic > Marine > Intertidal zone...
GTTATTCGCGACAAGACTCTGTCGGGTCATTGAATGACTAAACGTACTTCTGAAAATGTGAACTTAAATAGTGGTGGTATTTAATCAGTTCAATTGATGAACTTATACCTGTTGGTAAATGTAGAATTGAAAACTTGATATTACAATGTTATAAATACCCAAATCTTTGCGCACATTTACCTGAATTTTAGCGTTTGTTAAATTATTTTTACTTGAATGTTTTCAAATAATTACGAATCTCATTTGATATCTTGATGAGACGAAAATTCAAAGTCAGTATAAAATTCAAGTTTTAGTTTTCAATTTGAAGCGTCATACAACGGACTATTTTTTCAGTTTTCAGCGTTGAATTCATCGGGTTTTTTTTCATTGATTTTTTTTCGATTTCAATTCACAACACGAACATTTTTTCCTAACTTAAATAAGAGCAAAGCTCAAAAGTTAACCTACCAAACTACACGTATGATTATCAAAACTTACGGTGCATCCCTTATGGGAATTGACGCCAACACCATTACAGTCGAAGTAAATATTGCGCAAGGAATTAATTTTTTCCTCGTTGGACTTCCTGACGCAGCAGTTAAAGAAAGCCAGCAGCGAATCAAAGCATCATTTCTCAATTGCGGATATAAGTTCCCGGGCAGAGAGATCACAGTAAACCTTGCTCCAGCCGATATTCGGAAGGAAGGATCAGTATTTGATTTGACAATTGCGATTGGAATTCTTGCTGTTAGTGATCAGCTAAATTCAGAAGAGTTAAGCTCAACAATGATTGTTGGAGAATTATCCTTAGATGGTGATTTGCGACCGCTAAAAGGAGCTCTTCCCATAGCGCTTAAGGCTAAAAAGGATGGATTTAAAAATTTAATTCTTCCTAAGGCGAACGCTAACGAAGCCGCCTTGGTCAAAGGTTTGAATGTATTTCCAGCAGAATCATTGAATGAAGTAATTGGTCATTTAAATGGATCGACGCGTCTCGAAAAAAAAGAATCAGAGTTTAACCCCATCAATGAAAGTGTCGGGATGGATTCGCTTGATTTTAATGATGTTAAAGGGCAGTTTTCTGTAAAAAGAGCATTTGAGATTGCGGCGGCGGGCGGACACAATATTCTTTTAATTGGACCTCCAGGAGCAGGGAAGTCTATGTTGGCTAAGCGACTTCCTTCAATTCTGCCTCCTATGACGATGGCCGAAGCCTTAGAAACAACCAAAATTCATTCAGTCGTAGGGCGTGTAAATGCTTCACAAGGACTTGTGAGCGAAAGGCCGTTTCGAAAGCCGCATCACACAATTTCTGATGTCGCATTGGTTGGAGGTGGTTCTTACCCGCAGCCCGGTGAAATTTCATTAGCGCACAATGGCGTACTTTTTCTTGACGAGCTTCCAGAATATAAGAGAGCCGTTTTAGAAGTGATGCGACAGCCTCTTGAAGATCGAACGGTAACAATCTCAAGGGCAAAATGTTCTGTTGATTATCCTGCGGGAGTGACTTTGGTTGCTGCTATGAACCCATGTCCATGCGGCTTCTATAACCATCCAGAGCGTCAATGTTCCTGTGGTGCACAAGTTGTTCAACGTTATCTAAACAAAGTTTCTGGGCCATTATTGGATCGGATCGATCTGCACGTGGAAGTAACGCCTGTGAATTACGACGATTTAGCTTCCACAATAGAGCAGGAGGGCAGTAAAGAGATTCGGGAGCGTGTGATCGCCGCACGGAAAATTCAACAGGAACGGTTCAATAAAGCACCAGTTCTAGAATTGGCCGATGATCACGAAAAGCAAATCCCCCAGTCTGAAACATTCAATTTAGAAGTACACTCGAATGCTGAAATGCGTCCCAAACAACTTCGGCGCTATTGCCAGCTAGATAAAAAGAGCTCAGATTTGGTGAAGAATGCCATGAATGCGCTGGGTCTTTCGGCGCGCGCTTATGATAGGATACTGAAAGTTGCACGAACGATCGCTGATTTGGATGCGAGCGAAGATATTAAAACCAACCACATCGCTGAGGCGATTCAGTATCGCAGTTTGGATCGAGAGAATTGGGCGGGGTGAACAACGAGGTCAGGAAACTATTCCGAATTGCGAAAGTTTGGATTAAGCAATGATCGCTTTATCGTATCACATTTACACGCGTTCCATTTCTCCAGTAATTCAGCAAAGTTTCATTTGTGCTAATTTCTGCAACGACATAAATGTTGCTTTGAAATGCTTCAGAGAACTGTGCTTTTTCAATCATCACTTTGTCCGCAATATAATTGGAATGAATAAAATAAAGCAGTTCGTTCTCTTTGTATAGATAGCCAACATGATTGTCTAATCAAACAAAATAGATTCCGTCAGCGTAGCTTTCCATTTTTGTTTGGAGGTTATCGATTCCGTATACGGTGAAATAATTTGAATCAATAATCGCCAATGTTTTCGCTTCGTTGAGTCCCGCTTGCTGTGCCAAATGGTAACGATTTATAACGATGCCGATATGCTCCAATGTTGTTGATACGAAGTAACCACAAGCAATGACCCCTTGGTTGGGAATTGATGTATACCCATTAAAATCCCACTCTGTACCATACCAGTGTGGAATGATTTTATTCAAGAGGTAATTTTCAAAATCGTCTTTGGAATTTTTTGTTTGGCGCAATTTTCGAATTTCTTCTTTTATTAAGTTGTAATTACCCTGAGGAGTTAATTGAATTTCTAAGGCGCTCGTATCGATTAGAGAAGAATCTCGAATCTCAGAATTATTAGCGACATCGATGGATTTATCATTGCCTTTCACATCCGTAGCAGAAAGGCACGCCATTAAAAGCATGGCAAAACAAAAAATAACTCCAATTTTAATCATTAACGTTGCTTTCGTTTATAATGACTCTTCCTTTAAAAGTAACAAAAAAGGTCGCCAAACGAGGCGACCTTCTCAGTGAAGTGATCAGTTATTTACTTTAGAATTAGTATTGATTTTGTTCCTTTGATTTCAGCATCACCAATACGCAAGAGGTAGGACCCGCTCAATTCCTTCGATAAATCTAAAGTGATCGAATTTTCGCCATTGAAATTAAATGTTCGAACGACCTTACCTGCCAAGTCGATAATTTCAACTGTAAATAGACCTCCAAATTGCAAGCCGTCAATGACTGTATAATCAGAGGCAGGGATAGGGTAAACAGAAACATTTTCGATCCAGTTATCCTGAAGTCCGGTATAGTCCTTGTCAACGCTAATCGTATCGCACGTAGTTGAGCTTCCACAATTATCAAAAATCGTTAAACAAACGATGTAGGTGCCAGAATCAGCATAAATGTGCGACGGATTCTGCATGGTTGAAGTATTGCCATCACCAAAATCCCAATACCAGGCTGTAACCGTACCACCTGATGTTGATGGATTTGTAGCGTCAGTAAATGAAACTTGCAGGTAATCTACTGTGGTGTCGAAATCTGCGATTGACTGAACACAATTGGCTGAAAGATGCACTCCGATAGAAGGGACTGCGAAGCCACTAAAACCGAAATACGAATTCATAATAGAGAAGTTATCCGTTAAATGCAAGGAAAAAGGCATGGAGATAGGATTCGTTGCATTTACGGGAATCAAATTCAGAGCGTAGCTATAAGAATCGCTAGTTCCGATCCAAATCATGTTATTTTGATCGAAATCTGTGAATCCATTCAGCCCACTTTCAAGTGAAATTGATATGTAGTAGAATTTGGAATCTTGCATTTCAAAGTACGGTGTTTGCGAGGTGATGTCTTCGATTGAAGCAGTTGAAACTCCATAACTGCCAGCCATCGAAATGAGCCCCTGGAGCGTATCGATACCGGAGGCAACAAGACTAAACTCTGAAAAGTCTTCAGGAAGTCCATTCAACACCCCAACGCCTGATCCATCGGCCCATTCGTACACATTTAAACGAACGTAAAGGTCATTGTTCCCTGCGTAGGAGTTTTGAACCTCGAAAGCATAACTCAATGAGTCAATTTGTAACAGTGATGAACCTGCGGACGGGAAATTGAAAACAGAACCGAATTCATACTTTTGCCAGGTCCCAAACGGAAATGCAGAACTTGTCGCTTCAGGATAATTCATGTTGTCCAACGGAACTTTGGAAGCGTAATTGTCAGGAGTGATCGTGAAGTAATTAAATACCGAATCATTTTCGATATTTTGATCGAGTGGAGAAAAAACTTTGTAGACAGCTCGGAAATCTCCAGTAGTTACCCAAGAGGCATCTGTAAGTGTATCTATAATGATTTGCCCATCTGAACCGGCAATAACAGTGTCAATATTCGTCAATTGAGAATATAGCGGAGTCCACGTTCCATTAATGTCTTGTTCTATCCGGACTTCAAATGTGGCGTTATCCGATGGTACAACGTTTTGGTAACCATTATTTTTCACATTCCCACCGAAAATAAAATCGAAATTGGCCAATTGTGAAATAGGGTAGGAAAAGTTATTTGTGAATTTATATTGCTCAGCTAACTCGATGAAATTAGTACTAGAAGGGTTGGCAACATCAATGTATAAATCTTGTTTTGCCGCTACGCCTATGGTAACGTCATCAATGGTTTGATAATAGTAATCTCCATCGAATACAAATCGAATACGGCACTCAGTGAGATTTGCGACCCCAGCAGTTGCAGTTATAAAGGTTGCCGTTATCCATCCTTCCGCTTCACTTCCAACCGAGGGTAGTAGGTTGCTTGTGTTTACATCTGTCCAGGTAATTCCATCGTCCGTGGATAGTGATACCTCGTGACTGGAACTGTAATTCCGCCACTTACAAAAAAACTGAATCCTCAAAGCACTGTCTGTATATCCGGTCAAATCAATTCTTGGCGAAATCAGTTCACCGCGATGTGGCGAAGGCGAAGAACCTGTTCCAAACGCACCAGGAACACCGTTGTTATCCAAAAAATCTGAATCGAAAATAGCCGAACCATTTGCTTGTGAAGGGGAAGCGATAGGAGTGCTCGTTGTCCCATAGGCACCTTGTGTTGTTCCGGTTACAGAGTTGGTCCAAAAAGCACTGCCGGGTGTCACGGAACCACCACTTTGGCTAATCGATCGAGCAGTCCAACCGGTTGCAGGGTAAGGCAAACCTGCGTTCGAAGCGGTGATTGCTGTTTGAAACTCGCCATCCGCAACTCCAGTGATAGCTCCAGCACCCCATATTGCTGTGAGTGACTTTTCTGAAGCATGAGATTTCGGTTTACTAGAAGAGGGTAGTTGCTCCTTCTCATAAATCGACTCCACATTCAAATTCTGTGTAAATCCTACCGATGAAAAAAGCATTGGCGCTAAAAGCAAAAGTAATTTAAGATTCATGTTTATCGTTTTAATTATTGCATAATTCTACTGAGAAATTGTGGATTTAGCAAAAGGATGTGATGAACTACCGAAATTTGTGATGAACGTCGAAATTGTATGTGGATTGTTGGTGAAATGAGAAAATTTGAGTTTGAATAAATTCTACTTGAACCTATCCAAAAGCCTTTTTTAGAAGTGCGGGTTTATCTATAGATTCTGAGTGTAGTTCAACAGTTTTCGTCTTTTCATTAACGATCAAAAAGGGACAGCTTGAGTTTAAACTTTGATCAATATCGTGCGAAGAAAGAACAATGCATTTGCCATGTTTTTTGGCAAGTTCAATCAGTTTCTCAAGGATGAGTGCCTTATTTTTATAATCTAGAAATGCCGTCGGTTCGTCGAGTGCGATCACTTCTGTTCCTTGAGCAAAGGCACGAGCTATGGAAACGAGTTGGCGTTCACCATCACTCAATTGATCTGTAAATCGGTTCTTAAAATCGGCTAGTCCTAGAAGTTCAATTGCTTCATTAACAGCTTCTTCGTCTGCGCTACTTAATTTCCCAAAATAGTTAGAATGTGGACTCCTGCCGAGAGCAATGTATTCGGAAACACGCAGAAAATCGACTGTAGGAAAATGTGATTGCACGAAAGCAATTTTTTTCGGGATTTCGTTAACTGCCAATTGATTTATGTCACTACCATCCAGTTCGACACTTCCTGAAATAGGTTGTATTTGACCAGATATTGTTTTAAGAAAGGTAGATTTGCCTGAACCGTTTCTCCCAACCAAAATGTAAACGGCAGCTTCTAAGTCCAAATTTTCAACAGCAAGTAATGGACGATGATAACCAATATGTAAATCTTTTGTTTTGATCATTTCAAGCGTTTTAAAACAAGAAGGATTACAAATGGCGCCCCGATTATTGAGGTAAAGGCGTTGATAGGAATCAGAAACGACGACTCTAGAAGTTGAATAATAATATCGCAAATCAATAGAAAAATACCTCCGCACAATAATGATACAAAAATCAGAATTGCGTGATTTTGCGTTTTCAGAAGAATTCGAATAAGATTGGGAATGGCAAGTCCAACAAATGCGATTGGACCACAATACGCCGTGATTACACCTGTGATAAGGGCCGTAATTAAAATGATGAAAAAACGAACGCGCTTGATTCGTACACCAAGTAATTTGGCTTCACCTGAACCAAGTACGAGCAGGTTGAGAGGTTTAACAACGAGAAAGGCACCTAGTATGGTAATTGCGAGCGTGATAATGAGAATCGGCAATTGATCCAAGGACACTTTTTGTAATGATCCAAAAGTCCAAAGGGTGAACAATTTCAACTCTTGCAATCCACTGACTGATTGTAGAATAGTGACAATTGCCGAAGTGAAGCTCCCCAGCATCAAACCAATCAAAAGCAATGAAATTTGCTGTCGTATAATTGAGGAAAAGAAAACGATGATCATTCCAAATAAAAATGCGCCAATTAGAGCGTTGGCGATCAATCCAAGATCTGAAGCAAAAAATGGTATCCCTGTCATTAACGCAAATGCGACAAATAAACTCGCTCCAGAATTGATTCCCAGCACATAAGGACCCGCAAGTGGGTTATTGAACAGGGTTTGCATGAGAAGTCCAGCGATAGAAAGTCCGGCCCCAGCGATTAAAGCTGTTGCCATTCTAGGGATTCTCAATTCCAGCATAATTACGTGATCCAGGTTGTTCGCATCAAAATTGAAAATTGAATCCAAAAAATCACCAAAGGAAATTGTAATCTGTCCAGCGAACAAGTGGAGTAGGGCAATGACAGGCAGCAGAACGATCAACGTCCAAATCAAAATTCTATTTCGAATTGAAGTCGCCGTCATTGAACGTTTCCGTAAAAGTTGAACGTGTAATTCGAATCTATTTCTGGATGAAAGATGTGAATCAAGTCCTCAAGGACCAAATCGGGACGAGCTGCACTACTCTCCCAAAATTTATTCATCTTTCCAGAATAGCAATAGGTGTTTTTATCAAAGGCCTCAAGCAAACCTACGTGAGGATTAAGCTTTAAAATCATGTCTTTATCAGCAAGCCCAGGATTCAGCCAAATGTCGGTCGACTTATTTTCTCGTAAGATCTTCTCCAATGAATAATTTAGGCTGACAGTGCCTTCTGTATCTCGATAACGGTATTTCCCTCCAGCATCTTGAATCAACTTTGCAAAATAATTCCCTCCTGATGGTGTGATCCAAATATCTCCTATTATATTCCCACAGATGACACTCGGTTTTGTTTCAAAATCTTGAGCGGACTCTAAAAGTTTGAAATATTTCTCCTCGATATCGTCAAAAATTTCACAGGCTTCATCGTATTTCCCAATGATTGCTCCAACGACTTTAATCCACTCTGCCTTGGCTAATGGGTGTGACTCTCGCCAATCGTATATGGGCAGAATTGAGATGCCCAGTTTTGCCAGCTTTTCTTTGTTCGGGAATTCATCTTCAATGAAATCGTAAAGAATTACGTTAGGCTTGCCAGCCGCAACTTTCTCTAAAGATAATTGCGCAATTCCACCTCCATATTCTCTTATTTTTCCACTGGTGATGCGTTGTTGTAATTTTGAGTCGTATACGTATTTCTTTGAGGAAACTCCAATTATTTTATCTCGTTCATTGAGTAGACAAATCATTCCATTAAGTGTTGCCGTTAGACTGATTATGCGCTTGTTTTTTTTGGGATTAATTTGAACGGATTGAACAATGTTTTTTGTTCCGGGATCATAAATATCCAATTCAAATAATTCTCCAGAGCGCCTTAAGTTGAAATTTTCAGCATAACGTAACTGGACTTCCTTCGCTTCTTTTAGTTGAACAGTAGCATCATCAGTACTTTTTTGAGTACAGCTCAAAGTCAAGGCTATCAATAGAAAAGATGATAATTGGATCCGCATAGCACAAAGATGTCAAAAGCAAATGAATTTAGGTAATTATCCTGTGGTATTGAATAATAATTAGGAATGATGAATAGGAGTTAGGTCCCCTCGTAGGTTGAATTTCGATTATACAGCAATTCCAATAAGGAGCATGTCATCAATTTGCTCGTAATTTTCTTTCCATTTGTTCACAACGTCAGACAGTCGCTGCTTCTGTTCATCCATAGGAAGTTCATAGATTTCCAAAAGCAGATTTTGCAAACGTTTTGCTAAAAACTTCTTGCCCTTATCACCTCCAAATTGGTCCACGATTCCATCAGAAAACGAGTAAACACGATCGCCTTCCTCAAGTTGAATGGCTTCAGTGGTGTAATGAAAACCTTGATCATCATCAACATAACCAATGGATTTTCGATCTCCCTTGTAAATGTGAAGCTCCCCTTTTCGAATTAGGTACAATGGAATTTTAGCGCCAGAGAAGTAGAGTTTATTCGTGTTTAGATTTAAGGCACAAAGTGAAATATCCATTCCGTCTCTGATATGCTCGGTTCTGAATTCGGAGTTGAGCAGAGTGAAAATTTCATGGTCAATGAAATCAAGGGCTTCACCTGTCGAATTGATTTCGGGCTGAACCTTGCTCATTTTTAGTAGGTTGTTGCATAATACACTCACTATAGCTCCCGGCACACCATGTCCAGTGCAATCTGCCGTAGCGAACAATAAAAGCTTTTCAGGATTTTTAGTCGTTGTTTCTACTTCCTCCATCCAGTAAAAATCGCCACTTACAATGTCTTTCGGTTCATAAAAAACAAATGAATTTGGGAGCCATTTTTTAATCTGTTTCTCAGGTGGCAATAGAGCTTGTTGAATTCGCTTCGCGCATCTGATACTGTCCAAAAGGTCATCGTTTTTCTCCTTAAGCTGAGCACGTTGTTGATCAATTTTTTCGGTTCTCGCTTGCACTTCGGCTTCCAATCGAATGTTGGTTTCTTCGGTCAATTTGTTCTTTTCTTCTAATTCAATGAAAAGCTGTTTTTGAACGGCATCTTTCTCGTCTTGTAAGCGTTTGTACTTGCCAGCCATGAGAATTGAAAGACAAATGATTTCGATCAGCGTACCTACTTTTAATGAGTTTTGTGTCAGAATCGGAATGTCGATGACACTGAAATTTCCTAAAATGAAAATGATAGCGCCGCCCATTAAGGAAATAAGTCCAAAGAGGAAGAGGTTATTGACAGTTTGTGATCTTCTTCGTACCGTAAGAGCTGAGTAAAGAATAAATACCAAAGAGAGCAAACTGAAGCCATTTATCAGTGGATAACAAATTTCGTAGATAGTTCCGGGAATCAATGAGGCGAATGTGGCTAGTAGGACGAGAATTGCCAGAACCTGCGCCGTTCGTTTTAATTTCCCCGTTAGTTTTAAATAGCTGGCAGAATAGTAATAGGCAAAAAAGACGGTCCAACCGGCGACGAATAAGACAACATGTTGGGTGAAATAGCCTCCGCTTGGAAATAAATATTGATGCGCATATCCTTCTAAAGAAAATTGAAGCAATCCTGAAAAGAGAACGTAAATTGTGTAGATCAAATAAAGACGATCTCGAAGAAGAAGGAAGAAGGTAAAGTAGATAAGAATAACAAAAAGGAAAATTCCATAGAAAAGTCCGGATGTGAATTGTCGTTGATTTTGAATTTTCTCGAATGCTTCTCTTTCCCATAAAATCATTGGGAGACTGATTATTTCGCCATCACTTCCCAAATATAGGAGATACTCAGATTCGCTATTTCTCTCAATATAAAATGGTAAAATACTTCTATTGTTCTGAATTGATTTGTCCTCAAATCGAATTCCATCCCCTGAAATAACCGAAGACGAAAGTGCCCATTCAGACTGAAAGTCCAAAGAGAATAATTCGACTTTATTCGTAATTGGCCTTGCTGTTTCTAGATAGAAAGTTTTAAATCCATTTGTTTTGTTTTTGACATTAAACCAGATGTAGAAGTATTTGGTCGTAAAGTCAAGATTTTCTACCGACTGAGTAAGATTCTCTTTTTTTAAGCGTTTTCTGACTTTTTCCGATTTAAAATCTTCGGGGCGGATCCGCTTCTCTGAACTGTAAATGGTGAATTGATCTGCAATCGAATGATTGAGATTCTTGCCGAACTCATCAATAACGATGACGTCCTGTCCCATCGAGAAGAAAGAAGTGAAAGTAGGAGAGCAAGAAAAATTAGTTTCATCATTTTCAATCGAGACTAAGATAGAAAATAATGCGCAAAAAAAAGACCCTGACGGTTTAGCCAGAGTCTTTAGAAAGAATTACTGAAGCTTATTCGCCAACAACCTCGAAAGAGAATGTTGTTTTCACGTCTTTGTGAAGGTTTGCAGTTGCTTCGTAAGTACCAATCTCGCGAATTGGTTCTTCTTTAATTTTCAATGATTTACGGTCGATCTCAAGTCCTTCCGCTTTCAAAGCTTCTGACAATTGAACTGTATTCACAGATCCAAAGATTTTTCCTTTTTCACCAACCTTAGTAATGATTTTTACAGAAGTAGCCTCTAACTTTTTACCAAGTTCTTCAGCTTCTGCCATTACTTTTGATTCTTTGTGTGATTTTTGCTTCATGATTTCAGCGTGTGCTTTCTTTGCAGAAGCTGTCGCCAAAACAGCATATCCTTGAGGGATCAAAAAGTTACGACCGTATCCCGGTTTTACTGTAACGATTTCGTTTGAATACCCCAGGTTATCAACGTTTTTCTTTAAAATTACTTCCATTTTGAATAAAATTTCTTGTTAAACCTGAATGGTTGATTATTTCAACATATCCGCTACGTACGGCATCAAAGCAAGGTGACGAGCACGCTTGATCGCTTTGTTTACACGACGTTGGTATTTAGCAGAAGTTCCAGTAATACGACGTGGTAAAATTTTACCTTGTTCGTTCACTAATTTCAAAAGGAAATCCGCGTCTTTATAATCGATAAATTTGATACCGCTTTTCTTGAAACGGCAGTATTTTTCTTTTTTGATCTCGATGTTAATCGGAGTCAAATATCTAACATCATTTTGAGCCATTGTTTCTCGTTTTTCGATGATTAATGAATTAAGCTTCTGCCTCTACGGCTTTTTTCGATCCTAAACGTACACGACGTTTTTCAGAGTACTCTAAATGATCTTTGTCCATGCGTACTGTAAGGAATCTCATAATGCGCTCATCACGCTTGAAAGACAATTCCAATTCAGCAATTGATGTACCTTGTGCTTCAAATTCAAGTAGAAAGTAAAATCCAGTAGATTTTTTCTGAATTGGGTAAGCTAACTTTTTCAAGCCCCAGTTTTCAGATTGCTTTACTTTACCACCTAACGAGCTAATTTCGCTCTCGAATTTCTGCACTGCTTCCTTTGCCTGCTCTTCAGACAAAACGGGAGTTAAAATGAAAACAGTTTCGTAAGAATTCATAAAAATTAAGTTTGTAATACTATATTATATTATCCCAACTCTTTTTAATTGGGAGTGCAAAGATAGGAAATA
>Ga0209652_1003390_pt1 | contig 11760 bp, 9 predicted proteins | sample SaaInl74LU_5_DNA_FD_184641 | JGI IMG/M metagenome (GOLD analysis project Ga0209652, IMG submission 184641) | Marine microbial communities from expanding oxygen minimum zones in the Saanich Inlet - ESP_74LU_5_DNA (SPAdes) (version 2) | ecosystem: Environmental > Aquatic > Marine > Intertidal zone ...
TATTTTTGGCGTCCACCACCACGAGTGCGATGAGAATCTAGAGCGCTTGCCCCCAAGCCCCCATCTTCATCTACCAAATCCAGTTCCCGCAAAAAATCCGCATCATCATCCATCACATCCGGAGGCATCGGGCATCGGCGAGGAGGATCTTTCAAGAAGCATTGGGGAGAACGCTTTTGATCAGTTAGATAGCCATCATAAAATCAATAGATAGTACAATAAAACCATCATGCTTATCTCTACTTTTGCTCGCGCGGCTACCCGCCAGGCCCGCGTCGCTGCCTCTGCCATGGGCGGCGTTCGTAATCTCAACCTACACGAGTATCAATCGGCTCAAATCATGAAAGAATCTGGTGTCAACGTCCCTTTCGGCATCGCTGCCCATACTGTCGAAGATGCCGTTAAGGCAGCTGCCGAAATCGGAGACGAGCAAGTTGTTATCAAGAGTCAAATTCTGGCTGGTGGGCGTGGTCTGGGAAAATTTACCAACGGGCTTCAGGGAGGTGTACACATCATTGACACAACGGATGTGAAGGAATATGCCGAGAAGATGCTTGGAGGAACATTGGTTACCAAGCAATCTGGAGCAGCAGGCAAGCCTGTCAATACTGTGCTACTTGCCAAGAAGATGGATCTAGCAAAAGAGTTCTACTTTGCAATCTTTATGGATAGAGCCAGCGGTGGGCCACTCATAATCGCATGTTCCGAGGGAGGAACATCCATTGAAGACCTTGCGGAATCCTCTCCTGAAAAGATTATCAAGGTACCTGTCAATATTACCACTGGACCCACCGATGAGCAGATTGAAACAGTTGTGAATGGATTAGGTGTATCAGGAGATAAGGAAAGTGCCGGTGATCAGATTAGGGCATTGTACAATTTATTCGTTGATAAGGATTGTACAATGGTAGAGGTGAATCCATTGGCAGAAGATACGGATGGAAACCTCATTGCTGCTGATGCGAAGATTGGATTTGATGACAATGCAGAATTTAGACACAAGGACATCTTTGATCAACGTGATCATACGCAGGAGGATCCTCGTGAGGTTGCAGCAGCCAAATGGGATCTCAACTACATCGGACTAGACGGTAACATTGGATGTATGGTCAATGGTGCAGGACTTGCCATGTCTACAATGGACATCATTTCTCTGAACGGAGGTTCTCCAGCCAACTTCTTGGACGTTGGTGGAGGAGCCAAAGTAGAGCAGATCAAGGCAGCATTTGAAATTATCACGTCAGATCCAGCCGTGAAGGCAATCTTGGTGAACATCTTTGGTGGCATTATGAAGTGTGATATCATTGCTGAGGGTATTATTGAGGCATCACGTGAATTGGACTTGAAGGTACCTGTTGTTGTCCGTCTTGAAGGAACCAATGTCGAAAGAGGAAAGCAACTCTTGGAAGAGAGTGGTTTGGATCTCATTACTGCCGACGATTTGGACGATGCCGCCACAAAAGCAGTGGCTTCCATCGCATAAAGAGAAGTTTGATGGTTTGAGTATTGCAAATGAGCGTGTATAATGTCATCAGAGGGCTGATACTTAGTTGATGTAGGTAAGAAGTAAAGATTTGGTTTACCTCTCAAGCTTTACAGTTTTGCTTTGCGCTTGTTTCCATCTGATATGTGCCTGAAGTTTGAAGGTCTCAACTGGATTGGAAATAGTTAATGTTGATCAGATAAGTAGAAGTACGATGGAAGTTAGAATAGATGAGTAATCTTGGAAATCTATAGGTTAGATATTCATCATGATGGACGTTCAGATTTCACAAACACTTCTGTTGAAACTACTTTGTCTGATCTCCACGAATGCCAAAATGTTCTCCGAAGAATGAGCTCGCCATTCTTCATGTAGCGCAATGACTCTTCTTTTCCTCGAGGTGTCTCAGAAACTGTGACGTGAGCTATTGGGTTGCTTTCGTCAGCGTCAGTTTCTGCCAGGTAGAAACAGCTTCTCTTCACTACTCCACCATCAGTCCCTCCAAACAATGTAGATTCTCCCTCGAACACCTCTTCAAAGTTACCTAATGGATACAAGAGTTCTCTCCGCGGTGTTTCCCCATCGATATCATATGTCAGCACACTCCACTCTCTTTTGTCTCTATGTTGTTGCCAATCTTGAATATATGGTTCTTCTGCTTTCTTTGTTGCCTTCTCTTCGGATAGACCTCGGGCAATAAGGCCTTCCACCACACCAACTGAGCGACTCGCGTCGCGAGCCCATCTACCTGTGAATAAAGGCTCTGCGCATCTCTCGTCCCATCGTTTCATCAATGGTTGCAATGCCTCTTGCAGCACTCTGTAGGGTCTGGCTTTCTTCTCCCAGACGTTATCAACTACCCAGTCTATATTCTCCCATCTAACAGCAGAAAACTCAGGATCTTCACCGTTTAATCCAGAGAGGTTGGTCATTTGCGATGGATCACGCTCTAAGTTTGAGTTTGCGCAACGAAAGATGACCCAATTGAGCTCTTGGCCTACAAAGCCTTCCTTTTCAAGCCAGCTTCCGGTACCAGTCGTTTTGTATTTACATTTGAGAGGCACTGGTAGCTCACAATCAATCTGTTCAAGTATAACATGGTCATTGTTTTTCAGCCCTACCTCTTCATATAACTCTCTGCTTGCAGCCTCGATTACAGTTTCTTGCTTTGGTCCACCATCTACACCACCCTGCGGTGTTTGCCAGCTTCCTGGTTTGCCCATTCTTTCACCGATGAGTAGCTGGTTTTTGCTATTCAGGACAGCAGCACCAGCACAGAGTCGCCACTTTGACCCATCGTCGTCCGTTACAAATTGAGATGGAGGGTGCTGAGTCTCTGAATCTCCGGTTGTTGAAAAGAATGCAGGCATTTTATTGAACAATTGGTTGGCTAAAGATGGTAGGGACGCTGGTCCTGATGGTTGTTGGTGCTTCATGAAGCAAGCTCGATTCATCACAAGTACGTATTGGTCGCCCTGATAGGTTGGTAGGTCACCACATGTGCATTGATCACTTGTTGTTTTCGCTTGGTGCTTGTGGTTGCAACTTTGCGCTTGTGCTGTGGACTTCGTACGCGTGGACACGTCACCGCTCCATTCAAGCGGGCGCGGCATAAAATAATGACAACAACTAACACCCATCAACGCAATGAGGGCATAAAATCTCACGCTTGCTCTGAGCATTCATATCAAATCAAGATCGTCAAACCAATACCTCTAGATCATGAAGTCCTGCTGTGTAGTCCTCGTTACCGCTCTCGTTGCATCGTCTGAGGCATTCGTCCTGCCATTATCATCATCATCATCATCCTCCTCAATTCCGACAACGCAATTGTGTGCACAAACATCATCCTCAAGAGCTGAGTTCCTGCGAGATGTTGCTGCAACCTCAATCGCCTCTGTTATAGTATCTCTTCCGGGTATGGCAGCTGCCGATGATACAGACGATCTGGCAATGCCAACTGCTGATGAGCAAAAGGCACTAGATGTGAGTAAAACCATAGCAGTAACTGCAGCTACCAATCAAATCAACCCTTACACTCGACGCTACAAGTCTCTTTGGAATTCAATTCTGTGTCCATTTAGCTTGTCCTGGCACTGCTAGGAAAAGGGGAAAACATGCATCTGCCTGAAAAGGCAATATGGCAGCACTATAGCTGAGCACCTCCCTATCTCTTGGAGTGTTTCTCTATCCCAATAGTGCCAAATCATTATTATATTTGTGCACATCATGTTGTGTTTTCTGTGTGTATTAACCTCTAACACTCTTTTGTTGCACTTTTCACGACTACATAAAAGGAGGCTGCGCTTCAGGAAAAATTGCGACGCAAGGCAGAACTGCAGAAACAGGCTCGGCGACCAGTTGGATATGCTGATTCGATGGAAGCAGAAAAGAGAAAGCAACAGAGTTTGAAGAAGTCAAAAGAGGAAAAGCGCATCGCTCTCTGTGAAGAACTTGGAAGAGGGTGTTAAACATAATATTCATATTAACAACAGTATAGCAAGATCATGTTTTACTTAATTAAATTGAAAGAAGCATGTAGTATGTACTTTGGCTTAAGCTCTGCGCATTAGTTAGTCAACGACGTCATTCCCTCGCCATTCTGGTTCTGTAGAAGCTGCTCTCTCATTCCTTCGTCAAAGAATTTGCTCAGTGATACATCATCTGAGAGTCCTTTACGTCTCCTCGTTTTCACAAGGAAATCCCTTGCGAGGCATTTAGGTGGGCTTGGTTCCAACGGATACAACACGATGTTCTTATCAAGCGGGTCGCCAGGAACAATGGCCCAGTGATCAAACACAGAGTGCACCATTGCTTGGCCTTGAGTGAAAGTACGTAGGTCAGTCTCAAACCCAAAACTGTCGAGAACAGGAATGAATGCTTTGACACTGAAGAGCGGAGAGCCAGGGATTGGCTTGTCGTGTACAATGTGACCTCGTCGTTTGGCCAGCACGGGTTGGATTGCATTCACAATTGATCCAGGGCACTGGATTTGAAGTTGATACCATGGTTCCATTAGTCGAGGGGTCGCCGTGAGGAGAGCAGAGTGAACCGTCTTTCTGGCTGTTGGAATAATCTGACCACCACCTCTATGGATACCTTTGTCGGCCAGCGCTACGTCAAGAATCTTGAATTTGGTTGAACGCACAGGCTCTTCGCAAAGTGGTCCTTCTCTAGTAGCCCATTGAAACCCTTGAACAATACTTGGTTTGCACGATAGCAGCAGCGATTTGTCCACCTCACTAGGCAATGTATCATCCAGAAGAATGTTTGTCCCGTGTGTAGGAGACGATCCAAACGCCCAAACTGAACGTGATGAGAGCAGATCCCAGTCATATTTTGTCTGGAAGAAGCGCCCCAGCTTCTTATTGTCCCAGTTTAGATTCACTTTCCCAGCTTCAAGTTTCTCAGCTAAGCCGTCGTCAAGTGGCTCGGCAGTAAAAGTAAGTGTGTTTCGCTTATTCGCTGTTTCGGAGATGCACTTGATGCTGCTAGTTTCCACTACCGTTTCCCGAAATCCAACCACAGGGTCTGCTACTTTGACTTCAATGTCGGAGTATACTGTTCTGAGATCATGCATCAAGCAATCTAGGTATAATTCTCCTGTACCAAAGAGAATGTGTTCGCCACTTTCTTCTACTCGAGTGGTTGACATGGGATAAGATTTGGAGACTCGACGTAATCCTTCAATCATTTTGGGAAGCTCCGCTGGATTTAATGGCTCAACTGCAAGTTTCATCGTTGATTCGCCACCTGCATGTGGAAATTTGAGAGGAGAAAAGACATGGATTTCACCATCACCATCGTCGCCTCCGAAATTGCTTTTTCCTGCTCCTACAATTGTTGCCGTTTTGATAATGTCTGAGTCCACTCCACCAAGAAGCACCCAATTCCCGGCTCTTGCCATCATAACTTCAGTGCGTGTTCTTCCGCGAGGTATCCAAACAGATGATACCGTTGCAAACGCCATGTCTTCGTCATCGTCGGGAGTGTATGCTTCGCCCAGTACTTTAACACGATCTCCTGGCTTGACGCTGCCGGAGTATATTCTTCCGAATGCTGAAAATGACTGCCCATCGGGTTCGGCGTAGAGTTTGGCTACATGAATCACTAGTGGACCATGTGAATCACATTTGATCATTGATTCAACCACACGAGACGATAGTGGACCAGAATAGCAACGAGCAACCTTCCCTTTGGCTGCTGCTGCTGGAGACGGAACATGTTGTACGATAGTATCTACAAACCCAGTGCTTGTTCCAAAATATTTTCGAAACACAACTCTCATCAAAGGACGCGCTGATGCACGTAGGTGCTCTTTACCCAGCAACACGCCCAAGCTACGGAACGCCTTCTCTACATCCTTTTCTGGTTCTCCCAAACACAGCGTGTACATTTTGTACAGAGGCTCCAAAACAAACTGGACAAAGGTTCGCTTGGGAGATAACCCCGTGACAGGATCGGGAGCACACTCATTTGAACGCCGCTGAAATGTTCGAGTTTTGGGATCTAAATATGCATTTCCCCACAGCCGCTTGGCAAATGCTTCCGGTGTCAAGTTTCGACCAAGACCACCATGATTTTTGAAAGAACCAAACGCATCCTCTTCCTCCTCCACATCGAAATCAAGCTGGTCCAAGTATTGTGTGGCAAAACTTTCTAACGAAAAGGCATATCCATGCATTGAAGATGCAAATATGACATTTCCTCTATCTGGAGATAACTTTGGGTACCGGCCATTGGAATGATGGCTCACATATGCATTCACAGAGTCGATCACGTTGCGCAATTTATGATACATATCATCTGGGGGAAGCTTCAACTCCAATACGAGTCGATCGATCTTATTAATAATCAAAACCAATGGCAGCCCCTCAGAAATTATTTGACGTAACAACATTTCAGTGTGGAGCATAATTCCCTCGATTGCATCAACGACAAGTGCTGCTCCATCGGCCACACGGAGTGAAGCAACGGATTCGTCATGAAAATTGGTGTGACCTGGGCAGTCAATTGTTGTCAGAGCATATGTCTTTCCACGCGTGTCGGGGAGACAGAGAGTAATTGGGCAAGATTTGATGGATAATTGACGATCCTGCTCCGATTGTAAAGTATCAGTGGTTCGTGGACCTCCTCCCCGATGTGCCTCCATCGCTGAGCGAGGTCCGTGGATACCGAAACCTTTGGAGAATGGTACTTTTGTTTGTTCAATTAGTAAATCAACCAAGGACGTTTTTCCTGTATGCAAATGTCCCACGAGGGCAACGCTTCGCCTCGTCCGTGTTGTTTCATTCGCCACCAACGACGCCAGGTAACGATCCGAAACAAGATCATCTTCCTTATTTTCTTCCTTTTGAATCATACCATCCCCGTAGGCTTCCCTCTCTTCATTTTCATCTCGCATCAAACTAAAATTCTTTCTCTTCACTGGCTCCACAATTGGCTCTTCCAAATCCATTGTATCCTCATCTAACACTGCTGTGCGCACTCCCTCGCCGTACACATCCTCAGCGGAGGGATAATGCACCTTATCCTCATGCAAGACAATCGCCGATGCCCCCGGGGCAAGTCCCAGATTTTCGCCCCCATCCCCATGAAGAGCAAGTTGATCGTCACCACGTCCACCCCCATCGCGGGAAATATCATCTTCGGACACATCTGATGCGTCGTCGGGGGCATCCCGGCCAGCTGCGGAGGAGGCGTCGGATGAATCGTCGTCGGATGATGAGTCGTCGAGGTCCGGCCCTACATAATTGCCGAATTCATCGTAGAGGTCTTGCTGATCATTGTCTGCCATGATGCTAATTATTATTGATACGCCGTTGCCTGTTTTGATAGGATTGGCTTCGAGCTTCTTTGGCCTCAAAAAATGATTTTTGTGGAGATCAAAATCAAGGACAAAGGAAGGACAATAGGGGACAAAGGAGGACGAAGTCGGACTCCGGAAGTGACGCATGAAAGCAACATCAATCAACCGCAATCAAAAGCTAGCAATTCAATCGATGAACTCGATCGATCTCAACTTGTTTCAGTGCCATACATAGGACAGAACAAAAGTAAAACAATATCATCAAAGATTGCGATCATCAGCTAAGAACTACAACATAAAAATGAAGGTATCAACACTCTTATTCTCCGCATCTGCTGCCATAATGGCTTCCACATCAAACGCCCTCAGCATGGCTGATCCCTCCGCCGCCCGAGCCGTCAACCCACAAACAGACTTCAAGGGAGGAGCAGGAGTTGGTCGACTTGTATTTGACGACGAAATTGAAAGCTGGGAGTGCAAATATGATATGGTCTTGGTAGAGCGACTTCAGGGTAAGCCCGCGACGGATAGTGGATTATTTGTTCCACGGGACAACTTGCCCAAGTTGCACTTGTGTAAAGTGATTTCCATGGGACCGGGAAGGGAAGAGGAGAATGGTAGAATTGCACCTATGCCAAACATTAAAAAGGGAGATGTAGTTATTGCCAAGAATCCTTGGGGTATTGGACCGAAAGATGAGGAGACAACTGATGGAAAGAAATTAAGTTTCATGAGGAGTCAGGATATTGCAGCTGTGGTTGAAGGAACATTGCTTGAAGAAGTATAAAGAAACAATAATTATCCCAGGATGCAAACAAACCGTGATGGCAATGGCTAAAGCTAGGTTGCAGGTAGGTGTTGATTGTTGATGACATGAATCATCCAAATTTCTATTAGGGGTATATTATTATAGATATTAACAACTTCGCCTATTTATCACTTTCGTCACCTGAATCTTTATTGAAGAATGAGCTCAATCTATAGCTATCGCCGCTATTGCTCCCATCATCTGATGTTCTCCTCCTCTTCTTCTCTTTCCGTTTTTTATGCTTGGAAGATTTCTTTCTATCATCGTCACTGTCGTAACTATCAGAATCATATCTTCGTGAATGCTTTTTGCGGTCATGTTTGCTACTCTTCTTACGGTGCTTCTTTCTTTTGTGACTTCTCTTATCGTCGTCACTGCTGTAATCCGAACTATCGCTATCACTGTAACGATGCCTCTTCTTCTTCTTTCGCTTTGATGATTTTTTGTCATCTTTGTGATTCAGCCCTCTATTCAGCCTTTTGTCTCTCTCTGCATCCAGCTCCTTTCGGTATTCCTCCATTTTCTTCTGGTCTAATCCAGATATGTTGAGTTTGTCCTCGTTATCTTTTTTGTATTGCTCCCATGTCGGCCGGTTCGCATCTGCAAGTTTTTCGGCAATGGTTCTCTCCCCTTGTCCAGCCATTACCCTCATCACTGCCGCCATTTGAGCAGACACTTTTGGCTGCTGTGAAGAAGGCTTTGACTCGCTCATTATTTCTGTTTTATTCTGATGTTTCTACGCTATATTATTGTCTGCCGCATCTCTGGTGTTTGTTTCACGATTTTTTTGAGATGTTGAGTTTTTGAGTTGTGAGAGGAGTATTGTAACTGGTGTAACGCGGTTGCGTTACACATTGAACAGGTGAGAAAGGCGGACAGCGGACAGCATAGGACATGCGAGAGAGGAACAGGACACATCTTGAGTGCAAAAGCAAAGCCACAGTGAACTACTTCAACAATGACGATGGTGGTGGCTTGTCGAGTGCAAGCGGCAGCTTCTTTGGTGGTGTTGTTCTTGGCATCATTAGCAAATGCTCTTGTGCTGCCTTCGAGCTTCAAAACGACAACGGCAGGCTATGGTGGAAGTTACACAAAATACTTGAGATGTCGAGAGTGTGCGTTGACTGCTGTTATGCGTGCTAGCAGCACAGATGAAATGGACACTGAGAATGTCGATGATGATTTGGATGACTTTATGAAGGAAATGTTTGAGGCATCTGCTGTAGCGGCATATTCTCGTAATAATGCAGAATCTATGAAAGAGTTATTTCAGACTTCTGCTACCAGTGATGACAACTCAAAAAACAACAATGAGACAGTAGCAGCTGCAGAGACTCTTGAACCTTCAAAAACGAGAGAGATTCCATCTCACTTTATTCAGAGAGAAAAGGCAGTAGGTATTGGAGGAAATGATGGATTTGTATATGATGTGAATAAGTTGAAACGCAATCTTGTTCAAGAATCTGTTAGAGGATATAAGCAAGAACTGCTGGTGCTTCTTGGCGACGGAAGACAAGTGGTGGATTCTAAAAATGATGGGAAGCAGAAGAATAATGTAACTGTCCCAAAATGGAAGAAAGACAGAGATGATTTGATAGAAGAACGCCTTGCATCTTTGGTGCAGAACAACCCTGTCTCTACGACAACAGATTCAAACCTTTTGGATGGTGATTGGGCATTTGCATTTCAGACGAATTCAGCCAAGACAATTCTCGACACTTCACGTTTCCTTTTGAGCAAGACAAAACGTGTGAAACCGAATAATGCTAGCAATCAGGATAGTACAATACCAGCTGCGAGGGGTGGCCCGTGGCGATTCAGATCTGGAAAAACAGAGAACCCCTTTCGTTCCTCAACACGACAGGTGTTCTTGGAAAATTTGAGTAATGATGATGATGCCCATATTATAGATAGAACAAGCATGTTTGGAGGACTTTTTAAGATTAGCCGCCGGTATGGAGTGTATGGATTGACCAGAACTTCCATTGACCTTGATTTGATGAATAGCGAATCTAAGTTCATCGGAATGCCGGTGAATAGAAAAGACAGGGATGACTTTTTAGGCACAAAATATGGATCACCTTTGGAAATACAAGTATTATATCTTGATAGTGATCTATGTGTCTGTACAACAGGACAAGGACTCGATGGCCCAGTTCATGTTTATACAAAGAGTAACTTGTGGGTTACAAGTGGAGCTAAGCGAAATGTAAGTGTTTTACAGGTGTATGAATGATAACACCATCTTTTGTGTTGCTAAGCTCTTTCTTGTTTGCAATTCAACAGGTGCGGCTGCTTGTTTCCTGGTTTCTTTCCTTGCAATCACCATTACGAGTCCGACAAAGGTTGACCAATGCATTTGAGAAAGTCAATAAGAAGTCCCTCAACATCGATGGCTCCGATCTGCAGGCCATAAACATTGGCGAAATTGATATAACCGATGATGGACTAACGGCTGAAGAACCTGCATGGGATGGAGAAGATGACCCCTTTTATCATCTCACACCGGGAGAACGGATGGATGTCTTACGAACTATGAGCTTACAGGATATCTACAAGTCGGCTGTAAATCGTAAAGAACAGAACCAAAAGCAAAAGAGGCGGTTTGGTGGTAGTCGCAAGGGAGCATTTAAGAGACCAGATTCCTGATTTAATTCTCCGTTTTAAGTTAACGAATCAACATATATTATCCCCAACACAATCTCTCCTGCTTAAAATACACTTGCATACACACCTAACATGGTTTTGGGAACCTGGGTGAGCAGTCTCCAATTGCACGTCCACAGTCGCGAGGCCAGGTGATAAGTTTCTCGAGGAAATCAGTGATGTCTTTGACAAATGAGAAGCATCCTTCAAAGGGCTGAAAGGTTTGAGAAGAACGATTACCATAAACAGTATTGTGAGAATTTCATGTTGCATTATCACCAAGTGAAACCAGAAGCATAAGTAACAAGCAAACATGCTCACCTGAAGAAGAAGCCAGATGCCAGCGCAGATTCCTGCGATGGGCCAAGCCAAACACAGAAGCAAGACTATCCAGAGGACCGCGAAGATTGGGCTGAAAGAATGGTGAATGAATGGGTAAGCAGTTTTGTGAGATTTGAGGTCATGCACATCACATATCACGTGGAAATCAGGTAATGTTCTATCGCTACATATTGTAGACATCATTTAAACAACCAATCTCCATACGCCGAGGGCAGAACCAGACAGCGTCCAATCTGAACATGAGAAGCATAGAAGTGTCTGCTCGCTCATATGCCGACAGGCACCCGGTAGGAGACACCTCCAACTCAGTTCACCATCGCCTGCAAGGTCAGTAACAACACTTACTTTTTTGCCATGGTTGCTATGTTGTAAAGATGATTATGATGGAGCAGCTTTAGCGGTGCGCTTTAGCGGTGCATGCAGTTGCCACTTGCCTTGCTCACCAAACAGCAACATTCGCCGATTTCGTGCCAATGAACCAGAAAGGAGAAAATAGACAGATTCCATCTCATTATCGCCTCTAGATACAATCAATGAACCTTCTGTATTGTACTCTTCGAGGTTTGCTTGCAGGATTCTACAAGTCGGCTGCTGAGAACAGAACCAAACGCAAAAGAGGCGGCTTGGTGGTAGTCGCAAGGGAGCATTTAGGAGACCAGATTCCTGATTTAA
>Ga0209652_1003391_pt1 | contig 11759 bp, 14 predicted proteins | sample SaaInl74LU_5_DNA_FD_184641 | JGI IMG/M metagenome (GOLD analysis project Ga0209652, IMG submission 184641) | Marine microbial communities from expanding oxygen minimum zones in the Saanich Inlet - ESP_74LU_5_DNA (SPAdes) (version 2) | ecosystem: Environmental > Aquatic > Marine > Intertidal zone...
TGGAACCGCGAAAGCGGATTGCCCTCCGATGACGGCCTCGTTTGCTATTACCCAATTGAGCGGTTTTATATCGTAGTCTGACACCACGTGAAGCTAGAGAAGAATTTCGGTGTATACATTTTGTGCATCTGATTTTCAATCTCATTTGATTACTAACACATCATGTGCACTTCTCTGTACATTCTCATTCTCCCCTCAATATCTTTATCAGTAAACTTTGATCCAACCAAATTAGGCCTCCCCTCCGGTTGGTCCCTAACCTCCTTCTCCACCCTCAAAGGATGAGCCTGCAAGGTCCCCCAACATCAACTGCAATCGATGTTATCGGACCTCAACCTAGGCGATGGGAATAATCTCGGAACGACCAACGGGAGGATCGCCCTAGATTGCTCTGTGAGGCACACTCGTCAGGGTCATGTTTGTATTAGTACCACCGACTTCTTCTTTCCGTTGGTGGATAGTCCATATTTACAGGGGAGGATTGGTGCGGCGAATGTCTTGAGTGATTTGTACGCCGAGGGAGTGGGGGATTGTGATTTTGTATTAATGTTGCTTGCGGCGTGTAGGGACATGACTGAGGATGAGAGGACGATATGTACCAAGGAAATGGTGAAAGGGTTCAATGATGCATGTTTGGAGGCGGGAACATCCGTGTCGGGCGGTCAAACGGTATTGAATCCTTGGCCTGTGATTGGCGGAGTTGCGACGACGATATGTTCGGAGGGAGAGTATGTCAAGAGTGATGGTGCACAAGTTGGAGATGTGGTGGTGTTGACCAAACCTTTGGGGACACAGGTGGCAGTGAATGTGCATGAGTGGAGAGTGAGGCAAACTCCCAAGTGGCAGGAACTTTCGAAACGTAATATTATATCCCTGGAACAGGCTGAGGATATGATGCATGCAGCTGTATGTTCGATGTCTCGATTAAATCGTCACGCAGGTAAGACCTCGACAACATTCTTTTTACGCATGTTTTTCCTCTTAAATGATTTATTCCTCCCTAACCGCACGTATATTTTATGGATCGAAGGTTCATTAATGGTAAAGCACCATGCTCACGCAGGCACGGATGTTACTGGATTTGGAATCCTTGGCCACGCTCAGAATCTAATGGATAATCAGGCAGCCGAGGTGGGAATGGAGATACATACCCTCCCATGCATTGCCAACACATCCAAGGTAGAAGAGAGTGGTGTTTTAGATTTCAGATTACTGAAAGGTTACAGTGCCGAGACATCAGGTGGACTCATGATATGTATGAAAGAAGAAGATGCAGTTGCATACTGTAAAGAGCTTGAGGACATAGATGAGGAACCAGCATGGATTATTGGTCGTGTTGTTGAAGATCCAAATCGAAAGGCAAGCATAGTTGATGATTTCAAAACATTAGAAGTGGAGATGAAAGGCTAAGTAGCAGCCAGTGATTGCAGTGGACGCGACGAAGCGGAGAAATGCCGCCTAACCTCGGAATGACGAATCAAGCACAGACCACTTAGGTCCACCTGTTTCTGACATAGAAGGTTAGGTGTCTAGTGTACACCACTGACATATCTTGTGAGTTCAAAGAGTTTGAGCTCGATTGCAGACAAGGTTATGAGTGTTGTCATGGTTTGCGTTTCTTTAGGACAGCTTGACTGCGTCAGAGAGTAACAAATGAAAATAGAAAATATTTCAAGACATGTACCATAGACGTTCAATAAAGCATTATTCATTATGCCTTCACGTCCCAGTAATGATTCCAAGGGGAGAATGGAGTCCTCAGCATGCAACTGAACTATCATCTTCCAAAAGATCCTGAGACTTTTCCTCACTGCTTGAACCACCATCATCCTGCTCTTCGTTGCTCTGAACCGGTTCTTCGTTGTTCTTTACCTCGTCGTCTTTCCGAGATGTATCGCTGCTATTCTCAACATTCTCCTTTTCCTTTGACACGGGGCTTTCATCCCCGGAGGTCTCATGGCTTTCATCTTCTCTCTTCACAACAGCTGGGTTCTCGCCATTGGAGTCAAACGACTCGTCTGCAACTTCCGATTTGTTGCCCCCATCAGCTGTCTCCTCCGCCGCAGCGACTTCACTGGAAGAGTTGCTATCTGCCTCGTTCGACGTCGATTTGCTCTTCTTCTTTGCCTTTTCCAGCTTCTTCATGCGGAGGTAGACCTTGGAAAGATTTCTAATCAAATCTTCCATTTCTACACGGATTCGTGCAATATCCTTCATGCCAAATTCGAATAGATCGCTATCTGCGAACAAATCTGTACAGTTATCAGACATGTCGAATTGAGAGAAACAATTGCTGCGCATTTGAAACAAGTTGTATGCATAGCGACAGACAAATACGCCGCAGTCGCATCCATTGTCTTGATAGGGAATATGTGGTGTAAGAACAGGCATTGAATCCTTTTTGAAGGGTTGAGGTTTGTCGCCTCTTTTCTTTAGACGCTTCCATTCAAAATTTAGCCATTCGTAGATGTTCCTCGCAATTTTGTTCTTTCGGTGCATTGACAACGAATCCAAAAACAATAGGCTGTGTAGTAGTGAAAACAGTGGGTACAGTGAGTGCCGTCACATCAGGTTGTAGAGGTGAATTTAACAAGTATTTCCAACTTACAATGACCCTTCCAGGGACTTTGAATGATAATCCTCTTCAGAATTATTGGCAATGGAGCCAGGGTTGACAACAACACAGAGTGACCAATGGAGGTCGGAATTCACGGGAACAAAAATGAGCTTCTTCTCAAATATGTTGATCTTTTTCTTAGCGGTCCAAGATGAAACGGCTTTGGCTCCATCGCTCGAGAGAGTACTCATGAAATGCGATGTAAATATATGCACATCGGAGTCTGGGTTGTTCGGTGCTCCACTTATCCTGTGCGGAGGAGGAAAGATATGCGTGAGATAATATAATGGCAGAGCACAAATAATGAAAAACATTGATTGGCTTACCATTTCATCCAAAAGTCCACTAATGCATCATTCAAAAACTCGCCTGGAGCTAATCGTTCAATGTCGTCCTCCCGAATGGTAATGTAGTGTGTTCTAGCAGATCCTTTTACCTTCTCATTCTCGTTATCGGCTTGAGGGTCGTTGAGGTCAGAATCTTGTGGCTGAATCGATGCCCTTCCACTCGCGGCACTTGCCGGTTCTTCACGTGCTAGTTTCAATTCATTCAGCTCCGATGCAGCTGTGCAAAACTCTTCCTCGTCGGCCTTGAATGGAAATACTAACAGAGGTTTTTCCGATGTATTGCTCTTTTTCTTAGCATTGGCCCGACTCAGCCTAGTACTTCTACGGCGATTGTTATTCTCTTTTTCGGTGTCCTTGACCAAGGCAGCAGTGTATTCCTTGAGATTGTAAAACTCTATCTCAGGTTGGCATTCAAACCAAGTTTTCAGAGTTTGATTTTCTCTCATTTGCTCGAGCATTGCCTGTTGGTTGAAAACGGCGGTGATGATAAGTTTTGAGAGGCCGATCTTCCGCAACAGTTACAAACAAAACACACAGCATCTTCTTACCACAAAACGATCAGTGTCTCGGACTTCGACAGTAACGTAGCTATCAGCGTCATACGACTTGGTGTAAATCGTAAGCTGATTATCTTCAGTCGGTTTTATCTGGAAAGCGATTATCGTCATAGAGTCATCAACTCCGTCTGTCAAAATACTCTCACTATTATCATATTCTTCTGGAACATAATAATTCAACCCTCTCAATTCAGAGTCTTGCTTCAGGCTGACTCTGTGGGTCTTCTTTTTGCCTTCGGAATTGTTCCAAGAAAATAGCATGTACTGATCCTTGGCCCCAAACTGGAACTTCAACTCGCACTTTGATTTGAATACCTTCTTTCCGACTGCAATGCGTGCAGCCTCAATTGAAAATAGGTCACCGATAGGAGGAGGGCGCTTTTGCGTAGGCTGTCGATAGGAAGGAAGGAATTAAGCTGAGTTGATTATTTGTATGACATAACGATCACGGCTGCCCCGTAATATGCACTTACCTCGAGCTCAACAGCTGCGTTACCCTCAAGAGAAATTGCCTCGTCGTCAGAGCTTTCCTCCTCAGAGCTACTGTCAAGAATTTCGATGATTTCATTTGTCTTCTTGGCTTTACGGGATTTGCTTTTACTTCGCGTTGATCGTCTGATGGGCGACCCTAAGGCTAAGGACGACGTATTTGCTGCCCCCCTCCAATCTTCATCAGCGAAATCATCTCCTATTTGCATTCCCATGCTTTTCATTTTTTTCATTGTCTTGTTGGATTTCTTCCTCCTGGCCCTGCCATTGGGTTTTTGTTGTTGTGTGCGCCCTCTATCTCTATTAGTAGTCAACCAGTCAGCAGTGTTGTTTGAGCGCTTGGTCTCACCAAATTGCCCAGCAGATGAGTCGTTGTCGCTAAATTCTGTTATCTCATCTTTCTTGTTAGCTAAGAATCGTGGAGTGTGAGTGTAAGGATCACTGGATGGCTTTGTGGCTGTAAAGAAAAGAGGAGGGGAGGGGACAGTGATGAGCATCAGCACAATTGTAATGAAACATGAGACAGGACAATCTCTACACGACACTTACGCTTGTTTCGTTTGGCAGTAGCATTCTTCTTTGGGTCCCTCTTCACCCTCAATGGTACTGGAACATACTGTTTGGCTCCATTCAATGCAGCCATCATGTCCTCATCATCATTACGTCCACCACTACTCTGGGATTCCCATTCTCCTCCTTCAGCATGAAATCCATCATCCCCTTGATTCACACTTGATGAACTAGGGCTGTCGAAAGATTGATCATTTGAGTTTTCAAAATGTCGTGATGTCTTCCTCTTCTTTCCACCACTCCCCTCAATTCTTTCATCGCTATCGACATCTATCACATCATCTCTAGCCTTTGACTTCTTCCTTCGTCGGTTGGTCGTCATGCTACCATTTCCAACAAATTTGTCCATATTACTTCCCATCATTTTCGTAATATCGCTGCGTGACCCCCTAGACGACTTCCGGTTCGTCCCCTGTCGATTCATTGCCACATCCAGTGGATGATCATCAATATTATCTCCGGCAAATGGTGAAAGTTGTGGTTTCTCCCTCCGACCACGCTTACTTCCAGATCCTTCCAGATTAGCAAAAGCGGAATCATGGTGATTCCTGCCACGGCCAGTTTTCTTCTTGGTATGCCGCGAATGATGGTCATCATTGTCGTTAGATAAATGTTGTACATCCCTAACTACCTTTTCGGCAGCTTCATTTACAGGTCTATCGGTTCGTACTCCATCAAAGATTGTCGGCTTTGGCTTTGAAGCATGTGCATAAGCGTCATCCAAACTGAAACCTTCAGCTTGGCGTTTATTGTCCCATTGCTGCTGTGCTGCGACGAGCTTGTCTTTTTGTTGCTGTCTCCTACGCTTTTCCTTTTTGTCTCTGTCATTTTGTTGTTGACGCAACTTACTGGGATCTCCATCACTAAAATTACCCGACGAGTCACTGCCCTCTCCGGGATTATTGATATCATTGATATGGTTGTTGGTGCCATGATAATTGTCATCTTCGTGATCATTGCTGAGATCAATTTTTTTGTCATTTCGTCTATTGGTATTGTACGGCATCTCTGCACTTGGACGGTCGATTATTGTGCGTCCATTCTTCAACTTCTTTCCCTGTTGAAACCCCTTTTTACGGGGAATCTCTGGGGTTTTCGTCTTACGAGGGGCGGGGAAATCCATCTCAGTAAATGTTATTTGGAGTGAGCAGATAGAGGCCAATGGCCGATGGTTGATGTACCGAGTGAGTGGTTTGCCGTTGCCGCAAAGACAACAAATTTTCAGCACGCACGATGAGAATTATTTTGCTCGTAGAAACACCGACCGATGAGATAATTATCTCTTCCCTGTCAAAAATAAACACAGTAGATGAATGAGAATCGATGAATAAAGAAGCATCAATGGAGAGGCGTCATTATTTTATCTCTCAAAAATGATGGCATTTCGCATGCGCTGAGTACCGTTAGCCACACCATGAGGAAGCTTCTTCATGGCAGACTGATTCAGCATTACTCACCTACTATTCAGAGAGGCACCGAAAGTATTGTCGGTAGATTTTATCGTTAGGGAGGAGAGAATTCTGACCCTACGGACGTTAGGCGGTCCGAGCGACATGGAACGACAAAAATGAAGGATGAAAGTGAAAAGTGAAAGGCGGGAGATTTTCAGGAGAAAAGAGAATTTCGCGGTAAGTTGTAGGCGAACTACATCCCCCAATTTGGCCAATCTTAGCCTCCAGAGAGCCTGAAACTATACCCTATTTCGAGATAGTATGCTAGCTGACATATTCGACTCAATACCCCCCTCGAGCTCATCCTAGCCTGATTTTTATACCCCCTGGGAGGACAGTTCGAAGTTGACAATGATAAAAAATGAAGCCGGAAGCTGACAAGGGCAATCATATCCAAACTGCCTTGCTCGTAGAGACGACACTTTCACTTCAGTATGACGAATAATGATAATAATATCCCTTTGATCGATTTGACGACAGCTCAGAAGATCCGCTTTGATTCGGAAGAAGACAAAGCAGCATTCGGTATCAACCGCAGCTACCGCGACCTTTACAAAAAGCAGGTATACAAATTGAAGCAGAACGATGCCAATTTCTGTATGCTTAGTGTGAGCGAAATCCTAAGTGAAGATATATGCGACCGTATAGGATTATATCTGTGGAGAAATTCACATATCAAAAATATAACACTTACTGGTTGTGGTCTATCTGATGACATGATGGAGAAACTATTTTCTAGAATTGTGGATCAACATGAACAAAATGAATCAAATGATTATCTCAAAAAGCATGATGTATTGGAGAAGATTCTCAATGTTGGTGATACATCATTGATGGGTCGTGTCATGGGCTACCTTGCCCTAACTCCGTTCACTAAACTTGTCCATGTCAATCTCTCATACAACAGTTTTATTGGAACGAACGGGTTAGATGTATTGGTCAAGGCAATCGCAGGCGCCCCCGTTAGAGAGCTCCACTTGAACAACTGCGGATTAGATGATTTGTCCCCACTCATAATGGGGGCACGAGAATTGAAGGAGTTGGCATTGCTGAGTCTCAATGACAATAGTTTGTACTCGACGGCAGAAAACGCACAGGCCCTTTCGGTGTTATTTGACGGCGGATATCCCTTCTAAGACAACTATTCCTCGGAGATTGTGGTATAGATTCAGAACTCATCGAAACGTCGGCACCAGCTTTGTTATCAAACAAGATATTATGGCAGTGTCATCTGGTTAACAATCCGATCGGGGATAGGGGAGTTGAAGCGTTCACCAATGCTATCTGTGATTCGACAAGCTTTGAGAAGATTCTTTCATCAAACCATACTCTAGGGAAGATTATCCTCGGTGGTGATCGCATAACTGTTCCAGAGAAAAAGCTTCAGCGGCTATCAATGATTAATTACTTTCGGGGCCTTGCCTTTGTTGAAAGCCCTGCCATCAGAACGCAAATAATAGACAGGGTGGCATGTAAGAAGCTCTTCACACTCCTCTCAGATCATGAAGACATTGACCCTTCCATGTTCCTTTACTATGATATCGGTATTGTACCGCTGATATTTTCCAAGCTTCTGCGTATGTCACAATACCCTCTGCAAACGAAAGAGCTGCTTACAGCTTTCTACAAAATCTTGAAATGCAAAGTATTCCAAAAGAAATTGTCACAAGCCAAAAAGCTCCAAATCAATTGTGACGCACTCAGGAAAAAAGAGGAAGAAACCAGAATGAAAAATGAGCAGCTGGAAGCAGATAATGCTGCCCTATCGGAGGAAAATAGGAGGCTAAAAGAACAGATAGCATCGTTGATGACACAGAATAGTACAGACTCAAACACAAAGTATATTGAGGCAGAGCAGAATGTTGGATCGATTGCAGAAAGGGTTAAGACGCGGGCCAAACGCAGAAAGCGTGGGAGGAAATGATGAAGTGCAAGGGGAGTGGGTAGATTATGTGTTTGAGCTGTTGCTTATGATCTGCATACATTAGTAAAGTAGTCGCCTACAAAGCTATAATGTCAGTGCGTGAGCGGTTTGTATGTCCCCCAAGTTAGTCATTTTAGTCATTACTTCTACTTCTAATAGTGACTTGCTACTTATACGCCCACAACCATCCTCTTGCCTGTTTCAGACGATCACAAATAGAGCATGTGGATTGTGCGTTACACAACGGGCATTGCATACGCATACGGTCAAATTCTTGTGCACTCCCTTGCCTACGCGATGAAACTCGATTGCGGCTCTTATAGCCGTTTCTTTTTGAGCATCAGTAGATGGCCAAGCATTAAACTGAGAAGTGTCACTCTTTGCCTTATCGCGGCAGCTTCAGCCTTTTGATCCATACGAATAATTCCACCTTCCACACACCCAAAGAACGTTGACGTTGCCGTACGTGTACTCATTACAAAAGTGAGTGGAGGCGGTATCCGCTTCCTGGTGGAGCACGAATCTCTTTTGTTGCAAGGCAGCTTTGATACGCTCTTCAAGCTTAGAAGACACTACAAAGTTGCTAGCTCTCTCAGCTTCATGTGCAGAGAAAACCACTTTGCCTTTCACATTGCGATGAAAGAGAGAATAACCATCATCTTCATTATTTCCTTGGTCCTTGGCAATTCCAAGCGAGACAGGAAGGTATAATTCCAGTCTTTCTTGTCTTGTTCTTTGCCATACTCAAGATCCTGCTGCACAATGCAATGGAGAATACCAGTCTTAATATTCCGTGAACTCTGAAGACCTACTCTTAGACCCAAGCCATAAATATTTTGCATCTATCTTGGACTTTGATCTTCGTCCCAGTGTCTTCTTCATCCCAGTTTTCCTCATCCCATTCCCAATTGTCTCCTCCATCCCAGTTAGGTCAGCTGTCGTTGATAGTGAAAGTGGTTGGTACTCTGGGCTTGACCTGTCCGAATGAGAGAAGTTATTGTTATCACCAAGTATATATAGGCAAGCGGCTGGGTAGGTTTCTTGTCTCAAGGAAGATCACTGCCAGTGACCATTATGATTTCTCACCAATATGTTTAGAAACAAGAAAGCTAATGGTGTTTGGGTAAACTTTTGATGCGTGGCGGTGAGACACCAGCCGGACACAGTTGTGCCGTCTTCTTCAAAGATCCACTTTCAAAAAGACACTCCGCCGTCATAAAAAGAGGCAACAGGCAACCAACATACAACCAACATGAATCTTTGCCGCCTCCTATCGATCTGGACCTTAGCTGTAGGAGCCTCAGCCAAAGGCCCACTAACCGACGAAGGCACCCCCTTCAAGCATTTTTTGGCCTTCAACTCCAATCAAACATGCGCCTCCGATAGCCATGCCATGCCCTTCAACAATCAAATCCGCGGCGTCAACCTTGGCGGTTGGATGGTCTTAGAGCCGTGGATTACGCCGTCCCTCTTTTATCAGTTCCTTGGGGGCGATGAGACGAATACGGCGATGGATCATTATTCCTTTTGTGAGGTTTTGGGACCCGAGGAGGGTAACAAACAGCTTAAACGTCATTGGGAGAGTTGGGTCACCGAGGACATCATTAAGGAATTAGCTGACTCGGGTGCGGTTAACTCTCTACGTGTGCCCGTCGGTGACTTTATGTTTGAACCCTATGGCCCATACATCGGTTGCACTGATGGGGCGCTGGATTATCTCGACACTCTACTCGATTGGGCCCATGCCTACGGTCTCTCCGTCCTGCTTGATGTGCACACACAAAAAGATTCACAAAATGGATTTGACAATTCCGGTCAGACTCAGGGGTTCCAATGGACATCTCGTATTTCCAATTATCCTCGTGGGTTGACGACCTTTCAACATTGGCCGATTAGGGCGGCACATTGGATTGGAGACTTTGATTCTGAGGCGGTGAATTATACGAACATCAACCATGATAATATCGCACATTCTCTCAGAGCCATTGACCATTTGGTGGATAGGTATTCAGGGCATCCGGCAGTGTTGGGAGTTGAGCCAGTTAACGAACCATGGGAACTTACTCCCATCGAAGCGCTCAAAACCTTCTACTGGGATGCCTACTTGATTGTGAAGAAAAAGGCACCGTACTGGAAGTTCATTATGCATGATTCTTTTCGTTTTACTCCCGAGGTGAGTTCGTTATAATATGATTATTGGATGAAACCGCACGTAGAAATGTTTCTTCGTGTCTAATCTTTTTACCTTTGCACATTAACAGACGTGGGGCGGATTCATGAAGGGCTGTCCTGATCGAGCATTAGACACACATATTTATCAAGCGTGGATGGATGTAAGTGATCAACTCAGTTATTTGTTTTATACTTTTTATCTGAGAATCCATTTATACTAAACACTTCTATTTCACGATCTATTTGGCAGCCTTCTTCACGATTGACTTTCTACAATAATGCATGTGCCCAGAAGCAGCAGATCGCACTGATGGAACGCGAGTTTGGTCCGGTGATTGTAGGAGAGTGGAGGTGAGTTTGGGTTGGGCATTACTTCGTTTCGTTTTTGTAAACACTTTATTAATTCAACACCTAACTTGCTATTAAATCGCATTAATTTCAGCCTTGCGACTGATAATTGTGCGATGTGGTTGAACGGGTTTAATGATAATCTGCCAGGCTTTCCAAGAAGTCCTTGCAAATATATCCCGTGCTCGCTTCCTTACATGGGCTCTGACCAACCTGGTACCCCAGTTGACCCCGGTGCAGCGCTTCAGGGACCGTATGGTACTGGTATTTCGGGGCCTTCTTTCGGCTTGTGCCCAGTTGATCGTGATTGGATGACGGAGAGATACAATAGTGCGGAGAGTGGATCAAATTGGATGTCTTCGCCACCAGAAGCACCACGCGGAAGAGATGGCACAGATGAGGTGATGTCCCTCCTCGCTCTTAAGAAAATATCTGCCTTTTCCGGTATTGGGCACGGGTTCTACTTTTGGAACTTCAGAACGGATCTCTATAATCCTCAGTGGTCGTATTTGCTAGCCCTGGAAAGAGGATGGATCCCCAAAGGCGACCTGAACGACGAGAGGATCATGAACTCCTGTCACAGGGAGGATGTAGGCGCCTTTGTGTGTGAGGCTAATCGTGAAGCACCTGAGGAAACAGTTAAAAATGGCATTAGCTATGCACTTGGAGAGGAGAAGAAGGATTCCGCCTACGTTGTCAAGCTCGAAGGGGAGCCACTATATTCGGAGGGAGACGCAGTGTTTGATGAGTTCTGGAAATCTCATCGAGCGACAGGAGCTACATGCGATTTCGGCGGTGCAGCACAGCTTAAAGAAGCAAATGTCACTCACACCGACGAGTACTACTCAGATGATTACTACAATGCGGTAGAAGTAAAGGAATTCGCCACGTGGAAAATTGTTTTGCTGGTGGTGATTGGTACCTTAGTAGGCTCCCTGACAGGTTTCGCTCTTGCGATGAAGCTCAGTCCAAAGTTCAGCCGCAGGGTTCGCTCGAGCACAATGCTCAGGCCCGTGACACGTTCTACAGTCTTTCGTCAGTCGTTCGGAAATATGCTAGAGCCAGGTCTACAAGGTTATGCTGGGATTTCAATGGACTAATTGATAGAAGGGTGTCCGCCCTCTGTATCTGTAGAAAGGTAACGCAATCTAAGTTAACATGTTTTGTGGTATATAGGACCGCCTGACTTGCCCTGGCCGCTGATGACGTCTCAAGCAAAGTATCAGGCACCGCGATAGCGGAGCCTCTTGACGCGTTGGAAAGAGTGGAGGGGGCAGGGCAAAA
>Ga0209652_1003392_pt1 | contig 11757 bp, 11 predicted proteins | sample SaaInl74LU_5_DNA_FD_184641 | JGI IMG/M metagenome (GOLD analysis project Ga0209652, IMG submission 184641) | Marine microbial communities from expanding oxygen minimum zones in the Saanich Inlet - ESP_74LU_5_DNA (SPAdes) (version 2) | ecosystem: Environmental > Aquatic > Marine > Intertidal zone...
TTGCGCGGCGGCGGATCTTCGTCCATCGGCATGGCTCCGCTGCTGTTTATGTCGGTCGACATGGTTACTGTTGCGTAGGAGGTCTACTGTGCACACTTCTCGATAGTTATCGTTGGGCACGCAGCAGCTTGTTTGTAAGCAATGGTTCATTCGGGCCAAACCAGCTCTGCAAGAGACTTTACAGTGAGCTAGCTATGGTCCAACTGCTGAGACTTAGCAGTGAAGTTGATGTGAAATATTCACAGAGCAATCACGATCTTTCATCATTTTGGAAGTTCGAAGCGAAGAAGTCTGTGGGTTATTGTGGCGGGAGGGCAGTTGGCGCATTTATTTTCTAAAAAATCAGCAGGATTTCCGCCATCCTCGTCATTTTTTTTCACGCACCTACTTACCAACATGGCCGACGAAACGAACCAAGCCCCTACGCCGCCCGACCTGGTAGGAGATGAAGATGAATCATCTGGAGGAGGAGAAGCCGCTGATCTATGGGCAGCAACTGACATCGCCAATCTCGAAGAAGAAGAAGAAGAACCACCAGCCACCACGACCACCTCGGAAGACATTACGGTCACCCACGCGGAAGGAGAGACATTTACAATGCCCCAAACCGACACAGCCCAAACTTCCAACACACCTGCCAATGAATTTTTAGCCGCAATGTCCAATCTAGGGAGTGTCATCTCCATCAAGGCCAGAGAGGTAGATCAACAAACCGGCATTTCTAAAAAAGTTGCCAATGTAAATGAAAAATATCATGTCTCGGAAAAATGGAGTAATTTAACCACAGTCACCAAACAAAAGACTCTGGAAATTGATGAAAAATATCAAGTTGCAGATAAATGGTCCAATCTTACTTCGAGTGTGACTGCAAGACTAGAACAGATCAAGGAAGAGCGGAGGAAACGAATGGAGGAGTCTGCTTCTGCTGATGCGGCGGGAGGATCAAATACGAACAACAATCTACTTGCAAGGGAGAAAGTGATCAAGTCATTGAATGGGGCGACTACATGGGTTTCGCAACGGATTCAAGGTATTAGAGCAGCTGGTAGTGTAGATGAGAATGATGGACGGGAAACAGAGCTTCCAGAAAGCAAGTAACTCATATGATGTGCTTCTTTTGAAGAGAGCTTTTGTAGATAGAGAGTTGCTGACTTCGGCATCTTGTCCTTTTATGTTGTATCTATGTCTAATTTGGTCTTCAAAATCTTAATTTGACTGAGAAGAAGCAGCAACGCAGTTTAGAGCATGTTTGTGTTTGCTCCATGTTATAATCAAGGAAGATTTTCTGCAGATGGACGCTGTGCTTTCTAATATGCTTGCTGATTTTGCTGTAATAAGCAGTTGTCATGCAATATCATGCTACAATACTTACCGCAACGCAACTACTACCGCAGCAACCTGCAGCAACTAAGTTCTGCAACGGGATGATTTTTGATTTTTCGCCTCCCGCCTCTGCGTGGTCGTAAATAACGTTCGCTGTCGTACTTCAACTAGCCTACAAAGGAACCAATAGTTCAGAAACGGATACTGCTCATCTTTGCTGAGGTGTTGCTATCGCCAACGCCAGAAAACACTTTTTTCAACGCGCTCCTCTTTTTTGCAACCACCATACACCAACCCAACAGAGCAACACTGCTGTACATAGCAACACAACACTCATTAAACTCATCATCAAAACATGATCATGAACTCTTGCCGAATTCTTTTCCCCACCGAGATGATCTCGGCATGTCTTGACAAATGCTCAGCGCTCGAAGCTTCCTCGTTCTCAGCTCCCACAAGCTTGGCTTCATCGTTTTGTTCTTCCTCAACACAGGACACTTCTACTTCCTTCTCCTGCTCCAAAAGTGGTGGAGGAGGCCTTTCCAGAAGCCGAAAGGGTGTCAGTAATAACCTCTCTGCTCTTGGTGGGAATGCCTTTGAGACAGGTACCCCGCGGCAGCAACAAGCAGCCTCTAACAAGAAGTCTGGAGGAGCAAAAGAAGGTTGGGGTTACTTTGTCGACACTCAAAGCGCATGAAGAGAAACACTTTCGGTCGGCGCTATCCAATTGGTGTATCGTGGCTGCCAGCTAGCTACCCTGTGACGACGGCAACAAGACCGAAGCTGCCATTTATCACTCTGCGTGTTGAAGCGTAGATCGGTCTTACGGAAGCTCTACGTGTTTAGGTCAAACAAAGTGTGATCTATGCAGCTGCTATCGACATCGATCTGATAATCAGCCGATGAGATCTCCTTTCATACTCGCTAGTTTCAAGCAAGAATGGGCCATCTACCTGAAACTGAAAGGCACTTGTCTACACATAGTAGGTATATAGCAGCAGTGTAGTAGGTAACAGACTGGAAGAAGCAGTGGCAGCAATCGGTAGTTTTGTGGGCAAAAGAGATAAAAATCATGTTGCTAGGCGCAAGGCATATTGAAGACCGCGGAGGGTAGGAGATAGAACAAAACATGCACCAAAAAGCAAGCCACTGACGAGCTACTTACTACATACTGACTTGGAAACACTCACAGATTGAGAATACGCTAGTTCTTCACAGAGTTCAGAACTCAGAACAGACGGGGCATGCTTTAATCAATTCTTAACAATCAGATTTAGGTATTGAAACGTTCTGGTGAAGCTCCAAAGTCTTTCCAACACAAACTAGTTGTCCACCTTTCTCTTCTTCCTGAAAAAATCTGCAATCCATCCTGACCATCTTCCCCTCTTCATGCGCACCTACGAAGTACCATGTTGGAAGATGTAGACTCGAAGGAAAAATGAAAAGGCGTACAATATGTTTGCAAAGCAACAATATGATCGAATGACGCGAGTTGCTCTCTGAAAAGAAAAAAAGGCACACGCGCACAAGACGGTCTACCTGCTCACTCACCAGCCAAATCGAGGTTGCGTAAAGCACCACAAGCACCGTGTAGCGGCTCCCTGCAAAAGTGTGACATAAAACTCTTGCAGAATGGAGGAAACTCAAACACTCCAAGGAAGTATTAAAAACTTTCAAGATATGTAGCCTGCCACCAAAAAGATGCGGGGAAGGAGGATCTCGTGGGATCTGATATCTCGTCTCTTCTCGCCACACACCACTCAATGGTACTCAAAACGACATCAATGCTATCCCAGCTTGTATGGTACTCACCAGGAGGTGCGAACCATCTACATATCACAAACTTTTACCACAGAGCCTTAACGAAGTGTTATACTTTTGATGCGAAAAGTTTTTGGCTAGACGGGGTAAGTAATTTGTTCAAGGAGAAATTACCTGTAATATTGAAGGAAAACAATTACCTTCAATATTTTGGCTCAAAGAGGGTGCAATTTAATGAATATCCGTTCACTCAGCGATGACCTAAAGTCAATTGTTAATACCGTCTACTCCCGTATGCGAACCAGATTTACCGACCACGAACTCAAACGTACTACCCCCTTTGTCCTCAACGTTAAAGAATATTTATTTCACATTGGCTTTTACTATTTTTATGTGACCAACTCAGTCCGCCAAGATATTTTTATTCATTGGGGTGGTCACTCAATCAAGAGTACTCAAACGTCATGCGGCACATCGCAAGATATCTCACGATCAGCCGCGGATGCAGCCTGGCACTTTTTTCGACGCTGGCATCCCATCCAACTCCCGACATAAGTAGCCACACCCAAGACCCTGTTGCTTAGCCAAGACCGACCCACCAGCAATCTGCACGCACAACAACAACAGCAGCAGCAGCAGCACTAAAAAAAGAGTAAAGAGAAATAGCCATGAAGCCGGGACATCGCAAAACAGTCGAAGAACTAAAAGATGTGTTATCACCAACGACACACAAGCCATCCTCGGTGGAAGAAGAGATGAACGCAACATCCGCCACTCACCGTGTGCTGACACCATTAGAAGATTTAGAGAAAGATGAAGAAGAACCCGAGGAATCACCACCGGCGGTGAATCCAGCAGCCGCTGCATCGAACGGACCAGAACTAGACATCTCATTGCGCATCCATGAGAAGGTTGCTTCTGTAGCCTCCAAAGCATATCGTAAGGCTTCCGCAAAGAGTGGCGTATTGAGTTCGAATAAGGTAGCAGGTGTTGGCTTGGTCAAATTCAGCCACATTGAGGTAGGACAATTATTGGGCAAGGGAAGTTTCAGTAATGTTTATGAAATTACCAAGATATGCTCTACCCTACCTGGTGCAACCAGCGATGAAGATGACTGCCCCGAAGAATTGCGTAACGTCACGTACACGGACAAAGACGCCGACAACGGTGACCCTAGTGACCATCTCTCGAAGAACTACGAGCGACGATCATCCAAAACTTTTCGATATGCTATCAAATTCCTCAAGGATGATATTTTAAGTAACCCTAACTCATATGCAGTGGGGACAGTCGATTTGGTGACTGAGGGGATGTTCTTGGCAAGTTTGACACACCCTAATATTATCAAGGTGAGGGGGCTACCAGAGGGGGGAGTTAACAGTTTACTTCAACCGAATGCCAAGGGGTACTTTTTAGTATTGGATAGGTTGTTTGATACATTGGATAAAAGGATTTACGAATCGTGGCAGGAAGAACACCGTGTAGAAGATACGGGTGGAGGAGGTGGGTGCTTCTGCTTTGGAAACAAGAATAAGCAAGCGATTGAGGATGAAAAGAAGTATTTGGGAGAGAGGTTGAAGGTGGCATTTGATATTTCGGCTGCGTTGAAGTTCTTGCACAACAAGAATATTATCTATCGTGATTTGAAGCCCGAGAATTTGGGATTTGATGGTGAGTTTAGTGTTTCATGATGTGTTCATTTCATTTCCATTCTTCGTACAATATTAATATCATATGTCAACCCATTTCTACCTGCAACAGTACGAGGAGACATTAAACTCTTCGATCTCGGCTTAGTCAAAGAACTCGATCCCAAAAAGATGAAAAAGGACGGAAATTATAAACTATCCATGGCAGGAACTCCTCGTTATATGGCTCCAGAGTGTGGCAAACGCAAACGTTATAATCTATCCGCAGATGTCTACTCCTTCACCATGCTACTATGGGAAATCATCACCATGCGTCAGCCATTGGAAGACTTTACCTACTCGAGACTACAAGCGGAGGTATTTGAAGATGGGCATCGCCCAAACATCAAGTTAATAACAAACAAGCATATGAGAGAGTTGGTAAGGTTGGGATGGCACCAAGATTCGTCTGAGAGGCCATCAATTGATACAGTGTATGAAGAGCTGAAATTGGAAATAATGGTCTTGCAAGGAAAGAAGGCTACAGATAAAGCATTATCTCATGACCGTCGTAGATCGACGCATGTGCCAGGCAGGTTGTCGACTGTGGATGTGAGTGCGCTGTTGAGATCCAGTGCAGCTGATCTCACTAAAGATTAGGTCAATCCGGATGAGTTTTAGATACGTTGTGGGGTTTTGTGTTTGGCTCTTGATCAATATTAATATTAACGTTATTATAAAAGACATGAAGAATTAGTAGGTATTGTTGTCATACATGTGCTTAAGTATGTGAAGAGACACAAGTAATGTATGCAGATACTTTGCTGACTTTAAGGAAGTGCGATTAATATGTTGTTTAGACAGATATCAGTACCAAGTCATGTTAGAACTGCTTCTTTGCGGCTGCTTCTTGCTTCCCGATGAAGTGGACAGATTTCTTGAGCGTCATCTTTCCTACTCACTCTAATGCTGTTTATTTGTCCTGAACAGATATGCGAGCCAAACTGTATGAAAAATATCTACGTGAACGTGATACAGATGTATGATGACGCGTGCGCTTTTGTCTCTGTGATGGCCAAAAATCTTTTGACAGATCTTTTTCCGGACGGCCCGGCCCATCATTTATTTTCCCTGCCGTTGGAAGTAAGAACGCTTTTCATTCTCATCAAGACTATTGTCAGTAAACATCAAGAACTGCTCGAATAATAGTGGTTGTGCGATAGAATAACAATCCAAGTATTGTAGTGGTGTGCTGTTGAATAAGAATATATCCAAAGATCCATTCAAAAAGAGAAAATGCTGTCCTCATCCATCCTACGCGCCGCCGCCCGAAATGGCAGCCGACGCTATTCTTCTCAATGGAAGACTTCCTCAATACTTCCTTCGTCATCGGCAGTAGTAACATCATCCATGCCGTTGCAACAGAATGATAGAAATAGTACAACTTCTCAATCATATTATCAATACAATGGTAACAACTCTTCCAGCAGCAGTCGAAGCTACACAACGACCAAATCCTCCATCCTCCAAATGCCAATTAAAACCATCGACGTGCCCACCATGGGCGATTCCATCACCGAAGGAACCATCGTCGACATTCCCGTAGCACCCGGAGACTACGTCAATGTTGACGATGTCGTCATTGTCCTGGAAACTGACAAGGTGTCTGTGGATATTCGTGCTCCTGAAGATGGTGCCGTGGTGGAAATTCACGGGGAGGTGGATGATGTTGTGGAGGTGGGGAGTGCGTTGTATCGGTTGGATACGGATGCAGAGGCTCCTGCTGGTGCTGGTGGTGAGGCACCTACAGCTGTGGAGGCTCCTACTCCTGCAGCCGCTGCTGCTCCTGAACCTGTTGCTGCTGCAGCTACTCCAGCTGCTGCACCTGCAGCTCCCGTGGCACCACCAACACCTCCACCACCAGCCGCCACACCACCACCACCATCCACACTCGACGTAGAATCCATAACCACCACCCTAGGAACCCGCCCAGAACGCCGCTCCAAAATGTCCCGAATGCGTCAACGCGTCGCCTCCCGTCTCAAGGAATCTCAAAACACGGCAGCCATGCTCACAACCTTTCAAGAAGTCGACATGGGCAACTTTATGGAAATGCGGGTCCGTCACAAGGACGAATTTGAAAAGAAGCATGGGGTCAAGTTGGGATTTATGAGTGTGTTTGTCAAGGCTTGTACCAGTGCCTTGCAGGAAGTTCCGGCGATCAATGCGTATATTGACGATGAGGCCAAGGAGATTGTCTACCGTGATTATTGTGATGTGTCCGTGGCTGTCGCAAGTCCCAATGGGTTAGTCGTACCTGTGCTGCGTAACACGGAATACATGAGTTTTGCCGATGTCGAACGAACAATTGCACTATTTGGCAAGAAGGCACGTGAGGGGTCATTATCCCTAGATGACATGACTGGAGGGACATTCACCATTTCCAATGGGGGTGTCTTTGGGTCTCTTATGGGAACACCGATTATTAATCAGCCCCAGAGTGCGATTTTGGGGATGCATGCGACAAAGATGAGAGCTGTGGTGGATGAGAAGGGGAATGTTGTGGCAAGGCCTATGATGTATTTGGCGTTGACGTATGATCATCGGTTGATTGATGGGAGGGAGGGTGTGACGTTTTTGAAGAGTGTGGCGGATAAGATTACGGATCCGTCGAGGTTGGTGTTTGATATTTAGAGAGAGAGATAGAGAGAAGTGAGTGAGTGTGTTTTTGGAGAAAAAGAAGTTGGAAGGAGGATTGGATTGATTTATAGAAGAATGAGTGAAGTTTGGTTGAACTCAGCAGGTTTTGTTGTTGAAAAGAGACATAAGTATCCACGCATCTCATTCTGATTGAAATCAAAGAAAGCCATAATGATGGCTTGATTTTTGCGTGTAGGGATGTATACGAAAATGGTTCTGATTCGCTAAGAGTATGTAGATAATAACATCTAAGACAGAAACGTGATGAGGAAGAAAAGAAAAACTTGAAGGCGTTATGTAGTCTTGTCTTACGTTAAAGTGTGCACAACAAACCTACATCCTTCATCGCACGTTTCACTTTGACGCCTTTCATGCTCTTAGTGAACAATCTTCAAACTAAAATCCACACAATCATACCCCTGCGTCAACTTCCCCTGACTAATCACATCCACATCCTCACTAAAATAATCCGGCATAGTCTCCATCGTAATCCCCCCACTCGCCTCCACAGTGACATGTGGAAACTTTTCCTTAAACACCTTGGCATCCTTTTTCAATTGCTCTGGTTCAAAATTATCCAACATGACTACATCGGCACCAGCCTCGGCAGCAATCATGGCTTCGGAGAGGGATTGGCATTCCACTTCAATCTTTTGACTAAAGCCACTGACCACACGGGCTTTTTTGACGGCGCGTTCGATACTTCCTCCACAGGCCCAGACGTGATTGTCTTTCAACATGACCATTTGACTCAAGTCCAAACGATGTGTGGCGGCTCCACCCACTAACAGCCCATACTTTTCGACTAGACGGAATCCCGGAGTGGTCTTACGTGTTCCGGCAACCAATCCCTTCCACTGATTCGATTTGGCAATTTGGACACATTCATTGGACAAAGTGGCCACACCACTACATCTCGATAGTGTATTCAACGCGGTACGTTCTCCCCGCAACAAATGTGAGACTGGTCCCGTCACAGTCGCCAATTTAATCTTGTTGTCTCCCGAAGCATTCGGATAGGATTGTCCCTCCATGGCAATATCCTCCCATGTAATTTGACAAGAACCACATACATCAAATGTGGCATTGAAGAATGGTATTCCAGCTAATACTCCGGGACTTTTCATCCATAGTTCTGCTGTTTGGATGGTGTTTCCGACGACGTGTCCGCCGACGTCAAAGTGGCTGGGGATGTCGTCTTGGAGGTATTGGGTGATGATGGTGCGGATTTGGGGGGGTGGTAGGAGGGAGGAGAGGGGGGACTGTTCTTCGGTGATTGTTGTGGTGGTTGTGCTTTCGTCTAGCTTTCTTCGCTTGCCGCTTTGGGCTGTATTGCTGTCGTCGGCCATGGTGGTAGCGTAGGTTGATTGCAACTTGCAACACAAAAAATGAAAAATGGACGCGTGCGAGTGAAGATGTGCGGTGCAAAATCACGTCTGTCCGTCAAAAAGAAAAGCAGCCGGCCGCCGGACAATGGTGAAAAAGTTCTGCGGCAATGACGAAGAGATCGCTCGTAACATCGAGTAGAGTACCTACAGTGCTGATAACAACGATGATGAAGTCTCTACTAATACTCTTCCTATCATCACCGCAAAGCGTGGTATCTTTTGCCAGACATCCACGTCGGCGGCCATCATCAGCGGCAGCAGTAGGCCCAATGAAAAAAGAACAAGCATCATTATTGGCATACTCATTCCGACAGCCGGATGATGATGCCGCTTATTCCGAGGAATCAAAGTCGTCAATTCTATCAAATAGAAATGACGACGAAAACAATAATACGAACGGCATCTCCTCTTCAACTGACAATGATGATGAAATGGATATAGTCGGATCCGGCACTCTGGGTGACATTATGTCTGGAACACAGACAACAAAATCATCCACACCAATCACCACTTCCAACAACAACAACAACAACAACAACAACACTCCTTCGTCATCGTCCAAAGTAATCGATGGCCTAGTCACAAAAGAGGGAGGGGAACTCAACACTCGTTTCAACTGCAACTTTTCCCCCATGGAACGGATTGCCCTCACTAGTAATGGGAATTTGCAGCGTATTTTTTCCAGTTATTATGATGCTCCTGTGCATGTTCACATTGATTTTTGTGAGAGAAGAACACTATCAGCAAGTAGTAATGATGTTAGTAATGGGGATGATGGGTCATTAGAAATGATGGATTGTTCTACTACAGATGTATACAAACAATTTGATAGGATACAGTATCCTAATCAAGAAACCAATGGTGAAAACTATAACACCAATGAAGCAATATGGGATAGAATAGTCCATATTCACATACACGGTCAAACAATCTGCAAGGCTACATCTATAATTAGCGTCAAGGATCCAGTATGTATTCGATTAATCGAAAATGGAACGATTGGATTAGGTCAACTGTTTCGATATTTGAATCGACTCCCTACGTTTTCATTGGTGGATGCTGGGCGTAGTAGTGGTATTATCAACAGCTCTTCCACTTTATCATCCAATAAGAGTGATGCACTATTTGAAGGAGGGATATGGAGAACATATGAACTAAAATGTGAAGAAATGACATGTTTGATACATGAAGAGTTTCATAAGGATGCGTGGAATATATCTCCATTAGATTCAAATGGTCCTTATCAGCCAACGATATGACATGTGTAAAGGAGAATGTGACTGTACATAATAACTTATATATATGGATTGAGATGATATTGAAGTTTTCTAGTTTAGTCGTCACCTTTTAGATCTCAAACATCCTTTTTCTCAATGCTGAGATCTATCCTTGCTGGCCTCATCGATAGCTCATCAATATCGATAGACGTATAATCGGCTTCATAGTTGAATCCAGGAGCAGCGGAAACACAACGCTTGGGGATACGAAAGCAAGTGCGAGGAGAGCACTTTTGATATTCATGACATGCGTAGGGCGAATGTTAAAAAGTGACAGTGATGCGGTTGGATGATGATATGTAATTTTTAGGCGTTACTTTTGCTATGGTTGGTGGTTGTCCACGACGGGTGCTATACTTGTTCGTGGAGCGGATGCTATACTTGTTCTTGTGGTATTGGCCCACGACGCAAAGATTCATAGTGGACGCTGTAAGAGTTAATGATTGTAACGTGATTCCTTAAAGGACAAAGAAGTAACTACGAGATCAAGTAGCGGTTGGATTGATCTTGATCTTGCTTTTCAATGGATGAACAGTAAAAGTTTTATCGTTCAGGCGGTCAAGGTGAGTCAGTAAGAGAGGAAACCAATCCATCTCTCCAAACTATCATTTCACCAAAGCCACAAACGCATATCACAAGTATAATTCCTATCACGTACGCAAGAGGAGCCAAAACACCTTGTTCTGGACCGAATGTTCCACCGTGATAATTCTCAACACATTTCTTGTGTGACGACTTTGGTCGTGGTATTACATCTGTGCAAGCACAAGACATTGGGATGCCGCTTGTGGATCTCCCTAGTACATGACCCATGAAAATATTCCAACCAAAATGCCATCCGATTCCCAACCACAACGATCCTCCTGCAACCATGACATTTATCGATGCAGCAATACCTCCAAGAAATAAATTGAGTAATGACACGTAAGTCGAACCGGGAGAATGAAGGTGTAGAAATGAAAACAGCGATGATTGTAGAATGATTGACGCAATGATGGAGAAGGTAGCCGCGTTTGACGAGTCCTCGAACCAATCCAACGCCATTGCAAGTATCCCTCGACATCCTAGCGTGAACATCCATCCACGCAACATCACCTCTTCATTGATGCTTACTCCCACATGGAATAACACATCCCAAAGGAAATTGATTGCAAATGACTCATTTGGGACGGCAGTCTGGAAGAAACCAACAATTTTGATCCATCCAAGCCATACTTCCATGATAAAAATGATAGAAACAATGGACGATCCAATGCTGAATCCCCAAGCAAGATCTTGTACGACCAAAATGTATGATGAAGGCAAAGTCAATCCTACATCTTCTAGTGTAATCTTCGATGCAGAGAGGTGACATATCATGTATGATGCCAATATTGAGCCCATTGCAGCTCCAATTCGTTGGGAAGCTTGCCGTATACGGGTGGAACCTCGTACGTGATTCAAATAGTATGGTTGATGTGCACGATTTGTTGTTGCAGCGGACGGTTTCTGATCTGATTGAGTATTGTTGCATTGTTGGCTGCTGTTAGGTTTTTTGTTATTCTTGGACTTTGATCTCTTCTTCTTAGTTGATTTTGGTGCATTGCTCTCTTCGTTACCATCGCCTGCTATTTTTTCGTCTTTGTCTGGTGTGTGCATGCTCACAACCCAATCTGATGGAAGCTTTGCAATTGCATTGGC
>Ga0209652_1003395_pt1 | contig 11753 bp, 6 predicted proteins | sample SaaInl74LU_5_DNA_FD_184641 | JGI IMG/M metagenome (GOLD analysis project Ga0209652, IMG submission 184641) | Marine microbial communities from expanding oxygen minimum zones in the Saanich Inlet - ESP_74LU_5_DNA (SPAdes) (version 2) | ecosystem: Environmental > Aquatic > Marine > Intertidal zone ...
GAATAAAATTTAAAAAGAAAATGGTATTTTCGCCAACTGATTAAAAGATATTTAGAAAATGGCAGTATTAGAAAAAATAAGACAGAGAACCACGGTGTTGATCCTTATCATTGGATTGGCTTTATTTGCTTTTGTAATTTCAGGAGTATTTACCAACAGCGGAAGCGGATCTCCCATGGGAGGCTCAGCTATTGGAAGTGTGAATGGAGAAGAAATTTCTATAGATGACTTTCGTCAAAAGCTAGAAGTTGCCGCTCAAAGGGCAGGCAGCCAGGCAACAACTGTTCAATTGGTTAATCAGGTTTGGAATACTGAATTGAGAAGAAACTTATTAAATCAAGAAATTGAAGATTTGGGTATTTCAGTAGAAGGGGACCAAATCATGAACTTCATCAAAAACACCCCATCTTATTCAAACCAACCTGAGTTTCAAGATGAGAACGGTATTTTTAGTGAATCCTTATTTATTGCTGCAGTTGCAGATTGGAAAGCCAATAACCCTTACAGATATTCTCTTTGGTTGCAAGACGAATTAGCCATTATCCAGTCTGCTAAAGAGCAAATGTATTTTAACTTAGTGAAAGCGGGTGTTGGAACTACCCTAGAAGAAGGTAAATTTGACTACAAATTAGCCAATGACAAAGTAGATATTTCATATGTAAGAATGCCTTTCTCTGCTGTTCCAGATACCACTATTACAGTAACTGCTGGAGAGATTGAATCTTATATTAGCAAAAATCCAGCCTTATTTAAGCAAGAGCCAGCCAGAGATATTCGTTTGGTTTACTTTGAGGAGAAAGCCTCTAAGGAAGATGAGCAAGCAGTTAAAGACGCTGTAATTGCTTTGCTCTCAGATACAGAGGAGTACAATGAAAATTCAGCTGCCACTGAAAAAGTAGCAGGTTTTTTAAACACAACAGATTTAGCGGCATTTTTAGAACGTAATTCAGATAGCGCATACGATACTATTTATAGAACTAAGAATGAAATAGTAACCACATTTAGAGACTCTATTATTACTTTAAGTCCTGGTGAAACTTTTGGACCTTACAAAGAGAATAATGCTTACAAAGTATCTAAATTGGTCGGCAAGAAAAATAATGGCGCAGTAAAAGCATCACATATTTTAATTTCTTATGTGGGCGCTGAGCGTGTAAGCCCATCAGTAACAAGAACAAAAGAAGCCGCTAGAACAGAAGCCAATAGATTACTTGCAGAGGCTAAAAAATCAAATACTGTTTTTGCTGAATTGGCTAGAGATAACTCAGATGGTCCTACAGCTTCTAGAGGTGGAGATTTAGGCTTCTTCCAAGATGGAGAAATGACACCAAAATTTAATGATTTTGTTTTTTCAAATAGAGTAGACGCAATTGGATTGGTAGAGACAGAATTTGGTTTCCATATTGTGAGGGTAGACGACAAACAAGATATTTTCCAGATCGCTACCTTGAGTAGAGATATTGCTCCTTCTGAGCAAACTATTAATATGATTTTCACTCAAGCGACCAAGTTTGAAATGGATGTTACTGAAAATCCAAAAGAATATGTAGCTATTGCTAAAGAAGGAAACTATGACGTTAGAAGTGTCAACAAGTTATTGGCTATGGATGAGAATCTTCCTGGTCTTGCCGCACAAAGATCTGTAGTTCAGTGGGCATTTAACGAAGACACAGATTTAGGCGCGATTAAAAGATTTAATGTAAATAATGGCTATGCCATTGTTCAACTAACCGCCAGATACCGTTCAGGAACCATGACCGTGGCAGATGCTTCTGCTTCAGCGCTTCCAATCTTGAGAAAAGAAAAGAAAGCAGCATGGATTTTAAAAAATAAATCAGGAAACACTTTAGAATCTTTTGCAGCGGCTTCTGGTCAGTCTGTAGAAACGGCTTCTGCTTTAAGTGTTAAGAGTCCTATTATTCCAGGAGCTGGTAGAGAAGCTTTTGTAGTAGGAAAAGCTTTTAACTTATCTGAAGGCGCCACTTCTTCACTTTTAGTAGGAGAAACAGGTGTTTTCTTAGTGCAGCTCAATAAAAAGCAGGAAGCGACTGTATTGGATAGCTATGCTACCTACGCAGAAGCGCTTAAGGCAGGAACGCAAAACAGTATATTTTTCAGTAGTTATAATGCTTTAAAAGAAACAGCAACTATTGAAGACAACAGAGCCGTATTTTACTAATATTGTTCTTGATAGTATCCTAAAAAAAAGGCGGCCTTAAGGCCGCCTTTTTTTTTGACCTGCTTCTTTGCGAGATTACAGGGCCATTTCAGTGTAAGAAAAGCTAGTAGTATATCCTTTATTAAAAAAGTATTCCTTTGTTTCAAGAGGGCTTAACTGTTCAGAGACCGCCATGATGAAATCTCCTCCCCAAGCCCCTAAACTTTTAATAGCACCTGGGTAGCCATTAAAAAGGTGTTCTTTAACAGGAGTTGTTTGTATAATGTTTCCTACAAAAGCTTCGTGAGCCTCCATACAAGCCATGAGAGTTTTTACATCTTTAGCTTTAAGAAGTGACCTGCTGAGTACATTAATCTGCTCAATAGCCTCCATTATTGAAAACGCATTTGCTGCCTTTTGTTTTAAGTAGGTATTTATTCCATCCCTGCTGTCTTGTTTTTGATTCAAGTGTATAAATACCGCTTCTTTTACAAGGATTGCCTCAAGACTTATTTCCTGAATGTGTAGCGGCTGTGAAGCAGTCTCTCTCCTATAGCGAATAGGATTTTTAGCGGCTGCGCAAGCAATATCATAACCAGAACCACCCATACTAAGCGCAAGTAGCTTATAGGGGTCTACTGCCGCCCAAAGCGCTACATTGTGAATAAGGGTAGAAGAACTGCCGAGCCCCCAGTCTCTAGGGAATTCTAAATGGGTGCTAACAGAGCATCCAGTACTATTTTCTAAAAATGAGGGATTTAATTTTTTAGCTGTTTGTAACAACTTTATTAGAAAGTCCTTTTCGTTTTTTGGTTGGGCATACACGGGATGCTTCAGCGCCGCTATAGGGAAGCTAAAATGTCCCCATAGGGTCTTTTCATTAGTATAGGCTTTCCAATCTATGGTGTTATTTTCGTGGTCTTCTATACATAAATCCTGTCCAAAGCGACAGGGAATAGCCATAGCTTCTGCACCGTCTAGCACCAAATACTCAGCAGTGAGCAGCAGTTTACCATGGCTGTAAAAACGTTTACCATTACTTGGCAGGGTGTTGGCAGTAGCTAAAGGTTTCATAAGCGACCATTTTTTCTCAAGGCCTCAAAACTACTGACTACCAAACTATGGGTAGCGGTTTGATCTTTAAAGTACGCTACTAATTGTTCTTTTTCCTTTGTAGTAGCCCCCAGTTGGTTGAGTATGTTAAGCAGGTGCATTTTCATATGCCCTTTCTGAATCCCACTGGTCACTAAAGAATGCAAAGCTGCAAAATTTTGAGCTAGTCCAGCTACGGCTACAATTTCCATTAATCTTTCTGCAGAGGGTTTCTGTAAGACTGACAAGGACCATTTTACTAGAGGGTGTAAATTGGTGAGCCCTCCTACAGTTCCTAAAGCCAAGGGCACTTCTATCCAAAAACTAAAAACACCATCTACTATTTCTGCATGTGTCAGACTTGAATATTGGCCGTCTTTTGCGGCATAGGCATGTACCCCAGCTTCTACCGCCCTAAAGTCATTTCCTGTGGCAATGACCACAGCGTCTATACCATTCATAATACCCTTGTTGTGGGTCACCGCCCTATGAGGTGCTGCCTTGGCAATGGCAACGGCCTGCACTATTTTCTGAGCAAAAACATGCCCGGACGCTCCATCAATGCCTTCCAAGTCCTCTACTGGACAAGATACGGTGGCTTTTACAACACAATTGGGCACATAGTTAGATAGAATACTCATAACCACTTCAAGTGATTTCTCCTCTTCGGTAAAGTCTGCATATAAGGGGACCTCTCTTTTTAGGGTAGCGGCAAATTGCTCCAAACAAGAATTAATGAAGTTGGCTCCCATAGCGTCTGCTGTTTGGAATACAGCATGTATTTGAAAATAATGGGCCAAATCTGAGCTTTTGTCTCTCAACGATAGACTGCTAATTCCCCCTCCTCGCTTTTCCATATTCGCTGTGAGTGTAGCACAGTCTGCTAATAAAATGGGTTTTATATGGGTAAAAAAGGATTTTAATTTTTTGGGATCACCTTGAAAGAAAAAATGCACTTGGCCTATTTTTTCAGTGCCTAGCACTTCGGTTTTAAACCCGCCTCGGCTTCCCCAGAACTTGGCAGCTTTACTAGCTGCGGCCACCACGGAACTCTCTTCAATGGCCATGGGAATGGCATAAAGCTTGTCGTTGATTAAAAAATTTGGTGCAATTCCAAGTGGCAGGTAAAAATTACTAAGGGTGTTTTCTATAAATTCATCATGTAATTTTTGTAGCTCCTTGTCCTCATGCCAGTATTGGGTGAGGAGGGATTTTGTTTCAGGATCTCCTTGGGTGAAAGTTTGAGATACCCAGTCTATTTTTTCTTCTTTAGACAGTTTTGAAAATCCTTGAATGGGGGTAGACATAGATTATTTTTTTGTACTGCTAAGATAGTTAAATCCCATTTTATGACCTATTTGTAGATTCTTTAAAGATTCTCGTATTAAAATCTTATTTTTAGGAGCTTTATTGCAAAAATACGGGCCATAGGGCCTTGTTTTAATTGAATGATATGAGAAAAATAGCAGTGCTTTTTAGCATCGGCCTTTTGGCCATAAATACCATTTTAGCCCAAGATAAAGAAGTGAGTGTAGCGGCTATTTACGATGGAACTTTCAGAACAGAAGGGATGGATGTCCTTCGGTCTAGAAACAATGGAACCCAGTATACCTTATTGAATTATGACCGCGTAAATAAGATCCAAACCATTGATTTATACGAATATGAAACGCTGGAGAAAACGGCTACTTTATTGTCTACAGAAGACTTGGAGGGTATTTCATATATGAGCTCATACACTTTTAGCGCAGACGAATCTAAAGTACTCTTAGCTACGGATTTAATACCCATTTACAGAAGGTCTACCCTAGGGTCTTATTTTGTGTATGACTTCAATGATAAGTCTTTAATTAAAATAGCCAATGTTGCCGTTCAAGAGCCCAGTTTATCTCCTGACGGCTCCAAAGTAGCCTATGGGTACGAAAACAATATCTATCTGTTCGATTTAAAGACCAAGCAAACGGAGCAACTTACTTTTGACGGCGAAAAGAATCGTATTATTAACGGAATTACAGACTGGGTTTACGAAGAGGAATTTGGTTTTGTTCGTGCTTTTGAATGGAGCCCAGAGGGGACCCATATTGCTTTCTTGAGATTCGACGAAACGGAAGTGCCAGAGTATTCTATGCCCATTTACGGAGAAGATTTATACCCTACACTACAAACCTTTAAGTATCCAAAAGCTGGGGAAAACAATGCAGTAGTCAGCTTACATCTCATTGAGTTGGAGGGAGCAAAAACAGCTAAAATCCCTGTAGATGCTTATTATATTCCCCGAATTATGTGGAAAAATAACCCAGACGAGTTGGCGTTTCAAACCTTTAACAGACACCAAAATGAGCTTGTTTTATATGAGTATAATAAACGCAGTGGTGCTCTTTCTGTATTGCATACGGAGCGAGATGCAGCCTATGTAGACGTGAATGACAACCTTACTTTTTTAGTAGACGACAGTTTTATTTGGAGCTCTGAAAAAGATGGCTATAACCACCTTTACTTACACGACAAAAGCGGAAAAGAAAAGAGGCAACTCACCTCAGGAGATTGGGAGGTAACTTCTTATTACGGCTATGATGAAAAACGCAAAAAGATATTTTTTCAGTCTACCGCTATGGGTTCTATCAATAGAGATGTGTACTCGGTAGGCATTAACGGTAAAAATGTCTCGCGTTTGACTGCGCAGGATGGGGTAAATAGGGCTAGTTTTTCTGCAGACTTCACCTATTTTATCAATGCACACTCTAATGCCGCCACACCACCTTCTTATACTTTAAATACTACGGCGTCTAACAAAAAGCTGCGAGACGCCAATCAAACAAAGTCTTTAATGCTAAAGACCATTGTAGATAATACGGCTCTTTTAAATACACTAGAGGCTTATAACATAAGCCCAAAAGAGTTTTCTACCCTTGCTGTAAATGGCAACGATCTCAATATGTGGATGATTAAGCCGGCAGATTTTGATCCTTCTAAAAAGTATCCGCTTTTGATGTTTCAATACAGTGGTCCAGGGTCACAATCTGTTTCTAATACTTGGATGAGTGCTAATGATTACTGGTACCAATTATTGCAGTCTAGGGGCTATGTGATTGCTTGTGTAGACGGTAGAGGTACAGGATTTAAGGGAAGAGATTTTAAAAAATCTACTTACTTGCAATTGGTGCGTTACGAGAGCGACGACCAGATTGCTGCAGCAGAACAATTGTCTGCCCTTCCATATATAGATGAAAACCGTACCGGAATTTGGGGCTGGAGCTTTGGAGGAGATATGGCCATGCATTCTATTTTAAAGGGTAATGAGGTGTTTGAAACAGCCATTTCTGTAGCCCCTGTAACTTCTTGGAGGTTTTATGATACTATTTATACGGAGCGTTTCATGAGAACGCCACAGGAAAACCCAGAAGGATACGACTTAAATTCTCCACTTAATTACGCGGAGCGATTAAAAGGGAAGTTATTATTAGTTCACGGTTCTGCAGACGACAATGTGCATTTTCAAAATACCATGAGAATGGTAGAAGCCTTAGTGCAGGCCAACAAACAATTTGATTGGGCGGTATACCCTGACAAAAACCACGGTATTTACGGTGGTAAAACCAGGGAGCAACTCTACACTAAAATGACCCAATTTATTTTAAACAACCTTTAATACATACATTACTTATATGACTACACCTAGCCAAACACCAAAAGACATTCTGGGTCACCCTCAGGGACTTTTTTACCTATTCTTCGCTGAACTTTGGGAGCGTTTTAGTTTCTATGGAATGCGCGCCTTGTTGACCCTTTATATGGTGAATAAAATATTTGAAGCCTTGAGCACTAGAGATGTGGCCGCAGCTGCAGTCTATGCCTCTTACGGTTCTTTAGTATATGCTTCTACCGTGATTGGTGGTAAGATTTCAGACACCACATTGGGCCTTAGAAGGTCTATTTTTCTAGGGGGTATTCTCATGTCTTTGGGACACTTTGTCCTAGCAGTAGACAATACCTATGCCTTTTATTTGGCCTTGGGACTCATTGTGGTGGGTAACGGTTTTTTTAAGCCCAATATTTCCACTTTTGTGGGCTCCCTTTACAAGGACGGCGATGTGAGAAAAGACTCAGGGTTCACCATTTTTTATATGGGAATTAATATTGGTGGTTGGGTAGCTCCGTTATTATGTGGCTGGTTGGCTGCAACTTACGGATGGCATTACGGCTTTGGCTTGGCAGGATTTGGGATGTTATTAGGTCTTGTTTTCTTTTGGAATGGGATTAAAAGACAGGTTTTTGGGACAGAGGGCTTGCCGCCTTCTCAAGCGGCTATAGACAAACCATTACTAGGGGTTTCTCAAGGGAAAATGATTCCTGTATTGGCTTTTTTAGCGGCTCCAGTAATTGCCTTTTTATTGTCTTCCTATGGTCCTTTTATGAACGGGGAGACCATTTTGGGAGACCAAAACTTAGTGAATATTATTTTTAAGGGTATAGGGATTGTGATTCTGTTCTACTTAGCTAAGGTCTTAATAGATGCCACTATTGAGGAACGTAAAAAATTAATAGTGGCTATTTTAATCACCTTTTTCATGACTATTTTCTGGGGTTTCCACGAACTGTCAGGAAGTGTGATTACCTTATTTGCTGCTAGAAATGTGAATTTGAGTCTTATGGACGCGGCCCAGACCAACTCCTTAAACTCTATGTTTATTATTATCCTAGCCATTCCAATTTCACTTATGTGGGCGTATTTGGCTAAGACAAAAAGAAATCCAAGAACCCCTTATAAATTTGGTCTAGGCCTTCTATTTGCTGGATTGAGTTTTTATATTCTTTCTATTAGTGGCTTACAAGCAGATGAGAATGGAATGGTTCCTTTTAGCTATTTACTGATCATGTATTTTATGTTGTCTATTGGAGAATTGTTTATGTCTCCGGTAGGGCTTTCAAAAATTACGGACCTTTCGCCCAAAAGAATTGTGGCATTTATGATGGGAATTTGGTTCTTGTCTTCTGCCTATGCCTTCCAAGTGGTTGGTTTTATTAGTAAAGAACTGGCGGTGGAGAGTGACAATGCCAATGTGGGTGGCCTGGAAACATTGACGGTCTATACCGACGGATTTGAATTAATCGCCATGTATTCTATTGGAGCAGGGGTATTGGTTTTAATCGCGTCTCCATTTATTAAGAAACTAATGGGTAATGTGCATTAAAATGCGGCTAGGCTCCTGTAGCAGGGCTTCGCTTATTTAAGGGCTTATATCTCTTTTAAAATCATAAAAACCTTGGGTGTCTATCTTCCAGATTAGGCGCCCATTTTTTTGCGCCCATTTTTCCCAAGTGTTCATCTCTTTGGTAGGGTAAAACCCACTGGTAATGACCCTGGTATTTACAAGCTGCTCGGGATTAAAATGCGACGGGTATACCCGAGTACTTGAGTCTATAAGGACATGACTTATTGGGCCTTTGATGTGGTTTTTTATTTTTGGAAATACCATTTTAAATGGCCCTAATTGATAGTTGTTCACCCATTTTTTATGGATTATTTCATGAATGTCATAATTGTTTTTAAAGCTGTTTATGGTGTTTTTGTCTAAGGGCTTTTCACTGTAGTATTCCATGGTTTTATGATTAATAGACAGCAGCGTGATTTGTCCATAGGATTTTATGATATAATGCTCATTGATCTTATGATCGTATATTTTTTGGCCCAGTACAATACTTTGAAAAATCAGTGTGGCCCATAAAAAGTAGCGCCAGCTTTTTGGCTTGCGGTATTTTTGGAGCTGCCATAGTAAAAACCCAAGTGTCAAAATCAGTAAAGCCCAAAGGTAACTAGTCGGAAAGTAAATGTTTTTGAGTATCCACTGATCTTGGGCACCGATCCATTCCACCGTATTGTTTAAGATTAGAAAGCCCTTGTTCAGGACGTATAACAATAGATTAGGCGGGCTAGAAAATGTCCACCAAATTCCAGTAAAAATCCCCAGGCCAAGCAGTACGCCTATCCAAGGAATAATTAAAAGATTGGTGGCTAGAAACAACAAAGGAAATTGATGAAATGAAAATAAGGAGGGCCCTAATACCCCCAATTGCGCCAAAAGGCTGATGCTCGCTAGCTGCCATACCTTTTTAACATATTTGTTTTTGGGAACACCCATTGATTCTATGAGGGGCATTCCTAAAAGAATACTAGCGACTGCTGCGTAACTCATTACAAAGCCCAAAGAGAAAAGCACCAATGGATTCCACAATAGCATAAAGAAAAATGAAATGGCGAGGTAATGCAGAGAAAACATAGGCCTATTAAAAATCCAAGCAATAGACAAGAAGCTAAACATAGAAACAGCCCTTACGACAGATGGAGCGCTTCCTGAAAATATTGCATAGGTCCACAAACCAATTAAAAGCAGTATGCTAGAGAGTATTTTACCCCCAGCTAGCCTTTGTATTGGCGCTAAAAAAAACAGCAGCATAGCTGCAATCATTCCTATGTGTAGGCCAGATATGGCCAAAATATGAGCCGCCCCTGCATTTTGGTATGCCATTCGTAAGTCTGGATCTAGCCTTGTTTTCTCACCAAAAACCAATGCGCTATACACTTGAACTACAGCGGAATCTAAAGCAGTTGTTTGTAATTTCTCTAGAATTTCACGCTTTCTCTCTGCAATCAGAGAGCGGTACTTAAAAGTGTATTTAGTGTTTGCGGTTTCTATTTTTTTCCAATGGCTCATGTAAAGGGTGAAATGAATATCTTGGGTCCTGAGGTAGTTTTTATAACTAAACCCTCTCGGTAATTGCCTGGCACTTGGAATGTTTAAATATCCCTTAGCAATACCGGCCTGACCTTCTTTCAAGGCTTTTTTCAAGGAGTCTTTGGCATGAGAGAGCAATACTTTCACCTTTTTTATAGGGTTGATTTTAGGATGATTGTTAGTTAAAACGGTGCTCTCCTTAATTTTTATGGGATGAATCTCGGCCACATACCTGTACTGCTTTCCATTGCTTTTTAGTGGTGATTCAATAACGAATTGATAATATTGTGGTTTATTTTGCTGTACTTCAAGTGTGAATGGGTTAATGGTTTCTCGGGTGTTTTTTTGTTTTCCTTCATGCTGTAGCATTTTGAATAGCCTTTGGCTTGGATGCATTTCCATGCGCAGGCTTCCCATTAAAAATGCTGCTACAAAACAGAAAACCCAAAATAGATGGGTCCTTGTTTTGGTGAAATAGGCCAATAAAATAGTGCAGACAGCAAGGCTTATTATTAGGGTATTACCAGTGAATAAAGGAATAAAGCCTTTGTAAATAGTGAAGATTCCTAGGCTATATCCCAGGAGGAGTAATAACAGATGAGCAGATTGTTTAAAAAACATAGTTCCTATTGGTCACTAGGTTTTTTTGGTAAAATAGCGGGGAATTGCCTTTAATAAACAGCAGTTTATGGCATTGGTTAAAGCATTTGCAAAGTAGCTTTAATTTCTAAGATACAATTTATTTATGGGACTTGAGTGAGTGGACTATGGCGGTGGCTGTTCTTTTTGCTGCGCCTCCTGCACCTAGTTTTTGCTTTAGGATTTGATAGTTTTCCAATTGATTTTCCCGTTCACTGCCTTCTAAAATTTTATGCAAGTGTGTTTCTAAGTTTTTCACGCTTAAATTATTTTGGATCAGCTCTGGTACCGCTTCTTTATTTAAAATAAGATTGACCAATGAGATGTAAGGTAGGGTGATGATTTTTTTTGCAATCCAGTAAGTGAGCCATTGGGTTTTATAACACACAATTTGTGGGACTCCAATCAATGCGGTTTCTAGGGTGGCTGTTCCACTAGTCACAAGCGCAGCTTTTGCGTGTTGCAGTAAGGCATAAGTTTGGTTTTGAACAATTTTTACTGGAGCGTCTCCTATAATGTCCGTGTACATTTTAAGCGGAATATTTGGCGCTGCAGCCAATACAAATTGTTGGCCTTTAAAAATTTTACTTGTCCTGATTAATAGCGGTAAAACAGCTTTTATCTCTCCTTTTCTAGAGCCTGGTAAAAGGGCAATAATATTTTTTTCTGAAGTTAATTTTTGTGTAGTGGCCCAATTTTTTTCTGGCGCTTTTAAGTCCGAAATGGGATCTAATAGCGGGTGACCTACAAAAGTTGGGTTGTAGTGGTGTTTTTTGTAAAAATCAGGTTCAAACGGTAAAGTCACATATAAGTGGTCTATACTGGATTTGATTTTTGCCACTCGCTTAGGTCTAGAAGCCCAAACTTGAGGGGCTATATAATAGTGTGTAGCAAAGCCGTTATCCTTGGCCCAAGGAGCAATTCTTAAATTAAAGCCCGAGAAATCAATAAAAATAACAGCATCTGGTTTAAACTCAAGAAGGTCTTTTTTACAGAAAGAAATATTTTTAAATATTTGAGGGAGCTTTTTTAAAACATCTATAAAGCCCATCACGGCAATGTCTTTATAGTGCTTGGCTAATACTGCGCCTTGTGCTTCCATAAGATCTCCTCCCCAAGCCCTAACCTGT
>Ga0209652_1003398_pt1 | contig 11747 bp, 7 predicted proteins | sample SaaInl74LU_5_DNA_FD_184641 | JGI IMG/M metagenome (GOLD analysis project Ga0209652, IMG submission 184641) | Marine microbial communities from expanding oxygen minimum zones in the Saanich Inlet - ESP_74LU_5_DNA (SPAdes) (version 2) | ecosystem: Environmental > Aquatic > Marine > Intertidal zone ...
ATCCCGGAAACCTCCCCGGCGACGATGGAGCCGTGCGCCTCCGGGAGCCTTGCCGCGGCGGATTCGCGGTACGAGCAATTCGTCGAATGACCATATATGGCGAGCGGCATGTGCTCCTCCGAGCACGCGAGCGCGCGCCATGTCGGGTGCCCCAGCACGTATCCCGCGGGGTCGCCCGCCTCCGCGGCGATGGCCTTGGAGCCGCAGTCCAGCGTGGCGCGTCCTCCGGCAGGCAAAGACACCACCCGCGCCATCAGCACCGCCGCCGGCGTCAACTCCAGCCCCGGGTTCTGTCGCTCGCCGCGCCAATCGTGGAACACCACCGTGCCCGGCGACACGCGGTGGCTCAAAACCCACCCGCCGACGTGTTCGGGGGTCTCACCAACCTCCATGCCAAGTACGAGCGCGTTCCGAACGTCAAACTCCAGCGCGTGCGTGAACCCGGGCGTGCCGCTGGTCACGAGCTCGATAGGGGGTACGCCTTTCACGCGAAGATAACTCAGAAGCGGCGCGAGCACGTCTTCGTACAGCGCCGCACACGCGTCGGCGCGCCGCGCGCGCGCGATCTCCGTCTCGACGAGGCTCGAGCCGGCGTGCGCGACACACGCGGACAGGTGGCCCTCGTAGAAGTGCACGCCGCGAAAACCGAGGTACGCCGTTTCGTCGGTGGGGTCGTTCACGCACGCGCGCCATATTTTCGCGTCGAAGGCGACGTCCCGCGCTCTCGCGTCCGCGCTTTTTTTCGACGCGCCGTCGCGCCTCCGCGCCTCCGCGCCCGTGCGGTGCATCCCGGGGTTCACGTCCACGAAGTACCCCACGTTATCATCCTCGAAACGCCTTTGGCGAGGGCTTTTTTTCTCGTCGTCAGACGTCGCCGCGCCGGTTTTTCGTCTCTTCTTGAAGGAGGACGCGTTTGTCTTCTCCAGACCCGCCTCTTCGTCCGTCGAAAACGCTTCCTCGGCTTCGATGAGGCAGGACCAGCGGATCCAAGGGAACGCCTTGGCGATGCACGAGAGCCTGTCGCGCGCCGGTCCGCAGAGCGGGTACGCGACGAGCACGTCGAACGCCGCCTTCTCCTTCATCAAACGTCGCCGGAGCCGGTCCTTCGCGTTTTTCGCATCCTCGAAGGTGGTCTCTGTTTTTTTCTTCGAGTCGTCGCGGTCGAGGTACGTCTCCAGCGTCACCGCGAGCACCGCAGCCTCCTTCGTCGTGGCCACCTTGAAGTTCTTGACGCCAGCGCGCACGAGCTCCAGCCACACCACGGACATCTTCGTGGTCTTGAGGTGCGGGCGCCACCGGTTCAAATCGCCGCCCAGCGCGCGTTTCACCGCCGCGACATTCTGGCGCACTTTCTTCAGGTCGATCACCAGCGCGGGGGTGATGACCTGCGACGCGAGGCCGTCAGGCAGCGCCCACTCCTCGGGGTCGACGTCGGGGAACCAGGTGCCGCCGACGCGGGACGCGTCGGGGAGAGCCCCCATCGGGAAGCGCGCGCGACGGGACGAAGTGTTGTTACGCGCGCCTCGAGAGTTTTTTGGTCGAGATTCTTGGGCAGTTCGCGAGGCAGACTGAGCCGAAACTTTCGCCGCATTTGTCGGCGCGGTGCGCCACTCGAGGTGACGCGCGGTTCACACGTCATGGGTCGCGATGGCGGCAAAGGCGGCCGAGGGCGAGGCCGCCGCTCCGATGAGAAGGGCGGCGGCGGTCGCGTGAAGATGGTCGACCGGGAGATCGAGGCGCTCGAGGCTGCCATCGAGGTGCGTGTCGCGCGACGAAGCGCCGCCGACGGAACCGCCGCCACTTTTTACGGACTTCACGACATCCTCGTCCGAGACGCGAGGGAAATCCACCGGACGTGACCGTACCCTTCTCGTTCGTTTCGTATCACTGACGACGCCCGCGTCTCCGTCTTTCCCGACCGCCCATCTCCGACGCGAACAGGCCACGAAACCGGAACCGGGCACCAATCCGCTGAGCGTCGCGCCTCGGAAAAACAGCGAACGGGGCAACGCGGACGTGTCTCTGATCGGCGTGCGCAAATTTAAGGACATGCCTCTTTCGACGCCGACGCAGCGAGGCTTAGCCGCGGCGCGGTTCAAGGAGCTGACCGCGATTCAGAGAGCCACCATCCCGCACGCGCTGTGCGGCCGGGACGTACTCGGCGCGGCGAAGACGGGCTCGGGGAAAACCTTGGCCTTTGTCATTCCGCTGCTCGAGATTTTGTTCCGGCAAAAGTGGGGAAGGCAAGACGGCCTGGGCGGACTGGTCATCGCGCCGACGCGCGAGCTGGCGATGCAGATCTTCAAGCAGCTGGTGGACGCCGGGTCGTACCACACGCTCAGCGCGGGTCTGCTGATCGGCGGCAAGAACGTCAAGGAAGAGAAGGACACGGTGAATAAGATGAACCTGCTGGTCGCGACGCCGGGCCGACTGTTGCAGCACATGGACGAGACGCCTCTGTTTGACTGCGTGACGCTCAAAGTGCTCGTTTTAGACGAAGCCGACCGCATTCTGGACCTCGGCTTCGCCGCCACGCTCAAGGCGATCTTAGAGAACCTGCCGAAGAAACGCCAGACGCTGTGCTTCAGCGCGACGCAGACCAAGTCTGTGAAGGACCTGGCGCGGCTCAGTCTGAGGAACCCGGAGTACCTCGCCGTGCACGCCGAGTCGGCGAGCGCGACGCCGCCGAAACTCACGCAGCTCGTCGCGACGTGCGAGCTGGAAAAGAAGATGGAAACGCTGTGGGCATTCATCAAGAGCCACCTCACGAGTAAGACACTGGTGTTCTTGTCCAGCTGCAAACAAGTCAGGTTCGCGCACGAGGTGTTCCGCCGCATGCGACCGGGCGTGCCGGTGGCGATGCTGCACGGCCGAATGAAGCAGCAGGCGCGCATGAAGACGTTCGAGAGCTTCGCGCGCGCCAACCACGTGTGTCTGTTCGCCACGGACGTCGCCGCGCGCGGTCTCGACTTCCCCGCCGTCGACTGGGTCGTGCAGGCGGACTGCCCCGAGGACGTCCCGTGCTACATCCACCGCGTCGGGCGCACGGCGCGATACACCGCCGAGGGGAAGGGTCTGCTTCTGCTGACGCCGTCCGAGGCCAAGTTCGCCGAGGAGCTCGCCGCCGCGAAGGTACCGCTGAAGACCATGCGCCTGAACCAGGCGAAGAACGTGTCCATCACGTCCAGCATCCAGGGTCTGCTCGGGAAGGACTCGGAGCTGAAATACCTCGCGCAGAGGGCGGTGGTGTCCTACCTCAGAAGCGTCTATCTTCAGCCGAACAAAGACGTGTTCGACGTCGACGCGCTTGACGTCGAGAAGTTCGCCAACTCCGTGGGGCTCCCGAATCCGCCGAGGCTGCGCTTCCTCAAGTCGCAAAAGCAAGCCGGCGCCGGCAAAAGCGACGACGACGAGGACGAGGAGGACGAGGAAGAGGAGGAGGAGGAGGACGACGGACGCGTCGCGCGGGAAACGGCGGAGGCTTCCTCCTCCTCCGATGACGCGAGCGGCTCGGAGTCGGACGACGATGGCGCGGACGAGACCCGCGACCGGGGCGTGGTCAAGCGCGCGGGCGGCGGCCATTTCGGCATCCAGATCGACGGCGCGGACGAGGACGACGACTTGATGACCGTGAAGCGCGCGAACCATTCGATGGACGGCGAGAGCGACGATGACGAGCGAAACTTATCCACCGCGGCGCGCGCCGCGCTCGCCGACGGCCCCGCGGACCTGGGCGCCGCCTTGCGCGCGCGCGCGAAGAAGGGCAAGCTGCGCATCAAGACTGGCGGCCACGGAGGGAACGAGCGCACTGTGTTCGGCGAGGACGGCGAGGCCATGGCGCCCCTGGAGGCACTCGGGGACAGGAACGCGGGCCCGGTTCCCGAAGGCGGCGAGGCGCTCGCCGCCGCGACCAAGGCGCACTACGACCGGGTCAAGAAGCAGAGGCTCGAGGCGGACGTCGCGGACCGCGCCAGGGAGAAGCAGAGGCTGCGGGACATGCGCGACAAGAACAAAGCCAAGGCGCGGAAGTTGGCGGGCGACGACGACGAGGGCGCGGGCGTCGCAATGCTTGGCGGCGAGTCGGACGACGACGACGCGTCCTCGGACTCGGGAGGATCAGGGCGCGACTCCGGGGGTTCGGACGACTCGGACTCGGACTCAGACTCGGACTCGTCCGACCGTCCGAAAAGGAAGCGCGCCAAGACGGATGTCTCCGTCGCCGGCATGGCGCTCAAGTCGGAGACGGTCGAGTCCATGGAGGAGCGCGCGATGCGACTTTTGGAGGGGAAGTAGCGTTTGTTTCTCCCTGTTTTCGTATCCTCGCGACAGTCAGAATTCGGTATCTCAAGCGACTTCGCTCTCTCGCTCGCCCGGGTCGCGTCCCGCGAAATGTACAGCGGCGTCGCTGGGACGCCCGGCGGCGTAATCTCAATCTTCGAAGCGGAAGCGCGCGGGAGCGTCGGCTCGTTCGGCGTCCGCGCGCGCGACGCTCCTTATGGTACAGCGTCGTTTTTGAAAGGGAAAAGTAACGGTTTCGCGCTCTTTCCGCGTTCACGCGGGGGCGAGGCCGGTCAGACCGTTGTCCACGAGGTGCTTCGCCTCCCAGTTCGCCTTGGCGACGCGGTGCTTCTCCTGCTCCTTCTCCGCGGTGCGGATGTACGCGTTCTTCTTGCCATCCGGGAGCTCCTTCCACTCGGACGACACGACGCGCGAGACGTCCGTGAAGGAGAGATCAGGCGAGGTCTTCTTGAGCCTCGCGCGGCAGTCCTCGGCGAAGAGCAGGTACGCGGTCCGCGGTCGCTTGGGCTTACCGCCGTTCGCCGCGCCCTTCTTGCCGTTCTTCCCCTTCGCCGCGTACACGGGCGGGACGTACGCCTCCTTGAGCTTCTTGTACTCGTCCTTGCACATCTCCGCCTCCAGTTTGCACTGCTCCAGCTCGCGCGGGTCCACGTTCTTCCACATCTCGGCGAGCCGAGTCGTCACCGTCTGCATCTCCTCGCGCGTGAACTTGGAGGTGGGGTCCGGGTGCACGTCCTTCATGATCTGGTTGCGGTACCGGTCGCAGAAAATAAGGTACGCCGTGCGCGCGCGCTTGGGCTTCTCTCCTTTGCCCTCCACGAGAATGAGCTGGTGTTTCTTTTTTCCCTTGTCGCGTTTCAACGCACCCGGGGGGAGCGCGGCTTTCGCCGCGTCGTACTCATCCTTCAGCCGGTCCGCAGTCGCCTTGCAGTCCGCCAGCTCCTCGGGCGCGATTTGCTTCCAGAGCTCAGCCAGGCGCGTCGTGACGCTCTGCATCTCCTCGCGCGTGAACTTAGCCGCCGGGTCGGGGTGCACGGCGCGCATGATGGAAGGGCGGTGCTTATCGCAAAACACCAGGTACGCCGTGCGCGCGCGCTTAGGAGGTTTGGGCATAGACGCCATGCGCTCGGCATCTCTCTGCAGGTTCGACGAACGCGTTCGTGATTGAGGGGGAAAAGGACGGGGCACGCCGGTCAGCCGCGGTTTTTTCATCTCATCTTCTCATTCGCGCACGAAAAAAAAAAACGTGACGAAACGAAACATCATACGACGCGTTTCAGGGTCTGTGATTGGAGTCTTTTCCCCAACGGGCCGATTCCATCGCGCGGTTCGACAACCCGAGGGGGCGGCGGGTGTGCGGACGCGCGCGCGTCCCCGGGCGTGGGGAGACGCCGGAGAGGTGCCGGGGTCGCGCGCGACCGCGCGCGGAGTCGCGGGGGGGAGATTCGCGCGCACCTTGCCACCCATATTGTCGAGACTGCTAGCAGCACCTGAGGCCTGCGCGCGAACTGCGAGAAAAATGAAGAAAGGCGGGAGAGAAACGTCCGTGAGAATGAGGAACGGCGGCGGAGGCGGCGAGGGTGGCGAGGATAGCAGTCTTCATCATGGTTGCGAGAGTTGGTTTTTAGAGAATAAAAAGTGAGAGGATGTGTGGTTTTGTTCGTCAGTGACAAAGATACGTGCAACTTGCCGAATGGTCTCGACCTGTACGATGGAATTAATATACGTGAAAGGAGTCCCGATTGTGGATCTATCGGTGGTTTTCCTTTTTCCAACTTCCAGACTTTGGACTTTGCAGACCACCGCCCCCACCCGCCGCATCATGCCAGCCATCACAGTATGTATCTCTAGAGCAACTCTCCTCCACAACGACGTGTTGCTGATGGTGTAATAAGCGAGAGGCGATGCTTTCTCTGACATCGCGGCTGCGTTTTGGTATCCGCTACGCTATCGTTCCCAGCAGACGAAATGCATCAAACCACTCTAAAAACAAATTGAGAGGACCTCTAGCACAAGATGTGTCGTACTTTCGATCCGTCCTCGCTCGTCCTGGCCATAGTGTACTCGACGGCACAGCTACTCAAGATGTGAAGGATGAAATCGACGATAGGTATAATGCAGATTGGACTAAAAATTATCAAGGGTCGTCAGATCTTGTCTTGCGGCCACAATCAACTTCTGAAGTTTCTTCTATTTTGAAATATTGCAATGAAAACTACATCGGAATTACACCACAGGGTGGCAACACTGGTCTATGCGGTGGCGCAACTCCCATTTCTAATGAAGTGATTCTCTCAATGGAGTATATGAATCGCATCTATAAGTTAGATGAGTACAGCGGTGTACTCACTTGTGATGCAGGCTGCATTCTTCAGAGTTTGCACGACTATGCCGAAGAGAAAGGGTACCTCTTTCCACTGGATATTGGATCGAAGGGCACATGTCAAATTGGTGGAAATGTTAGCACAAATGCTGGAGGGCATCACTTCTTCCGTTTTGGTGGGCTGCATGGAACTGTGGTGGGTATGGAGGTAGTTCTTGCTGATGGACGTGTATTGCGGATGAATGTAGATGTCAGTGACGATGATAATAATGATGATCGCACGCATCGATTTCAGCAATCAAGTGCAAGTCTTCGGAAAGATAATACTGGTTATGACCTGAAGCAGTTATTCATTGGCGGTGAAGGAACACTAGGAATTGTCACTAAGGTGGCTGTAGCTTGTCCTGCTCTCCCAACTTCCAAGAATGTCGCCTTGCTGGTGTGTAACTCCTACAGCGATGTTCTACAAATCTTAAAAACTTCCAAAGAAGAATTGGGTGAGATCTTGAGTGCAATTGAGCTGATAGATTCGAATACAATGAAATTCGTCCAGAAATACGGTTCTGGTATTGGTGATCATTTAATCTCAGAATTGCTCTCACCCGAGGCTGAGGCCGCCGACAAGCAACCGTTGTTTATTTTGGTGGAAAGTCAAGGTTGTGACCAGGAATCAGATTCATCAAAGATGGATGCTTTTTTAACGAGTCTGTATGAATCTTCAACGATTGAAAATGGATTCTTGGCCCAGGATTCGAAGCACATTGAGGAGATTTGGGGCATACGAGAATCGTGTAATCCAAGCGTTGCACGTGCTGGATATGTGCACAAGTTTGATGTGTCAATCGGGATTGAAGCGTATATGGAAGTTGCAGAGGAGGTTAGTGATGCGTTGGAGAATGCAAATTTGTCCGACTTGACCGTCTGTGTTTGGGGCCATGTCGCCGACGGCAACGCTCACATCAACATTGTTTCCGGGCAGTTTGACAAAGATGCAGTTAGTGCAGAAACAATTGAAAATATCGTATACTCTTCAGTTATGAAGAGAAAGGGCTCGATTTCTGCGGAACACGGCATTGGACAATCGAAGCGCAAGTACATGTCACAAATCAAGGATGGAGCTGTCTTGGAGCTCATGTCACAGATGAAGAATTTATTTGACCCACATTTCATTATGAACCCTGGAAAGTATCTCCCTTGAAAGTATACAATCCCGCAGAGTCGACAATAATATATATATATATACTTATAATGAACTAAATTATCAATGATACTAATATGCCCCTGATCATCACCCACATTTAACTCGCTTCAACTTCGTCCTTCTTCTCCTCAGTGCTCTCCTTGTCTCCAGGAAAGTAACTACTAGTAAAAGATCCATTGAGATAGCTGTAATCTGAGCTCTCGTAATACGATTGGTTGAAGTCGTAATTGACGTAGGACAATTTGGTCAAATCAATTGTACCAAAATTGGGAAGAGTCGGCATTTGGTTCGACGTCTGTTGTGTGACACTTGCCTGTTGGACTGGCTGAACCGCTTTTGCAGCTTGGGGCTTCTTAGACACCTTTGCTGGTAACTTCACGGAAAGCACAGATTTTGCAGCAGTTGTAGTAGCAGGCGGTTCACTGACTTTTTTAGTCGTTCCCTTCCAAGCCAAGCATCCCGCACACCTTCTTTTGCCACCGGGATTGCTGAGGTTGCACTTGGAGCATTCCCAAGGAGCCGGCTTGCGCTTTCCGCCTCGCCAGCGATTGCATTTTCCACACCTTGTTTGACTGGCAGATATGACCTCACCGTCATTGCAATTGTCACAAGACCAATCCTTTGTCCTATCGATACCCCCATCGTCGCTGTCATAATTGGATGCAGATCCAAGTGTCCACCCGCCCTGACGCTTTCCTCCTCTCCAACGATGACAACTTCCACAGCGGGACTTTCTCATGTCAACCTCCTCTCCACAATTATCACACGTCCACTTACTGTCTTTTATGATGTTGTCCTCAGAAATGCCAGAATATTTACTGGGACTGTAACTGTAAGACTCTCGCTTGCCTCCTCGCCACTAAAAGTGGAGAAAAAAAACGCAGCAACGGAGAAAAAAAAACAGCATGATGAGATAAAGTCTCAACTTCTATTACGAATACAGATGTCAGCAAAAAGAAACTTACCTTTTGGCAACTAGTGTTACCACAACGCTTCTGCCGGACTGGCCACTCTTCCCCACATTCACATGTCCATTTCTCAGACAAATCTACTTCTGTAACATCCATTGGGATTGCAAATTCATTGAAGTGGGTTCTGCAAAAGCCATCATTTTGAGTTTGTTCCGCCTTTCCACAGCCAATCACCTTACACAGAGGTCTGCCACGTTCATTCTTCAGAATAACATCAGAAATCTCCACACCGGCGGGAATACGTGTCCTTGGCTGCAGTGTGGCAGCAGAAGGCGATGCAACACCAGGACTTTTCTGAGGCGAAGAGACATAGGCAGGATGATGTCCATCTTTCCATCGATGACATTTGCCACATCGCAGAGAAGTAATCGCAATCTTTTCTCCGCACTTACAATCCCAAGATTCGCATAGGCCTGTGCTAATCTTGAACCGATTATAATGAGTTCTACAAAATCCATCGTCTTTGGTTTGAGCAATCTTGGGACAGCCAACGGCTTTGCACATTAGCGCCCCATTTTCTTTCCTCCTAATCGCAGTTGAAACTTCAAAATCAGGTTGACCAGCTTTTGCAGCAGCACTGGGGGCCTCTTCTTCGCCTTGCCCCATCTCCATCTCAACGTCGTCATCATCACTAACTCCATCCTCGTCCTCATCCTCATCCGACATTGGAGGTGGTCGCTTTAAACCAAGCTTAGAACGATTTTCATCCGAGAGGATAGCAACACAGAATCCATTCTGCAACCTAGTGTCACATCGAACTCTCACCTTCGTCACATCTTCAAGATCATCATCATCATACGCCTTGACATGTTGCAAACAATACCCATTGCAATTCGCCTGTTTGTACTTATCACATCCCACAATTTTGCACAAACTGTGCTTGTTAGATTTCTTCTTCATGGCCGATTCGGCAGCAGCAATTTCATTCTGGAGACGGCGCTGTTCCGGATCGGCATACTCCTTGTGAGTAAGGCAGAAACCGATACATCCCTTTTGTTTGTATTTCATGCATCCCTCAAAATTGCAGTGCTTGGCTGACTTTGGACCACTGCTTTCGGCAGCCGTTCCATTAGAGACAATGGGGGCGCCGCCCTCATCCTCCTTTGTGGGCAAATCAGTCGTGGGTTTTTCAAGTCCATCTCCATCACTTGACTCTTTCTTCCCATCCTGATGTTCCCTATAGCACGTCATACAAAACCCATCATGCTTCGCCTTAAAGTACTTAGTACACCCTTCCACCTTGCACCTCTTTTTTTCAGGAGCCACCTTTGACTTTTTCAATTCATTCTCCTTGGCAATCTCCGCCTTTTCCGCATCCGATAACCCCTCGTAATGAAGGAGACAGTGTCCCCCACACCGTGCCTTTTTGTATTTATCACATCCGTCGATTGTGCAGAGTCGTTTGGGGTCAATGTCATTTCCAAATTGACTAATTTTGGCTTTCTTTTGTGGGGGGGATTGTTGTTCCATATCACTGATCCCCTCCTCATTATCATCTTCTTTACTTTTCGCCCTCTTCTTTTTCTTGGCAGCGTCATCATCATTCTTCTTTGACCCATCTTCCTTCTTTTTGCTGACCCGAATTGTAATTTTAGGGGACTTTTTCTTTTGAGTAGCAACGAGTTGTTGTTGTTCCTCCCCCTCATCATCGTTCATGACTGTATCGTTCACTAGTGCAGACCGATCGCCCTTCATTAGCTTCTTGTCCATCCTAACTCGTACCTTAACATCCTTCTCTACTCTAACGTTTACCCGAATAGTTTTATCACGTGCAGCAGCAGCACCACCACCTTTGGCGGCGACAGTTTGTTTTACCGTCGGTTTGCTACGTTTCGCAACAGCGGGTTTCTTTTGCGCCTTGACATTCTTTTTCTTGCTACTACTGCTGCTGCTAGTGCTCAATCGTGCAAAGCGATATCCCTTATTTAGTTTCTCATCTAGACGGACTTTGACCCGGACTTCCTTTTGCTCCACTGCTGTGGAGGATTCATCGTCATTATCCTCCTCAATAATTTCGGTCGTTTTCTTTTTCGCAGTTTTGGGAGTATTTTTTACCTTGGCCTTGGCAGCTACCTTTGCAGCCACTGCCTTCTTGGGCTGCTGTTGCTCCTTCTTCTTCTTGTTCTTCTTTGGCGCTGGTTTCGTTGTTTTTTCAGTCTTTTTCTTGGGTGACGTTATTGCCGGCGCATCAACTTTTTTCTTCTTCTTGGCAGTATTATTATTTTTCTCTTGCTGGGCCGGCTTGTCAGTAGTTGTTTCAGCACCGAACTTGGCGGATGCTCGGCGCTGTCGCTTTGGGCGCTCGTTGGCCTTGCGTTTGGATACCCGGGTGGACACCATGGTGCAGAGGGGCGTCGACTAGGACCGTAATAATGTGATGACGGTCGCGTTGAGCTCGTTGAGCTGTGCGGGTAGTAGTGTGTCGTGTGAGCGGAGCACAGTTTTTTTGGAGCTCCTCCTCTAGTAGACTTTCTACGTAGGAATTGTCAATCTCAGCCCACGCGACAACAGATGTCGACACACAAGGATTTGAACCGTCCATTTTCCTCGGATTGGAAAAAACAATTCAAGATGCATCAGTCAATTACATTATATTTGAATTTTGGCCAAGAGGTATGGATTTATTATCAGACACTTCCAATGAGTGTACTGGGCACAAAATACTGGATCAGCTGATAGCGGCGGGATACACCCTCTATGCTCTCAAGGTAGAATCACATCCCAAGGCACCTCTGACAGGACTCAGTTTACATGCTGAGGCTAAGACTAGACCTTATGTTGTTCAGAGTACGAAGGAATATTGCAAATGGTTCTTCGAGGTGGAGAAGAAGTACCCCAGCAAGGTTGGCGAGGAAGAGTACAAGTTTGGCTACTGGTCTGATTTTTTGGCAGTGGCTCCTGGTGTGGAGTTGCCTCGTGAAATGAGGTAGAATACATAAACATGCTCTGAGCT
>Ga0209652_1003399_pt1 | contig 11735 bp, 4 predicted proteins | sample SaaInl74LU_5_DNA_FD_184641 | JGI IMG/M metagenome (GOLD analysis project Ga0209652, IMG submission 184641) | Marine microbial communities from expanding oxygen minimum zones in the Saanich Inlet - ESP_74LU_5_DNA (SPAdes) (version 2) | ecosystem: Environmental > Aquatic > Marine > Intertidal zone ...
GACAAATTTTGTTCATTTTTTACCCTTACTTTCCTGCATCAACTTGATTGACTTTTCGACACCGCGAGAGCCAACATAGAATCCCAAATATGTAATATAAACAGATTCAATAAGAGGAAGGTACGATTCGCGAATTGAGAACCCGCCAAAGTTACCATCGAACAAAATAATAAAAAGCATAAGAAGTGTCCAGGCCGCAAATCCAAGAGGTCGTATTGACTTCGCCAACCAGTTGTCTGAAGCCATATCGGCTTGCAGGCGTTTTGTCAGTTCTTGCTCGTATTGCATTTCGGCGTTTGCTATTTCCTCTTGCGTGAACTTGTATTCATCAAACACGTTCGCCACCTTTTCGATGACGTTCGTGTCCACTTTAGTTCCGAACATTTTCTTTAGGATTCCTCCAAGTGCGTTCTGTAACATAGTTAAAAAGTTAGTAATTAAAAGGCTTCACCGTAGTTGATGTATTGTGCTTTGATGGCTTTGACGAATTCTGTACGACCCTCGATTGCGAAGTAGATTGACGCCGCGCGGTAGAAGTCGCTCTTCGCTGATTCGTCCTCGTAGTCATCACCAATTGCCTTTAGGGCGTACATAAGTTCGTTTGTTGTATTGTATCGTTTGTCGATATCACGAAGTGTTGCAATGTATTCATTGTCCTTAGAGTATAACTGCTTAACCTCTTTTCTTAGTCCTTCCTTGCGGGCGGCAATCCAAGAGCGCGCTCCCTGTGGGTCCTCGTCAATCTTCTTGAACATACCCTGTAGCAGGGCGTCAACTGGTTGTTCAGTCTGATTTTTTATGGCCTCAGCGACTATGAGTTCAATTGCCTCGTTCTCGTTAGTTGTTGCGCGCTTGGTTACACCACGCTCAGCATCCTTAACCGAAGACATAAGTTCCTTAGCCTGAAGGCCTGTGAAGGCGCCTGTAGTAAGTGCCGCTAATTTTGATGCTTCCATAAGAATCATTTTATCAGCATCATTTCTATTGAGGTACTTAGTTGTTCCGGTTGTTGTGAGATAGTAAGGAACATCGCTCTGTAGAGTTACAATGTTTTTGCTAGACGTGTAGAAGTTCGCAGCCACAGAACCTACAACGCCCGAACTGCCCGCAACACGAAATAGGAACGACTGGTCGTCGCTTCCTTTTCTTGCAACGAAGTTAGGAATACCTTTTGTCTTATCCCAAACCTCAAATCCTTTGAAGAATCCTCCCTGAGTTTTATTCAAAACCTCAGAGTCTTCAGATGCTGCATACATACCCAAGTTAATCATAGTTGTCCATCCATCTTCAACGAAGCCGATAGGCATAATTACAGGGTTAAGGTCAGACATCATACCTTTAAGCCACATATCGAAATTAAACTTAGCAGAGAACCAAGACGTCTCCTCGTCATCCTCGCCAAATATAGCGGCGCCTAGGGCGGCGTAGATTGGGCTTAGGACAAAGTGCATCATAGTCTGGAAGTGAGCAATCTCCATTGTGGTTCCAGCGAGCGAACGTGAAGCCTCACCAATAGTCTTAGTGCTTGTCAACTTCTGAACGTCTAGAATCATATTCATCTTCTTGTTCATCAAGAAGTCAATGAACGGAATACCGAACAACTTCAACATACCCATAGCGTTTCCGCGAGTGTATCGTCCAAACTTAGAACGGTCTCGGCTGGTTGATATGTTCTGGTCTTTTGCTACCATTTGCGCAGCCCAGTCGCCTGCCTTTAGGTTTGGGTTTGCTGCGGCATCAGCCCAAGTAAAATCCTGTGGGCGAACTCCTCCCTCGCGGTACATATACTCCTTGTAGTATGCGAACCAAGACGCGGTTGCAACAACCTTATCAGTTACCCTCAATGACGCGGTTGAAAGGTCCATACCTTTCTCGAAGCGCGAAGGCTCGAGCGTGCTTGGGCGGTCGCCAGTGAATGACAATACAGCCTCCTGCAAGTTACGGTTTTGGATGTCAAATGCACTAATCAACTTGTACTTATGGTCCTCATCCTCGAGCAACTCCTTACGGATGCCCTTTGTGGCGTACTCATATGTGGACGCAAAGAACTCCATCTTGGCATCGAATGAACGAGCCTCAATTAAGGTGTTCCACATAGGTGCAGACTGCTTAACGATTTGGTCGATTACAGCACCGAAATAGTTCAAAATAGTTAGGTTACGACCGTAGTTGATAACCTTCTTCATCCCTGGTGAAAGCATCTCATCTCCAAGCGCTCCCCTTTGGTCGACCATATAGTCAAACACCTTCTGTCGCACTTGACGGCGCAGGTCCTGCTCCGGAATTGAGTTTGTGAAAGCGGCGTTCTTCTCTGATGTCATCTCTGAGATGTATGCGATATCAGAAGCGGTCCGAGTCTTTACCTCGTTCTCGTGGTTGGTCTGCTCAATAGTTGAGAAGAAGGCTAGGTCGATGTAGCGTCCATCGGCCTTGATGGCCTGTGGGTTACGCTCAAATGTAGCAGTAGCACGCGCGCCCAACTTAGAGGCGTTGTATGAATCCATAGAACTGCGCAAACCAGCGTCTGCGTCCATAAGTTTCTGCAATGTCTCGTTGTCGCTTCCCTTGCGGTACTTGATAGGAAGGTAGTTGCGCTCCTCTACGAATTGCTGTCCCAGGAAGTTTTCAGCATAGTTCTTAAGTGCCGGCATACGGCTCTGGAAGTGTGCTCCTACAAATGCCCAAGTATCCTTAAGGCCCTCTACCTTTTCTAATTTCTTAATGATGTCCTGCCCATCCTGAGGGATGCCATTCTTATAAAATGCCTCCTTGATGGCTGCAGATTTCTCTGCTGCGATATCCTTATTAAAGCGCTTGTCTTGAGCGATAGCATCCTCAAATTGCTTGCGCACATATAGCGTCCACTCTGCCGCAGTCATCTGCGCTGGCTGCTGCTGAAGCATAGAGTAGATGTGCAGAAGAGTTTCATTCTTCGCGGTGTTCATTCCCTGCCCCTTGATGAATGAGGTGATTGCCTCAATGTCTTGAGCGTGCTGGGCGTCGGCAGCCTGTGCGTTAGAACGCAAAGACGAGAAGCCAAGGGCGTGCATATACTCAACGACATTAGATTCGTTGTACTGAAGGAACAGGCGGCGGAAGAATGTAGGGGTCGTCTCCAACCATCCGTAGGCCCAGTTTCTTAAGTTTCCACCCTTCTTGTTGGCTGTGACGTTTGCAGTCATACCAAGGGTGTTCATAGTATTAACTCCATCGTTTTTAGCAGCCACCTCTGCTGCGATTGCATCAAGGCCGAATGTGCTTCCATTCACAATGAAATCATATAGAGCGAACTCAACACGGCGAACCTGATTTGTAGACATACGACTCATACGAGAAACAATCATATCAGATACGGCCTCGCGCAGTCCCTGCGTGATTGGCATATTCAATCCGAAAATCTTAGAGAACTGAGCGTTGTTTTCAAGTATCGCTAAAAAGTTCATCGCGGTAGGGAGAATCCCTTCCTTAATCATAGCGTCTCGCTTAGCGTCAAGACCTTCAGCCTTTTCATCGGTTAGTGCCTCAAGGGCAATTTCCAAGTCCTGAATGTTTGTTAGGTCTAAGCCTAGGTCGTCAGCAAGTTCCTTTAATTTCTTTTGAGCACCTTTGATTTCTGGGGCTAGTCGCTCACGCATCATAAATTCAAACAAATCCTGAATAGTCAAGATTCCAGCCTGCACAAGAGCGGTTGGGTTTGATGTTTGATACTTCATAATGGCCATCTCATAAACCATAGACATTTCTACCTCGCGGGCCTCGTTTTCAAGAGCAGTTGCCTGCTCGTTGAAGTAGACCTTTGCGCGACGGGTGTCAATCTCTCCGTGAACGGTATTTACAAACGGCTTATTCAGAGTTACGCTTCCATCCTTGTTAGACTTAGCGGATATGAATTTAGTTGTGCTGTTTAGGTCATTTACAGCCTCCTCTAACATAAGGACGCTTTCAGCACTCAAAAACTCTGGTGATATATTTGCCAGTCGCTCAATTTCATACTTGTAAGAAACAAGGGGGTTCTTTGATGACTTAGGTAACTTCTGTAGTTTGTTCAACAAAGACTTCTGTGCTGTCTTAACGCGCTTGATTGCAGCGTTCTCAGCAGCGATTGCGTCACGGTCTGCGTTACGCTCAGTGATGTCAATAATCTTATTAACAACGGCAGTGTACACAGCCTGCTGCAAGTCTGCGTCGCTTCCTGCCTTTTTGTACACCTTCATTTGCGCGCTGTTCATTGTTCGGACAATTGCAGTAACTTGGTTGATGCTCAACTTCATTCCTGTAAACTCCTTGGTAAATTCCACCAATTGCTCAATAAACTTAGCGTTAACAGCCTTGGTTTCTGCAAAAGCAGCCTTCGCCTTAGCGCGTATTGAGGCAGCCTTATCTGACTCCTTCTCTCGACGCGCAGCAAGACGTGCCTTGTGCTGGGAGTTGTTTGACTTAATTCCAGCCTTGATTCCCGCATTGATTCCCTGCTTGTAACCTAGAGCCTTAGCATATACAGCCTCCGCATCAGAGCGAGTGAATCCATCCTCCGTCATCTTTGCGACAACTTCAGTCTTTGTCATACCTCCTGCCAGCATATCAGCGATAGCCTTGAATAGGTTTGTTTGCTTGAAGAATCCTTCAGCATTCTTTACGTGACCGTATGCAGGGGCAGTAGCAGGCCGAGTCTCACTTAGTTCGGTTGGGATTTTGCCGCCGTAGAACATATCTAGGAACGTCTTCATATCGATGGCATCATATCCATCAAGACCTCGCTGGCGGAAGCGCTTCAGCGCCCAGTTCATTTCATTAACCTTCTCCTCCATAGTCTTGCCAGTTGCAAGACCGTATAGTACAGCCTGACCTGATAGGTGTGTTGCGCTTGAGCCTAGCACTCGCATTTTCTCCATATCTGCCGCAGCAGTAGTTAACGCTCGGCTGCGCTCGTTGTAAATCATCTCATACAACTCAGCATACTCCGCTGGGTTGGACCTGAACTGATATCCAACAGCAGATAGCACCTCTTCAAGATACTTAGAAACCTCCTTGTCGGAAAGAGATGCAACGTCAACACCTTCTGGCACAACAACTTCTCCAGCCTTATTTGTGAGTTTATTATCCTGAGCGACTTTGAGTTTAGCGTGACCGCTTAACTTTTTCTCCGCTGTGTGTAAGATGTTTGGAGCAAAGTCAAATAAGTTCTGGCGTGCAGCAGCCACAGCGATTGGGGTTCCGTACATATTGTTGAAGTACGTCGTGTGGTTTCCGGGCTGAGTTCTCGCAGTTCCGTCTGCGTTTCGCTCAAGAGAGAAGTAAAGATATACATCACCCTCTTGGAAGTCATTCTCAACTAAGTATCCATCTCTAGATGATAGTGATAACTCTGCCTCGCTCTTCATACCCATCTCGCGAAACAGGTCCTTTAGGAATACAGGAGCCTCGAAGTCTCCAATAAAGTTTGCAATTACGTCTGCTCTGTGTCCAGCACCATCAGTTGTTTTTTTGCTGGCCTCGTTAATCATATCCTCCCAAGTCTCAAACGTAGCAAGGATGGCGTCTACCTTGTCCAACTTTCCAGAAGGCTTCGCTTCGCGGATAAGTGTTAGTAGCGCCTTAACGTACGGCATTGGGTCAGTACCCTCGACTTTAGGCATCTTTATTTCAACTGGAGTGCTCTTGCTTCCAATATTGAAAACATTGCCGGCAGTGCGCTGCATACCAAGCATTAACTCACGTCCAAGAATACGACTAGTTCCTTTGTAGAATCGCTGTGACTTCACTGGGTGTCCTGAAACGATTGCAATTATATCAGCGTCCTTAACGATTCCGTCAAGTTCGTTCTGCGTCTTGTTGTTAGCCCATACGATTCCATCGTCTAGGTTTCCTTTATTTAACGCGTGACCCATACCCCCCTCAAGGCGAGTAACTACACCGTCGGAGTGAATAAACTCACCATATCCTGATTGGTCACCCATCCAGAAAGCCATCTTCGGGTCTCTGCCGTTCTCTTTGCGGAAATCCTTAATTACCTGCTGTAATGTCTTTGCCGGTATTCCAGTCTTGCTTACTAGCGAGTTATTAAGTGGCTTAGTTGGAATTGCGAGTAACTCTGGCTCAGCGATGTTATTTATATCAACTGATTGTACCGGAGTTGGACGCTTCTTTGGGGTCTTGATTTCAGCACCCTTACTTACGTCATATATAGCAATCTCTGCTCGGTCGTAAGACCTAGTGAGGGCATCGGTCTTATCTGAAACATTCTCAGAAATATCCAAGTACATAACCCCGTCAGATACCCAAGCGCCGAAATGTGCGTTCTCAGCGTTTGGAGCGCTTTCGATTTGCTTTGCAATAGCATCCTTAAGGGCCTTGTCGCTAGGCATACCGTCAGATAAAGGGAACTGGAACTCAGACTTTCCGTCAGATACCATATAACCACCTGTAGGTGCCTCTAGCGTTTCAGTATTCAGAGAGTACCCCCAGAGATTTCCCTCGAAGATTTCCTTAATCTGAGGCATCAGCGCCTTGATTACGTCAGCCTTTTTTGCAACTTTTGATGGGGCCGCCTTGGCGCCCATAGCGCCAGAACTCATCTGAAGGAAGAAAGATGTATTCGTTGGGTCGTTAGAGGAGATTCCCTCGGATGCTTCACTTACGCGAACACCTGAGGCAACGCCCTCTGCTACACTCTTCGTGTAGTTAGCGAACTCAGTAAAGGTTGGGTACTTCTTTATGTTAATAAAGGGAAGCGCCTTAGAGAGGCCCTGACGTAGCGCAGACGCTGCCGCGTGGGCAAGGCTAGTGCCTACGTTTTCTTGAGTTATTACGCCAGCGGCGATATCTGCGTTTATCTCGGCGAAAATCTCTTCAGCCTGTAGTTCTTTATTTTCTTTATACTGCTCTGCGATGTCTGAATACTTCTGAGCCAAAGCATTTGGAAGGGACATAAGAGATGGAAGCGCGGCACGTACAAATTTACTAACGTACTTTTTGTCAACACCGCGAGCGATGGCGTGGAACGCCTCGTGGAAGCCAGTGTTCTGCTGGGCAGCAGGTAACATAATGTGGATTGTTCCATCCGCGGACTTATAGATGCCCTGTGCTCCAAATAGTTCAGTCTTTTCAATCCCTGTAGCCTCAGACATAGCGTCGTAGTCGGCGTGGGCAAATACTTTAGTGCCACCCAGTGCCTTACGTACGTTAACAAGGCTCTGCAATAATTTAGACCCCTGAGTCTGGGTTTCATTTGTGATTTCAACACTTCCGGTGATTCCGTAGTCAAAGTCTGATATTGCTTTACGTTCAGCCTCTACTTTTGCACGTGCGCCAGTGTTTTTTTCTCTAATCTCAGCAAGTTTATTGATTGCCTGCTTACCTCTCTTGGTCGCTTCATTGCGTTGAGTCTGAGTAGATGCCGTATTTGCTAGAACGGCGGCCGCGTCACGAACTGCGTGATTAGCAGCGGTAAATGCATCAAGGTCAGCATCGCTGTACTCCTCGAGGGCTGCCTGCTCCTCAGCAAGGGCCTGGGAGTGAATTTTAGAAAGTTGGTCAACCTTTCCCTGAGCGACTGAACGCTCAGCGTCTGTCTTTGCTGCGGCTGCATTAGCGGCGGCTGATTGACGAGCGGCCTTAAGTTGCACGTAATCCTTTACCGTTACGCCAACGGAAGAAAGTGCGGCGATAGCCAACTTTGGGCGCTTGGCCCCGGAAATTGTAGATATTCCACCGCCGGCTCCAAAGCCAACAATAGCAGCATCAATGGCCTCTGCCATTGACGGAAGTTCCTCTCCAGAAATCATAGAGTGAACCAAACCACCACCGAGGGTCGCTATAAATTCCTCTACACCTTCTTCGAATCCTTGCTTTAGGAATGACTTTCCGCCTTCTTTAGCGTAGTGAGTCCCGAGGCGGCGCATCTCCTCAGAGAATAGACCCTTCTTAAATACTAGGTCCTTAATTTCCTGCCTTGACATCTTGTCGAGGCCGCCCTTTTTGAATGACTCAAGTAATTTAACTTGGTCGCCAGCAAAGAGGCGCTCAGTCATAGTTTCAATTGCGGCCTGCCCGAATGCGTCTAGCCAGCGCTTTCCATCAGACATAGTTCCGTATGAGTCAGCAAGGCTTGTACCCATAACGTTTACACCCATAACTCCAGAGCCGGCCCATAGAGATGCGCTGGCACTCATACCAAATCCGCCAGTAGCAAGCGTGGTTGCAGCCTGCATTGCTAGTTGTGGTGCCGTTTGAGCCAACTGTGTAGTGAAGATTGTAAATGCTGCGCCGAAGTCACCTTCGGCGATGTTTCCTGAGATGCCTCTATCTATTTGGGTTTGATTCAGGCCGTCGTTAATATAAGATGCCTGAGTGCGGAATGAGTTAAGATAGTTCTGGTATTGGACCGCCTCAACAGCCTCAGAGTTTCCAGTTACGTTATAGTACATAGATAGGAATGAATTTCCTATCCCTTTGACTCCAGTGTTTAAGTCATATAGAACCTCATCGACTTCACCGAAGTCTTCATCCATTTTTTTCAGTTCCGCGTTCTTTGCGGCAAGTGCTTCACGCTCAATTCCTTCGTATTGATTGTTAGCATATAGTAGGTTCTCGATATTTGGCGTATAGTTGCCAGCCTCGTCCTTATCAAATAGATTTAAGTCAAACGCAATACGTGAAGCCTCGTTCGCTGCCTCATACCGGGAGCCGTTCTGCTCTGCCAGAACTCCAGAAAGGTCATTTCGGCCTGCAATTGGGGCCTCGCCCTTCGCTGCAGACTGCCCCAAAAGGGCTGCGTTATTTAGTCGAGACTCGTCAATCTGACGGTCAATCTCAGCCTGAGAGCGTTCTCCAGTGCTGAATTCAGTAGGTCCCCACTGCACGAGCGGCGTGTCTCCCGCAGAGTAACCCTCTGTATATGAAGTCTTTAATTGTGTTTCAAAGTTCACAGCGTCAGCGAGCGCTGCGCCAGACTCGATGGTTCTGCTCTGTTGTGCCATACGACTTTGCGTCGTACCGCGCATAGTTGTTAACTCCTCTGCTACGCCGGCACGCGGCATAGTTGAAGAAGATGCAGCCTTATTTAGGTCTGAGGCCAGACTATTGTCAATACTAGTCTCTTCTGATGAACCCGAATATGAATACCCCAATCCCGAAACCATAGGTTCCGTTTCCGAAGTAGATTGAGAAGGTGAATTTTTTTTTTTTACCTCTGGAGTCGTCTCCTCGGTAGCGGCCTGCGGCTGGGCCTCTACTGGCTCTTGAATTACGAAACCCTGCCACTGTGAAGGCTTTACGCCTTTCTGGTCAAAATAAAACTTGATATCCTCTTCACTAACGTTTGAGTTTCTGAAGTTTTGTAAAATTGATTGAATCTTTTCGGGTTCCATAATGTCGTGCTTGTATTTTTGAGCACAACAAATATAAGAAAAAAAACTATACTATTTCAAGTAATCAATTACCTGTATTCCCCTCAGCGACTAGGTCCAGATACTGCTGCTTGGCGATTTGCTGCATAGCAGACAACTGAGCCGCAGGAATGTCACCACGTAATTGCTTAGTCTCTTCGATGACCTGAGTGAACTTACTCTCATCCATCACCGCAGCGCGAATCTGCTCGTCAGTCATACTACCAACATTTTGCAGGAAGTCTGGGGTTGGCTTATATGCCAACACCTTGAATCCAGTTCCGTCATAGATGAGTCCATCATAGTATCTCATCGCGCTTCCAGCGCCGTATGTTTTGCGAGTTCCGCTCTTGTTTGAAGAGTATCCAATCTTAGCGTCCGGCTTGAAACCGGCAGCAACAATTGTATCAGGTGAGATGTTCTGAATCTGACTGATTACGCCCTTGTTCATTCCGTAGTCTCCTAGGTCTTCACCGCCACCGCCAGTAGAACGATACGCTGTAAAATTCTCATCGATAGCAATAGAGTTAACAAAAGCATCTGCAGTCTGGTCCATCACGGTCTCACGGCTTTGGATAAACTTCAAGCCTTGCAATTGCTCTCGCTTAACCGAGGCAGGAACCCCCTGCTGTGCATTGATGGCCTCAGCGGTTGTTAGGCCGTTCGCCGTCAACTCGTCCTCAAGGGATTTGAAGCGAGCAATGTCAGCAAGAACTTCTTCTGGCTTTGCTTCTGGCTTCATATTCATAACAGAAAGATAATCAATGTCAGCCTGCATCTTACCATTTGCATCTCCATATTGGTCAGCGACAAAAGAGGTCGCGGCAGCCTTGGCTTTTCCCTTTTCAAACTTAACTCCCTGGCCTTTGTCTGTTGAATATTGGTTATAGAATTGACTTGGCTTGAATTCAGTTTGGAACAATTGAGCGCCGTACTCTATGATGTTAGTGTCAGGCTGTAATACGGGCGGCTGGAAAAAGTCTAGTTGTGCTGCTCCATCCAATCCCTGAGATGACTGAACCCTAATTGTTTCTGTTGATAGATTGTACCACTCGTCATATGCCTCCTTATTTTGTGCGTATTGTTCAGACTGGCGAACCCTCTCATACTTACTGACAAGGTCTTTATATACTGCTGATACTTTTGCTGCTGAAATAGACATATCGGCAAAATCTCCAGTACTCATATCTACGGCAGTCGAACTTCCAGACATAATAGACTCCGCTCTCTTATTTAAAGCATTTTCTACATTTATTGAAAATTCAGCAGCAACAGATGGGGGAAGCATCATCATTTGTTGCTTAGCCTGCATTAACTGCTGGTTTGACTCTTCGTATGATTTTACCAGATTTTGGTGAGCAATAGCAGAGCGCTGCTGCGCTCTTTCTTGAAACCTCAAACCGACCTCTGAAAGATTAGAGTAGTCAGCAACTGGAGATGAACCCAATTCAGCCATTATTACGGTTTTTTACGGTTTTTTGTATTTATAATATTTGCCATACCTAGTCTTTGAGCATTTTGCTGACTCAACTGACTGTATGCATCACTATATGCTCCGCCAGCAGCGATAGCGCCACCAGCAGCCGCACCTAGTCCTGCTGCAATATTTGCCTGTGCGGACTGACGCGCCTGGTCGGCCATACCGATATCCATACGATAGCGACCTTCTTGCAGTTGTTGTGCTTGCTGTTGTGCTCCTCCATAGACCTGAGATGCTTGCATCTCGCGTTCAAACTGCGCCTGCTGTGCCTTAAATGCGTCAGCGGCAGATTGCTGAGTAACAGCACCAAGGCCGCCAACAAGAGCACGACCACCAGCGCGCCCTAATGCCGAAACATTAGCGGCCTGACGTGAAGCAATTTGTTGTGTTTGAAACTGAAGGTTACTGCGGTCCATAGCCTTCTTGTAGAAGTCTGCATAGGCAGATGGCACCGCCAAAGATGGGGCATTGGCGCGAAGAGACTCCAGTTCTGCTTTTGCAGCCTGCAAGTCCTTACGGCCTTGATACATTTGATAGATTCCAAGCCCGGCCTGTATTGCGCCTCCGGTTATACCACCAGCCGCCATACCGAGTGCCTGCATTCCTAAGTTGTCTGCCATAACTGCAAATATACGAATTATTGTTGTTCTACTCCGCTGATTCCAGAAACATTGTGCAATGTGCTATCTGAGTAGTTCACATTTATGCCAAATATTTCAATCTGCTCGGTAGTGTTATCAAAGTTAAACTCAGCCTTAAGCCAGTGGCCACGCATTGGGTCGCCGTCAATCTTTGAGTTTGCTTTTACAACTAGCGTGTAGTCTAAGTCAATCAAAGATGCGTCGCTAACGACAATTGAGTTTTTACCA
>Ga0209652_1003400_pt1 | contig 11729 bp, 4 predicted proteins | sample SaaInl74LU_5_DNA_FD_184641 | JGI IMG/M metagenome (GOLD analysis project Ga0209652, IMG submission 184641) | Marine microbial communities from expanding oxygen minimum zones in the Saanich Inlet - ESP_74LU_5_DNA (SPAdes) (version 2) | ecosystem: Environmental > Aquatic > Marine > Intertidal zone ...
TGTAAATGTAGTATTTCCTGTAACTTCTAAGTTGCCATCAACCTTTACTTTACCTACTGGTAGCAATTCAATATCAGTTGAGACACTAACAATTTGTACTAATTCGGCGCCGCCTACTGTAAGTGTACCGGTTGCTGTAATATCACCGTCGCCCATTACAAGGTTATCAGTTTCAACTGTTAAACTTCCAAATAGGTAATTAGCTTCAATTCTATCAGCAAAGAAAGTAGCATCATCAGTAACTATCCACTTGCCGCCAAAGTTTTCTGTCCATACTAAAGATCTATTTGGCGATGTACCACGGTCTACTTCAATACCTGAAGTAGTTAGCGTAACCCCAGCACCTAATTCACCTTTGTTAAGTGTAATTACGTTATCAGTGATATCAGTGTTAGTTGTTTCTATACTTGTAGTTGTACCTTGTACTGTTAAGTCGCCAGCAATTACAACATCATTAAAATTTGATGTTCCAGCTGCTGTAGTAACATTACCATCAAAAGTACCTTTGTGTAAATCAACCCATGCACCATTTTGTCTAATTTGTAATCTGTTCTGTACAGTGTTGTAAATTACATCACCATTTTGTGCAACAATAAATGCTGCTTCTGCATCTGTTAATTGTGAAAATCGTACTGGAGTATTTGCAAATAATATTCTGTTTCCTGCACGTAATATTAAGTCTGTACTAGCATTATATTCTGCAAATCCAGTGCCTCGACCAAAATCAAAATTATCGGCTTCACCGTTAAATATTACTGTTGCACCAGTGTTATTTTCACCTATGTGTATATCATAATCATTTTGTGCATCAATAGCAACGTTACTATCTGCCGGACCTCTAAATGTATTTGCTTGTGCAGTAGTTGCAATTGATGTAATTGCTGTTAAATTTACTGTAGTTATTGTTGTATTGTTTACAACTCCTACAATTTCCGATGCAATACCATCAACTATCATTGTTGAGTCGTCACCAAACACACTGCCCTTTATGTCTGTATCAAAGGTTGAACCTTCGTCAAACAATCCTGCTAGGCTGGCGTCTAGATCTGCTGCTAATAGATATCCTATGTCGTTATTAAATTCTGATATTTGTGTCGGTGCACCTTGCAATGCAGCATAACTTATAAATCCTGTACTAGCATCAAATACTCTAGTATTATTTCCGTCAATTAAGTCGCCTTTAAATTCATTTGCTGTAACTCTATTAAAATAGTTATCGTCAGTACCGATATTTGCTGTGCCTGAGCCTGAAGGTGCAACAGTAATGCCTTCTGACACTTCGACATTATCAACAACAATGTCGCCAATATCACTGAACGCACGAAACTCTACTGCTGTGCCTGCATCATTTACTTTTAAAAACTTATTAGCTGCGTTTATGTAATTAGTTGGAGTATCTGTAAGATCAATAAAGTTTTGTGCAACTAGTCTATTACCGTTTACAGTTATATCAGCAGCATCTATAGTTCCTAGTGCAGTAACATTCTGTACCCTTATTATACTGCTTTCTCTAAGGTCAAGATTGTCTCCTGCCGGTAACTCTTTAAGTTTGTTACCGTCTGTTGTGTCAATCACTAGTGGAAATCTATTAGCCATGCTCTACATCCTGTTTTATATATTTATCGTATCTCATCAAAGTATTAAAGTGCTGCTATTCTTGCTTTAAAAGCAGTAAAGTCAGCACTTGCTGCTACTTCTGTTTTTAATGTTGCTATACTAATGTAACCTGGAATAGTTCCGTTAACTGCGTCAACTAATAATAAACTATCATCTGCAAATACACTACCTGTTAAATCACCTGTTACAGGAGCTGTAATTTTTCCGTTAACTGCGTCAACTAATAATGAACTATCATCTGCAAATACACTACCTTGAATATCTGTTACATTGCGTGGTTCTTTGCCTGCTATTAATAAATTTCCAAATCCGTCTATTTCAATTCTAGTTCCATTTAGATAGATAAAATCTCTTACGTATAAATCTCCCCAGCGTTTAGTTGAACTACCTAAGTCTCGTGTTCCGTCAACATCAGGAATTAGATTTGCTGCGGTATTAGCCGGGTCAACATTATTACCAGCATATAACTCGTTAAAATTATCATTAATCTTATCAAACGCTGTACGTAACGGATCACCATCACCCTTATTGGCACTAGTGCCTAAATTAATTGTTTGCTTTGCCATTATTAGGTGCCCCTTGTACTCTTATTCTAAGAATGTTATTCTGCAAGACTACTTGGCGTTCTTGCGGATTTTTTGTGTCATTGCTGGCCACAGCCTTATTAGACCGGACCAGCTTATCTACTTTAGGTTTATCCATTAGTGTTTTCCTACTACTATTTCAACAACACCTCTTTCGCTGTCATCTTTGGTTCCAACTGCTTTACCAATAACTGTACCAACACTCGGTGTATTGTTTACAATGGCGTATCCTGGAATAGCACTTGCTACTAACATATCACCTTTAGCAACAGTACCAATAACTTTACATGGTACACGACCTTGGAGTGCAATGCCTGTAACATTATCACCTTCGAGGCCACTGTTCATTAAGTGTGCTGGATTAGTTGTTACAACGCCTGCAACTCTGTGATCGCCTTTTGTTGTAGTTGTAGTAACTTCTGCATCACCGCCAAATACAAGTACAGTGCCAGGTTCGTATGCTGCATCGCCTAAGTAATTCTCTGCCAAGTCAGCATAGTATGCTTCAGTAGCAGTACCATAGAATGTAGTTGCATGTATCTCTGCATATTTTGCACTTGCACTACCAATGTTGTAAGTATTATCAACATCAGGCAATACACCTGCGGAATTAAACACAAACGGTACAAAGCTAGAACTTGTTGCAGTATCAGCAACAACAATACCTACTTCGCCACCAACAGTTTTACCAGTGTTAGCACCAATTGCAATACCAGTTGATGCTGAACCTTTTTCACCAGGTGCTTCAATAAAGCTACTGTAAATCCAATCAACTGCTAATGCTGCTTCACCATTAAAGTTTGACGTATTTTGAAGTGTACTTTCTGCAACACCAGTTGAACCAATATTAACCGCTCCTGGAATTTCAATATCCGGTGCTGTTGCAACTGCTCCTGCTGAACCAACTGCTCTTAGTATTTCACCTTGCGCTGGAGTTTTTACAACAAGTGTTGTTGTATCCAAACTTAATACTTCATAACTTGGATCACCGCCAAGTATAAGTGAGTTAACTTGCACACTACCGTTTGCATCGGTTTTGACCATACTGTTAACTTCACCAGTAACAGTTATGTTTGAAATACCATATGTTCCCACACCAGTTTTAACTAGGACTTGCCCAGGATCAACCAATGATGTTAATTCACTAGCAGGAAGGAAGTCTGCATCTGCAAGACCTCCACCTTGTGTAATTACTGTACTAAACGGAATTTCTTCAATAGTGCTGCCTAAACTATCTCCACTCCAGTTACCTAGAACTGTTCCATCTTGAATACGTTGTATTTTGTCTAGAGGTAACTGACCATCGTTAATAGTAATCCAGCCTGTATCTGCTGTAAATATTTCTTCGTCAAATGCTGCTACACCTAAATCACTTTGACTAATTGCAACAGCATCTGCTCTAGTAGTTGCCGCATTTAGATTTAACTTGCTTTGAGAAATATTAGCAGTTGCGCTGATGTTACTGTTTACAATTGTACCAGCGTTAAGTTGGAAGTTAATTGTAGTGTAACGATCGTTAACAAATCCATCGCTTGATTCTCTATTAGTATCAATAATAATATCACTATCAGGATCAAATACTGCATTTGCCCATTCGTCGATCGGACCGTCAATACATAATGCTTCTGCACCACCAAGTACAGCAATAACATCTGGATCAGGTGATATGCCTGCTGGTTTGCCGTCACTAAATGTGCCTGTGACCGGAGTATAGATGATTTCAATAATTTCACCTTCGACCGCAGTACGTTCAATAACATCAACAATGGTACCTGTTGCACCTGTAATCGTTCCTGTAATCGTATTACCTCTTACAAAAGGACCGCTTACAATACTTCCTGCGTAAACAATTAATTTCTTATATTCAGTTGATACAATGAATTGTCCTTCAGTAACTCTAGTTGGATCATATGTGATACTTCTCAAGTCACTTAACTCATCACCGTCACCTCTAGCACTATCAACATATGATTTAGTTGCTGCATCTGAATTAGATGTTGGTGATGCTAAGTTAGTAATTGTATTACCAGCAGCATTTAGATCATCTGTCATTGGTACTGCGCCGTTTGGAGCAAGTACACCTGGGCCTAATTTGTTAGCAACTGGTGCACCATTTACATCATATCCTAAACGTCTGTTAATATAACCACGTACAGCAAGTTCTGTTGGAACTGTGTCAGCAGCATTATCAGTCATTGCTGTATCAGTTGAGAATTCAGTAACAACAACACCACGTTTGAATCCTAGTCCGTCAACATCTGAAAGTGCAATACTTGCACTAAATGTAACTGTACCAGTACCTTGGTCCACACTAAAGAATCTACCAACTCTAAAGATACCGTTTTGGTCTGTACTTACATAGAACACTCTACCTTTGCCGCGCTCTTGTACTTCATTAGATTGATTTTTTTCAGCAGGCTCACCAAAAATAACGTTTGGATAGTTTGAATCGTTAAATCCACCTGTACCTACATCTAAGAAATCATGTGATGTAGCACGGCAGGTTGAAATATTAATTGTAACATCGCCCGTCGCGCCAGCTTTTAGGCCAGCTCTAATTGTAATCACCTGACTGCCCAACACAACTGGGCTATGTAGTCCAGTTGCATCTGTTTGGTTAATAGTTTCAATGTCAAGAATATCAACTAATTGGTATACATTATCTTCTGCAATTGCAACTTCAGTATCAGTAACATCTACTCCTCTAGCATTAAACACATAGTGCTTTTTACCTTGCCATACAAATATAGGTGCTTCAGTTAATGTTGCTGCTGTCCATCCTATAGGTCTATTTGCTTCCGGAGTTCTTATATTGTTGTTAAGTCTAAATACTTCGTTACTATCAAGTGAAGGTAACAATGCTATTCTAACATCCCCAGCTGTTCCGCCTTTTGTAGTCCCTGCTCCAGATAATGCAGTTTCTTGTGCTTTATCTGATTTAACAATCATCTTAATATAATCATAAGACGAATCTAATCCAGCTTGTAGTGTATCAGCAGCTAATTCATTTCCGATACTATCACTGTTTAAGAAACTAATTGAACGATATATAAACGATGGATTTTCGTTAAACACTAGTGCAGTTGAAGGACGAATACTTAGTACATCGGGTCTTGCTAAATCACTAATAATATGAGTTTGGTTTCTTCTATATTGGATCAGAGTACCGAATGGAACATCAGCAAGCAAACCGTTAGTACTAAATTGTGCATCACTAGTTGAGAAGTTAAGTTTATAAACTATACCATTATTCATAGGTGTACTTGCTTCTATCCATATATTACCTTGGATATTTACACCAGTAATTTCTCCAGCTGATATCGCCGCGCCGTCGTCAACTTGTGTAACTGTAATAGTAGCATCATTATCTGGAGTTGCTCCACCTAAGTCTGCACCTGAAACTACAAATGTATCCCCAACTCTATAATCAGTTCCTTTATTTCCAATTGATACAGTATATCCATTTACAATAGTTTTTTGTATATTAAATAATGCACTAGATGCACCAACCTGATCAGTTGTAGCTACATAAGAAATAGTTGTACCAACACTTACATATTCACCAACTGTGTGTCCTGCTAGTCCTGCTGATGCTACTTCGTAACGTGCAAATGCAGGTACACTTGGTTGCCACACATCAAATTCTGATCTGTTGCTCGGAACTTGTTTAAAGTCGTAAGCATATACAGATAACGATTCTTTATTATTAGTGTAACCAGCTGAATCAACTGTTAATGGTACACTACCTGCGCCCATTGCACCAAGACTACTGCCTGTTAATTCGTTTGTTGAATCAAACGCTCCGGTAACACCTGTTACATAAATTACTCTACTACCAACTGTAACAACAGTTGAATCGCCTAGATCAGCAGTATCAATAGCTACAGTACCAGTTGCTCCTGTGCTTACTTGAGTTAATGTTTCGCCTGCAGGAATAACAAATGCATCTGTTAAAGTTAAGATAACGTCTGCATCAAAAATCTTTGCAGGTTCAACCATATCTTGTGCTAGTTGAACTGCATCCGGAATTTCGTTTGGATCTGAACCTTCAGCAACCAATCCATATTCACCATAACAACTTGAACCTGTTAGTGATCTAATCTCTGAACCGTTCTTAGCATAGTAACTTGTCCAGCAGTAGTACGTGAACATAGATACCATTTCGGATAGCGCACCGTTTACTGCAACAAGTCCATAACCTAGGTCGTTAATCTGTGTAAAGTCGTTACCTAGAATCGATCTATTACCAGCTGTTTGTAATGTAATCGATATTGGACCTTCAACACTTTGTACAATTTTTCTTACAATTGAAGGTTGTGCTGTAACTATGTTAGTATAAGCATCTTGAATTACTGCGGTTGCCCAACTAACACTAGGATTAATATCAATTGGTAAGTTGCTTAATGTACTATCAGTAATAACAGTAATAACTGCATCAATTCCGGCATCTGTTTCTAATACTTCTGCTGCGGTAGCTACATTGCCGCCGTTTAATGTTTGTCCTGCATATGTTTCTTGTATAATACTAGCAACAATTGTCTTTAGTTGTGTGTATGCTGCAATTGTAGGAGCTTGTTGGGCTACTGGAAGTTGTGCTACTACTCCATCTAAATATGCTTCTGCTGCAAGTTTAGAGCCTAAGTTAGTACCATATTGTACATCGTAACTTAACGCATCGACTAGGTATTTTGCATCACGCTGACATGTTGCTTCATTATACACCAATGATGGATAATTAGTATCGATCCAAGATGTAAGTTCTGTTGCAATAAATGTTCTATTTAATTGTAACAATTCTCTAGCATAACGTTTGTTGGGATTTATACCCGGGTCACTAAATGTTACTGCGTCTGCATTTGCAACCCCATTGGTAATAATATCAATTACTTCGTCATATGCATCGCCAACTCGTGTAGTTGCAGTTGTATCTGCTGCTACGTCTGTTAGTGCTAGGGTCTGTGTTTTTCCAACTGCAATAGCACTAGTAGTTTGTATTAATTGATCATCAATTACAACATTTGCATATGCTCTACGATATGATAATCCATTATATACTGAATTGAAGTTTGTACCTAACGCAACGTCATATGATACACCTTCTACAATAATGTTTGAATCACGTTCGCATTTGGCTTCATCAAAATCAAAATCACCAATTGAATTTAGATCAACGCCGCTAGCAAGTTCTGAAGTAACGCCACTAAATCCTAGACCCCCATTTGAATTTCTTGATAGAATGATTTCTGCTGTACCGAAATCTGGATCATAATTAGTAACAGCATTTACCTGGAAGCGTCTGCCATCAATATAAAATGCACAAGGTGTCTGAGGACGTCTTATGAATAGTCCTTGATTTGGCAAACTCTTAATTTTCAAACGGAATGCTGATCCGTCAACTCTTTCTGTTACACGTACAGCCGAGTTTCCAACAAATGCATCAACAAATAGTCCGCCACGGAATGCTTGCTTGTTTGCACTTGCTGCAAAGCCTGTACCTGTTTGACAATATGGCGACTTTGTAAGTACTTGTCCTTCCGGGTCAAGTACCATTTGGAAACCGCCGTGTCCTTGTCCTGTGATGTTACGTATAATTGTAGCATCATTCATTAAGAACACATCCATTTCTGTGTTTCTTAATGGTGGGTTATAATCATTATCAAATGCAAATGCAACTGTATCAACTAAGTTGTCAATAACTATGTCCGGTCCATCAATTTCTAACCAGTATGCTGAAATTTCTGCTGCATCTAGTGAGCCACCTGATGTATTTTCAATTTGACATTGGTAATATCTGTCAACTCCAGCAAAGGTAAATTTAACAACATTGCCAACACGATAAAGTGTACCTGCTGTCCATACTGCTGGTTCTGCACTACCGTTGAATAAGTCGTAGTCATAATCTAAGTTTGCACCAGCATTGCCCACACGTATTGCTGCGGCACCGCTTGGACCAAACAGTACTGTTGGAGCTTCACCTTGAATCAATTTATTTGCGAGTGTATAGATATACTGAATGCCTGCAACAGTTTCATCTTCTGACCCTGCCTTTACTGCACCTGCGTAGTATTCGCCCTGTGCTTCTAGTGAAAACTCATTGCCGCCGCTGCGTAAATCTTTTACTAGCGCATCAACAATAAGCCCGGTATCTCTAGAGCATTTAACACGGCCATAAATTGGATTACCAATTAAAGCAGGATATGTAGTTTCGATATAGTTTACAACTTGTTCTTGAATAAATTCTTTGTTATCATCTAATACAAGAGCTGCTATTTCCCATTTACCTACGTTAGTATATCCAGCACCAATGTCTTTTACTTTATTTGGCTTGAGTAAATAGTGATATCCAAAATATCCATCTACTTCTTTTGTTAATGGATTTTCATATTGTACACCATTTGGAACTGTTGCAACATTAAATGTATAATCAACTGCTCCACCGCCGCCCAAGTCTGCATCAGCAATGGTAATTAGTTCATTAGCTTGCCAATTTTTACCAGCATTAGTTACTGTGATTCCAGTAACTGCGCCTAATGCACTTACTGTCACAGTAAATTCAGCATCTTCACCAAAGCTCTCTGCGGTGTAATCTGCCTTTCCAATAGTGTAAGTACCAGCTGTTCTACTCGAATCTAATTTTGGATCAAAAGATATTGTTTCAATTGAACTTTTGCCTAATATTAGATTATCAAATTCTGCATCACGATAGAAGAATGTATTTGCCCAACGTGATTGTGATACACGATCTTTTGGACGTACAATTACTCGTCTAAATTCATCACCTTTAATTGAAACGTTTGCAGGAACACGAATTGGTAAATCTTCTTCGTAAATACCACTTTCAATTCTTACACTGATTTGAGTGTTGACAACATAGTTGCCGTATTCTAATTCTTCGCCTTCTTCAAATTCTCTTGGTATAAGAAGTTGCACTTCGATTTCATCTGTTTCTGCAAGACTAACTGCTCTATCTCCAGATTCATATTTGTAGTCAATAATTCTACCAATAGCGCCTGAGTTTTTACCGCGTACAACTTTACCTGGAATAATATCTGTGTTTTCCGGATTAGCTTGATCAATAAATCCATTGTTTCCGTTAGCAGCATTAATCTTATATGTTGTAATACCGTCAACAATACTTGGTGCTTGCAATGGACCATTATTAATAACTTGTACTACAATATTAAATTTTGCTTCAGCTGCTGAGTCAGCCTGTGCATCTGGAACAATAGCAGGCTCGATGTACTGTTCTACTCGTGATTGGTAAAGAGTAGGAGGAGCAGTATTTTGTAGTACATAATCTCTTACAAGTACTTTTGCATATTCAATTCCTGCTAATGTATATGCTTTTTGCACACCAATAGCAACTTGGCCACTTGCGTTTGCATAATATTGTAAGCCAGCATAACGTGATAGATAGTTAGCGTTATTACCTAACAAAATATCTAAACGTACAGCATCTAGAATTAATTGAACATCACGTTCACAAGTTGCTAAACTATAACTTTCGGCAAAATCGGGATATGTTGCATTAATATATCCTGTAACTTCTTTTGCAACCCATTCTTTGTTTTGTAAAATCAGTGCGTTTGCATTAGTACGTCCTGAAATAGCAGAAGTAATGCCAGCAGTTGTTACAGATACATTAGCTGTGCCGTCTGCATATGTCATTGTTTGCTGATATGGGCCCGGCTCTGGCGGCGCAGATAATATAATTTCTTCTGCTTTTTCGCAAGCTGCATTAATAGTTCTATAAGCATACGCAGGATTACGTCCTTCTTTACCGTCCGGAGTAAATTCCTGTGCATCACTTCCTGCTGTACTTACGTACAAATTAACAGTACTAGATGCTGCTGCATTGTCAACATATAGTTTTGTTGCAGCTTGCAAATCGTCTGGGCCATTTGGTAATCCTTTACCACGCAGTTCACCTGGGTGATCAAACAAGTTAAGCGCACCTGTCATATCGTCGCCTTGGCGTCTTACAGCACTCTTACGAGGAATAGCTACATTACTAAGCCAGTTGCCTTCTAAGCTACTGTCATAACCGTCGTCAGTGATAGTGAATGTTCCACTACCGCCTGCTAGTAGAATACGTCCGCTACCAGCTAAAGCGTCTTCTTCTGTTTCATAAAGTGAAATAGTGTTACCGTTTGGCAAACCTAAATAATAAATTCCACCTGTAATTACTCCGAATGGATCGGTTCCTGTTGAACGAAAAATAAATGGTGCACCGATATATGCGTCACTCAATCCATGACTTGCAATTTGCAGATTACCTAAACTTATACCGGTTGCTGTAAGAGTATACTGAGAAGATGTTGTTGGCTCATCACCTAGACGAAGTCCACCGCCCGCAACTTCTTTTTCTTGATAGTTTCTATCAGCAAATGATTTATTAATAACAAGATCGCTAATTGTTAAATCAGTGCCATGCACTGAGTTAAATGTATCAATCGCCGCCTGGCTAACAGTAACATTAGCAATTGGTTGTGTAGCAGCATCTAGTGGACCAGCTAGTGTTGGTTCCGGGTCATTTGATACTCGAGATACTAACTGTTTAATAACAACTTTACCATCTACTGTAAAGTCAAAGCCAATTGTATCTGGCGATCCGTCTAGTGCATTATTTGATGCAAGGGAAAGTAAATTTAATCCGCTACCATCTGACTTAACTAATGGAACTTTGTTTTCATTTCCTTCGTAAGTATTTGGAGTGTCACTTAAATCAGTAAACGAAATTTGTCCACCAATACCAAAAACCGCATATATTTCTTGAAAGTTTTCGTTTACTTTACGAAACGACTCGCGTATGCTATCGCCAGTTCCGTCATTACCTGATACACCAATATCAATATCTTGTCTTGCCATGTGTTACTCCAAATTATATAGCTGGCTGGCTTAATTTATCCATATCAAAATTTACACTAACCCCGCAGCCGCAGGCTGATTGTGCGTTAGGATTGTTTACTTCAAACATTGCACCCATTAAATCTTTTTTATAGTTTATTTCAGTGCCTATTAGGAACATAAGACTATGTGCGCCTACTACAAACTTTCCGCTACCTGCATCAATAACAACATCGTTTGCTTCGATTTCGTCTTGATTTATTGTAGTCCAGTCGTATTCGAATCCAGCACAGCCACCACCTTTAAGGTTTAAGCTAACTGCATAACAATTATTTTCTTCACATATAGTGTTAATCTGTGCTTTCGCGGATTCTGTAAGTGTACAAATGCTCATTTTTGCTCCTCGCTGTATGTATTTATTATTTAATTTTATAATCTTAATGTAAATATAGTTATGTTCGTAACACAGTTTAAAAAACAAACCCGGCACGTTCGCAAGAGTAAAACAGGCAAAGAACACACTTACACACGTGAAGTAACCTATTGTGTGTTTAGATGTGATAGTTGTGATGTTGAGTTTGAGCGAGCTAGAGGAAGTATGGATCCTAAACGTCTAAACAATAACTATTTTCACGTATGTAAGACCTGCGATAGTAAGAGATTTGCTCAAAAGAAAGGCGT
>Ga0209652_1003403_pt1 | contig 11726 bp, 11 predicted proteins | sample SaaInl74LU_5_DNA_FD_184641 | JGI IMG/M metagenome (GOLD analysis project Ga0209652, IMG submission 184641) | Marine microbial communities from expanding oxygen minimum zones in the Saanich Inlet - ESP_74LU_5_DNA (SPAdes) (version 2) | ecosystem: Environmental > Aquatic > Marine > Intertidal zone...
GTGTAGGTTTGAACCCAAATGTTCCGCAAAATGATGCAGGACGGATAATGGAACCATTTGTCTGGGTACCAATCGCCAAAGGCACATGCATCGCCGCAACCGCAGCTGCCGAACCGCTTGATGAACCACCAGGGCTGTGATCGGCGTTGTGGGGGTTACGGGTTTCGTTTGCGTGCACAAAAGCCAGTTCAGTGGTCACGGTTTTACCCATGATCACAGCACCTTCTTCGCGCAAACGTTCAACCAAACGGGCTACGTGTTCCGTTTGCCGTCCAGCAAAAATTGACGTTCCGCGCTGTGTTGGCATTTTGGCAGTATCGATGATGTCTTTCAGGCCAACTGGAATGCCATGAAGGCGACCCGTTGCCATACCTGCTCTGCGAAGTCGGTCACATTCAGCCGCTTGGGCAAGTGCTGCATCAGGATCGAGAAAAGCCCACGCTTTGATAGCTTCATCAGTTTCCGTAATGCGCGCCAAGCAAGACTTGACCAATTCAACAGAACTAAGGCGCCCCGAGGCGATGGCATCCACCGCCTCGGTTGCAGTTAGTTTATAACTATCCGGGATCATGGAATGTATGGCCCAAAGAGATAGTCAGGGAACCACAATGCGATGCCTGGGAAGTTGTACATCAAGACCATCGTCAAGATCACAATGCCCAAGTACGGCATGATACCACGGAAAATGTCCATCAGCTCAATTTTATCCTTAAGGACCCCTTTGAGATAATAGGCGGACATCGCCATGGGTGGTGTCAGGAACGAAGTCTGCAGGTTCAACGCAATCAACATCGCAAAGAAGTAAGGGTTTACACCAAATACCTCGAGCAGCGGTAAGAAAATTGGCACGAAGATGATCAGGATCTCAGACCATTCCAGCGGCCATCCCAGCAGGAAGATGATGATTTGAGCAAGGATCAAGAATTCCCACGGCTCAAGATCAAGGCCACCAACCCAATCTGCGATGATATCGTGTCCACCCAAGTACGAAAAGACCGATGCAAACGTCCACGAACCAACGAACAACCAGCACACCATCGCGGTTGCTTTTGCGGTCAGGAAGACGCTTTCCTTCAGCTTTTCCCACGTCATGGAGCGATAAAGTACCGCCAAAACCATGCCGCCCAAAGCACCCATAGCAGCGGCTTCAGCCGGTGTCGCAAGACCACCAAGGATTGAACCAAGAACAAGCGCAATCAAAACAGTCAGCGGCACAAAGCTTACCAACAAGTCTTTATAGATTTCGCGGGGTGGCGGCACATTTTCCATGGTCGGTTTTGGCGCCAATGCAGGATTAAACCAAACACGTGTGATCACGTACACAATGTAGAGGCCCGCCAACAACAAACCGGGGAATACCGCAGCTGCGTAAAGGCGCAAGGGCGACAAATCTGCGATCGCCGCATAGACGATAAGCATAATGGACGGCGGGATCAGAATACCCAACGTACCACCGGCACAGATCACGCCAGACGCAAAGCTTTTGTTGTAGTTGGCATTTGCCATCGCGGGAAACGCCAACAAGCCCATCAGCGTCACAACCGCGCCAACGATACCAGATGCCGTTGAGAACACTGCACAAGTAAGCAAGGCGGCAATGGCAAGGCTACCCGGCAAGTTGCGTGCGGCCATGTACAAAGAGAAGAACAACTTATCGACGATGTTCGCCCGCTCAACCACGTAGCCCATAAACAGGAACAACGGGATCGCAACCAGGATCGGGTTTTCCATCACAGAATACGTGTTCTGGTTCAGTAGGTAGAAAATGTTGTTGTTGAAAATATCCGAGAACGTCTCGATCGGACCACCTTGGTGGTACGCATAATATCCAAATGCCACACCCATCGCGAGGAGTGTAAAAGCAATCGGAAAGCCAAGAAGTACAAGGAAAATGAACAGCCCAAGCATCAACAGGGCGACTTCAGGATTTGACATCTTTTTATATCTTTCTATTCGCTCTTATGGCGGTTCATTTATTAGAAGGCGTAGCGGACTGGATTGCGTCCAAATCAATACTCGCCAACAAATCTTCAGTTTCTTTGACGTCAGCCAAACGCTCGGGCCAAGCACCGGTGCGCATCGCCATCACGCAGCGCGCAAGCTCGGCACAGCCTTGGAGCACCAACAACGCACCAGACAGCGGGATCAAAGATTTGAAGAAATAAATTTGAATACTGGCAGGGCTGTTAAAGCTCACTTCTTTGTAGCGCCAGCTATCAGAAGCGATCTCGTAACCATACCAAGCAAGGGCAATGACGCCCGGAAAGAAGAATAGGAAATAAAGCACAAAATCCAACGAGGCTTGTACTTTGATCGGCAGCAAACGGTACACAACATCAGCACGTACGTGCGTGTCCTGCGCCAGTGCATACGCACCGCACATCAAGAACAAAGCTCCGTACATCTGGATCATCATATCAAACGCCCAAACAGTTGGCGAATTCAGGACGTATCTTACGAAAACTTCGTACGATACGGACAGTGTGAGGATGAGAATGCACCACCCAAAGGCACGTCCAACCCACAGGCTCAGTCCCTCAATGGCATAAACGATTTTCATGTGTCTGTCGCTCCCCTACAGATCATGTGAATTATTGGCGCTCGTCAATTGAGCGCAAATGTCCGGGCGCAATAAAGCACCCGGACACACCATTTCTAAACTAAGCGATCAACCGAAGTAGTGGTTGTACGCCAGTTTGTAATCAGGCTGGTTCATGTTGAGGTAGTTCATCACATCTTTGGCGTATGCCTTCTGTGACTCCATAACCTTCGCGAAGAATGGATCGTCGTCCGCAATGCGGTTTGCAACTTTGTCCCATGCTTCGAGCTGCGCTGCCATAACAGAATCTGGTGTACGGTATACGTTCACGCCGTCCTGCTCTTGCAGTTTGATCAGATCGTCTGAGTAACGCTTTGTGTTGCCCCAGTAGAAGCCGGAGTTTTCAGCCATTGACGCGTTACGGATGATCGCCTGGTGCTCAGGTGACAGGCCGTTGAACTTGTCTTTGTTGAATGTAACTTCGAAGCACTCTTGGCTTTGGTGGTATGATGCCAAGTGGTAGTGCTTGGAAACATCTTGCATACCAAAGTCACGGTCAGATGTTGGGTTGTTGAATTCAGCCGCGTCAATCAGACCAGATTTCATCGCTGGCTGGATTTCACCGCCAGGCAACTGCACAACTGACATGCCCATTTCGAGCAGAACGTCAGCAGCAAGACCAACAGTACGGTACTTCAGACCATTCATCTGGCTTGCGTCTTTAATTTCTTCTTGGAACCAACCAAGTGGCTGTGCTGGCATTGGTGAGTTGAAGAAAGACACAACGTTCAAACGCAGGCTGTCCATCAGCTCATCAAAGAGCTCTTGACCACCACCTGCGTGGATCCAGCCAAGCATCTCTTGGCTTGACCAGCCAAAGCACGGGCCTGTGCCGAAGAGTGATGCAGCTTTGGACTTACCGTACCAGTAGGCTGATACGTAGTGCGCTGCATCAAGAACGCCGCGGTGTACCGCGTCTTGCATCTGGCTTGTCTTAACGACGGAGTCGACAGACAGCACTTCAATGGTCAATGAACCACCAGACATTTCGTTAACGCGGCTTGCAAACGATTGTGCATTTTCAAGGAAAATACCGCCGCCCCAAGCAGCTTGCATTTTCAGTGTTGTGCCGTGGTTGGCCGCAACTGCTGGTGTCGCCAAAGCGGCAGCGCCGGCAACAGCCGAGCCGCGCAAAAACTTTCTGCGGTTAAGTGTATTTGTCATAGTCCCTCCCAAGGAATCGATCAGCGCAACCCATTACGGGGTCGCTTATTTTTTCGGCTTCACATCACAGGATAACGAAACTTACTAACCTCTGATAACGAAGCTATGCTTCTTGGCATTCCAAGAATGTTAGGGAGACTAGAACAATTATTTCCCGAAACAAGCCCTTGATTAACCTAAAGTAACTCTGATGGGGTTAATCACTAAAATTTAATAAGGAGCACGCCGAAAAATAGTTTGAACGCGGTCAGTATTTCTCTGGCGCATCTACGCCCGTTGACGCCTCATCAATGACTTCGGCATCATCCACATCGGATGCTGAGGGCGTGCCAACAAGCAAAGGCAGCATTTCCGTAGATGACGGCATCGTTGCATCAGAAGTCGTTGGAGTACGCCACGCAAGCGTATCAAAAGCACCACAATTTGAACAAGTCGGCGCCCATTCTGCGTGAATGTTGTGACAGTTCTCGCAAACCCACTGCGGGCCACGCGGAGCAGTTAGCGCCTTCGTCAACCAACCGCGCACAACATCATCACTGGCACCTTGGCCACGCTCAATTGCCGCTAAAATTGTTAGACTGCGCGTTGTCGCGTTGCTTTCCGCCAAATCACCCATCGCAGCGCGCGCTGCTGGAAAGTCTTCAGCCGCGATATGCAGCTCAGCAAGCAGCATTTTTGTTTCGGCGAGATCAGGGGCAATGCGGGTCAAGGCTTTGAACCGCTTGAGGCGCTCAGCCGGAGTTTCTTCGGGCGCAATTCGTGCAAAAGCAGCCGCTAAATCAGGATGAGGATGCGCGCCCCACGCTTTTTTCAAAACCCGCGCCGCGTACTTTCCTTCACCGGCTGCGATATAAGAATCGGCCGCCAAGACCGCCGCCGGAATTAGGTCTGGCGATAGCCGGTTTGCCTCAATCGCCGCCTCTTTCACTTCGATCGTGCTATCGTCTGCAACAATCGCTTTTGCTTCTGACAGCGCCAGAACCGCATCGCGGCGTTTGTGCACATCACGAGGCAACGACCCATGCTTCAACTTAGCGGTCAAGGTTTTGCGCGCGCCGCTCCAATCCTCTTTCTGAGCCTGAAGTCGCAACAAAACGTCCTGCGTTTCTTCATGCTTAGGCTTCAAAGCGAAAGCCTTTTCCGCCAAGGCCAAGGCCGTATCCGTATCACCAGCAGCCAATTTCTGGCGCATAATTCCACGTACACCCACAAAGCGGGTCTGATCATTCTGCAAAAGCTCTTTGTAAACTTGGTCCGCTTTTTTGGTATCACCAACCATCTCTGCCGCTTGCGCGGTGATCAGATTTGTAAGCTCGGGTTTACGTAGATACCGTTCCGCTTTGCTGGCCTTTGACATCGCCAAGCGCCCCTCGCCTGACGCAAGCGCCATCATGCCTTCGGACAAGGCATCAAACCCCTTACGCTCGCGGTTACGCACAAAATAACGAGACAGCGCTGTTTCATCCCCATTAATGAACCGAAGCACAGCACCAATCAGGCCTAACACTTTCAACACGATGTAAAGCGCGGCGACCAACACTGCAAAAGCAATGGCTGTTTGAAGGGGGCCAAAAGTGCGCTCAACCCCATTGAAGGTGATCTGAACGCCCCCCTCCATTTCCAAAAGCTGAACCGCGCCAAACGCAAGGGCGGCCACACATGCAACAAAAACAAGAATTTTAGTAAGGGACCAAAGCATAATGCGTGACCTCAGTTCGATTTAAGGGATGCCGCCAATTGAGCAGCAGCAGTACTGGCATCAAGCCGGCGCTTTACAGCTTCGGCCCACGGCGACAAAACGGATTTAGACGTATCTGGAAGCGTATCCAACTCGGCCAGCGCATCGTTTAGTGCACCTTTGCGCACAGCAGCTTCAACACGCGACAGCACAGCATCTGCATCAGACCCTTCACGCGGCGTCACAGAGCGCGCTCCGGTCTGACGAGCCAGAAAAGCTGACAGCTTTCCAACAGTGGTTTCGGGAACTGGCGTTTCTGAGCGTGCCGCAGCAAGCGCCTGACGTGCAAGTGGTGGAAATTCATCCTGCAAAGAAGCCAGCGCCGGAACACCAGTGCTTGAGACAGCTTGCAAAACTTCCGGCACAGTAGCCGTGCTCGCTTGTGAAAAATCAGCCAAAGCCGAACCAAAAGGCGCACCAGTTTCGATAGCCGCCTGAACACGTGACAATGCAGCACGCGCCTGCGCAAAAAGCGCCTCTTCAACGGCGGCGGCTTCAAGCTGCGCCACACTTGTTTGAGTTTGCTCTGTTTGTGCCTGAAGCTGTTCAGTCAGTGCTGCAATTTTCAAATTCTGCGCATCGATCAAATCTTGTACCGCTGAAATATCAACGTTCGCTGCGCTGTCTGTCACAACGGGAAGATTAGCAATTTGATCCGCTAACGCGGCACGCGCAGCCGCGCCATCTTCCGCCGCTTCGGTCAATTGAGATTGAAGTGTGGCGATGTCATCAGTCTTCGCAAAATCTGCCAAGCGTTGCTCAAGGTTATCCAAAGCCACCTTTTGATCCGCAACTGTGTCCACAAGCGTGCTATCGCGTTGTAAAAACTCAGGAAGCGCATCGTTTGGAATAACATCTGCACGCCCCGCGACAAAACCAAGCAAAGCCACCACAACACCTGCACCCAGCATCGGCAAAATACCGCCCTTTGGACTGGTTTTCGTATCGCTAGGCTCTTCTTTTGGCGTCTCATCCTGCTCAACAGCTGCTTCGTCAGAACCTTCCTCGTCGGGTGTACTGTCCGTTTCGTGAGTATCATTGGCAACTGCGTCTACGACCGTTTCATCCAACACAGGGTCAACTTTTTCAGTGATCGGTTCTTCTTCAGATGTCTTTTCGGCCACCTAGTTAACTCCCTCGAATCTTGCTTACGCACAACAATACACTAATCAATCGCGTCACATCAGCCGGATATCTGTTTACTCAAGTCATCGCAGATCACTTGCACCGCCGCAAGAAGCCCCGCAGCATCCGTCGTCGATGCCACCACGGTCTTCGCAAAACTGCCCGCCAACGGCGCCGCAGCAGATGAACTAATTGCCACAAGCGTTGAGGGCGCTTCGTTTCCCGCAAAATGCTTTGACAGAACCTCGGCTGCATTTGCAGAGAAAGCGGTCACAATAGTTCTTTGCTCACGAAGTATCTTAGACACAACATCTGCGGGTAGCACTTTGGCCACCTGTCTGTACGCCACGATATCACGAACGACCAAACCCGACGCTGCCAAAGCATTTGAAAAGCTGAGCGTTGTCTGTTCGCCGCGGACATGAACCAAAGGTCCTGGTGACTGAGCCTTGAGCAAGGTTATTAAGTCAGATGCATCGCCATCCGCAGACACAGCGCGATAGCCGGCGTCCAATGCAAGCTCTGTGGTGCGCTGACCAACACAAAAAGCCGTTCGACCCACACCATCCGGCGCAAGACGCACAGCGTTGCGCGAGGTGAAAATTACCTGCTCATCATGGGTAAACTCTATTGCTTGAGAAAGCGGCTCAATCTCTACAAGCGGTGCACAAACAATCTCTACGGCTGCGCCAAGCGTCATGCGCGCCTGCTCTGCAAACTGAGCCGCGTCAGGCTTAGGGCGGGTGATGATCAATGTGGGGCGAGCAGAAGGCATTGTTTGCATATCGCGCAAATGGTAGCTGGCAGCATGATGACACGCAATGGCCCCCCTCTGACCATCTTGGGTCTTGAAAGCAGCTGTGATGATACCGCAGCGGCAATCATACAGATCGGCACTGAAGGGCCAAACATTCTGGCGCAGGTAGTTGAAGGTCAGACGCAGCTTCACAATGATTTTGGTGGTGTCGTTCCTGAGATTGCCGCGCGCGCGCACACCGAAAAGCTGGATGGCTGTGTGGCGAAAGTGCTGGAACAGACGAGTAAAATTTTAGATGATATCGACGCAATCGCGGTAACATCTGGACCGGGTCTTATTGGTGGGGTCTTAGCCGGTGTCATGTGCGCAAAAGGGCTTTCGGCAGGATCAGGAAAGCCGCTGATCGGCGTTAATCATTTGGCCGGTCACGCCTTAACACCACGCCTAAGTGACGGTGTTGCGTACCCCTATTTGATGCTGCTCGTCTCGGGCGGGCATTGTCAGTTTTTGGAAGTGAAATCACCAACAAGCTACAGGAGACTTGGCGGCACAATTGATGACGCTCCCGGTGAGGCGTTCGACAAAACGGCGCGTCTTTTGGGGCTGGCACAACCGGGCGGACCATCGGTAGAAAACGAAGCAAAAAACGGCAATCCCAAAGCCTATAAATTGCCGCGCCCACTTTTGGACCGTAACGGCTGCGACATGTCATTTTCTGGTCTCAAGACTGCTTTGTTGCGCGCGCGTGATGCAATTGTTGAGGAACACGGCGGGTTGCCGCAAACGCATCGACGTGATCTTTGCGCCGCGTTTCAAAACGCCGTCACAGATGTGTTGGTGGAAAAAACACGGCGCGCTATCGCCCTGTGCCCAGATGCCACGGCCGTTGCGGTTGCCGGAGGTGTAGCTGCCAACATGACCATTCGTCAGGGCTTGGTTGCGCTTTGCAATGCCCAAGATCTACCATTTGTAGCGCCGCCCCTAAGCCTGTGTACGGATAATGCGGCCATGATCGCCTATGCTGGCGCAGAACTTTTTGAACTAGGGCACTACGACGATTTGACCTTATCAGCGCGCCCCCGATGGCCGCTTGATCAAACCGCGGCACCAATGCTTGGCTCAGGCAAAAAGGGAGCCAAAGCATGACCATCACCATTTTAGGTTCAGGCGCTTTTGGCACCGCACTTGCCATTACTTTGGCTACAAACGGCGATATTATTTTGGTGGCGCGGGACGCTAAAACGGCAGCGCAAATTGATGCGGATCGGGAAAATAAACGTCGGCTACTTGGCTACAAGCTGCCGCACAATGTGACCGTTACAGACAAGCTGACTGGCGAAGGTACAGTATTGATCGCAACGCCCACACAGCAGCTGTCGGCGACATTACTTCAAGAGCAGACAGCATTGCGAAACAGGCCACTGATAGCTTGCTGCAAGGGTGTAGATTTAAAATCGGGACTTGGGCCCGTTGGCTTAATGCAAAAGGCCGATCTTGGTGGGCCCATTGGTATTTTGAGCGGGCCAAGCTTTGCCAAAGACATCGCCGCAGGCCTTCCCACAGCACTTACCCTTGCCATGAGCGATGACGGAACAAACCTACAAAACGCTCTGAGCACGCCAACGCTTCGACTGTATCTTACAGATGATTGGCGCGGTGTTGAGTTGGGTGGTGCGCTAAAGAACGTAATTGCAATTGCATGTGGCGTGGCCATCGGATCAGGCCTTGGCGAAAGCGCGCGCGCGGCAATTCTGACACGCGGGTTCTCTGAAATGCGGACCTACGCAGAAGCCCTTGGGGCCAGAACTGACACGCTGATGGGCCTGTCTGGCTTAGGTGACTTGACCCTAACCGCGTCGTCAGAAACCTCGCGCAATTTTAGGTACGGACTGGGGATTGGCGCGGGTAACACTTGGACATCTGAGGAAACTGTCGAAGGGGCAGCAACTGCGAAAGCAATGGCATCCCTAAATCATGGTAAAATGCCGATTATTGAAACCGTAGCGGCACTTGTAGACAAACAAATCACCGTCCAAGATGCGGTCAAATCACTTTTGAATAGACCCTTAAAGAAGGAAAGCTAATGCTTGTAAGCCTGATAGCTAAAGACAAAGACGGCGCACTTGATGTGCGCAAAGCGAACCGGGATGCGCATCTTGCGTACATCAAGTCGACCGGTGTCGTGCAGCAAGCGGGTCCAATTTTAAGTGACGCGGGCGAGATGATCGGCTCTGTCGTTATTCTGGAGGTGCAAAGCATGGCTGACGCCAAGGATTGGGCAGCATCAGACCCCTATGCCCTTGCTGGTCTGTTTGAGAGCCTGGAATTACTTCACTGGAACAGGGTCATTGGTGGATGAACTACTGGCTGTTCAAATCTGAGCCAAGTTCGTGGAGTTGGGCGGATCAGGTCGCCAAAGGCGATAGTGGCGAAGAATGGGACGGCGTGCGCAATTATCAGGCGCGTAATTTCATGCGTGAAATGGCTGTTGGTGACCGTGGCTTCTTTTATCATTCACAAGATGAAAAGGCGGTCGTGGGGATCGTTGAGATCATTTCAGAAGCACACCAAGACAGCACAACAACGCAAGACCGCTGGCAATGCGTGGACATCAAGGCGATCAAAGAACTTCCCCGCTCTGTTTCACTGGCCGAGATCAAAGATGATCCATTCTTTGACAATATGCCGCTGGTGAAATCGCCAAGGTTGTCCGTACAGCCAGTGGCGAAGGAACATTGGAAGAGGATTTGTCAGATGGCTGGGTGCAAAACATAAAATGAGGGGTCCAACCCCTTGGACCCCTCATTCACCCCACGTGCTCCCTAGCACCACACGTGTTCAAATATAAAAGGTCCAAACCATTCTTGGTTCGTATTGATCGTCTACCTACTCGAAGCTTTCGGTGCAAGCTTTTGATATATAAAATATCTTTCAAATTCAGTGCATTAAGAGACTATTAACTAACGTAAAAAGGGCGCCCTAAATACGGCGCCCCTTCAAAACCAATCAGCCGTAAACAGCTTCTTTTCCAAAATGCTTGGTCAGCATATAGTAGACCACCGCACGATATTTGCTGCGCTCGGACATACCATAAGTTTCTAAAACTGATGTAATCGCCGCATCAAGTTCGGGACTATCTGCAAGGCCCAGCTTTTTAATAAGAAAATTGTTCTTAACCGTTTCAAGCTCTGCTGGCTGACCTGCGGCTACGGTGGACGCATCAGCGTTATAGATCGCCGGACCACAGCCAATTGTCACTTTGGTCAACAGATCAATGTCAGGTGTCATCCCGCATTTGTTTTTCAAGTCATCAGCATATTTCGCAATTAAATCGTCGCGCTTACCCATACCGTAAGTCCCCTCGTTAAAATACTACCGGACAACCACCGTGGCCTCCGTTTGCGTAGGGTAAGCGCTAAGTCAGCCGCGTCAAAGGAAAAATTTGAGTGCTGTATAACGCCAAGCATTTCCCACAGACCTTAAACGCAAAACGCCGCCGGTTTGACCCGGCGGCGTTTCAAATACTTTTCATTGTGAGCTTAGTAGCGGTAGTGCTCTGGCTTGAATGGACCATCTAGTGAAACGCCAATGTAGGCTGCCTGCTCTGGATCCAATTGGGATAGCTTCACGCCAATACGCTTAAGGTGCAAACGCGCTACCTTCTCGTCCAGATGCTTGGGCAAGATGTAGACGTCGTTTTTGTATTCATTACCGCGCACCCACAGCTCAATCTGTGCAAGCACTTGGTTGGTGAATGATGCAGACATCACAAAAGACGGGTGACCCGTTGCGTTACCGAGGTTCAACAAGCGGCCTTCTGAAAGCAGGATAAGACGGTTGCCTGACGGCATCTCGATCATGTCCACCTGCTCTTTGATGTTCGTCCACTTATGGTTCTTCAGGGACGCGACTTGGATCTCGTTGTCGAAGTGGCCGATGTTGCCAACAATCGCCATGTCCTTCATCTCGCGCATGTGCTCGATGCGGATCACGTCTTTGTTGCCGGTTGTGGTGATGAAAATGTCAGCGGTGTCTACAACATCTTCGAGCAGAACCACTTCAAAGCCGTCCATTGCCGCTTGGAGTGCACAGATAGGATCAACCTCTGTGACTTTTACGCGCGCGCCCGCACCCGCAAGCGATGCAGCTGAGCCTTTACCAACGTCGCCGTAGCCCATGACAACCGCAACCTTACCGGCCATCATTGTGTCAGTCGCGCGGCGGATGCCATCAACAAGGCTCTCTTTACAGCCGTATTTGTTATCGAACTTCGATTTAGTTACAGAGTCGTTCACATTGATCGCAGGAAACGGAAGCTGTCCTTGCTTAACCAGATCGTACAG
>Ga0209652_1003404_pt1 | contig 11726 bp, 7 predicted proteins | sample SaaInl74LU_5_DNA_FD_184641 | JGI IMG/M metagenome (GOLD analysis project Ga0209652, IMG submission 184641) | Marine microbial communities from expanding oxygen minimum zones in the Saanich Inlet - ESP_74LU_5_DNA (SPAdes) (version 2) | ecosystem: Environmental > Aquatic > Marine > Intertidal zone ...
ATTCGCCGTTGTTTCAGCATCGGCGCGGAGTGCACCAGCGGAGGTGTCCGTGGAGGCTTCGTAGTTAATTTCCACCACATCCGAGATGCCATAAGCATCTCTGGTGGCTTCAATGTTGCGTTGGATGTAATCGGCCTCCAGTGTTCTCGCGCTCGGATCCACCTGGAAACGCTGGATCAACGCCGGGTAACCCAAGCCGAGCACCAGTCCGGAGACGATGTAGAGGGCGGTCCCCACCACAGCGAGGCGCCAGCGGCCCACGATCGCGGTGACGAGGAACAACAGTGCGACCAGAATGGCAATACCGGCCATGATGGCGCGCGCAGGGATTGTGGCGTTGACCTCCGTGAATCCAGCACCAAACGCGAGGAATCCACCACCCTGGGCAACGAGAGTGTCGTATTGCTGCAGCCACAGGTTTACCGCCTGCACCGCGAAGTAGAGAACACCGATGATTCCCAACTGAATCCGCATCGTGCGAGAAATACGCAGCTCACGACCGTTGAGCGAGATAGCGCCGTAGAGGAAACCGGTCAGAGCGGTACCCACCGCGGACAGAACCAGAATCGTCGATACGAAGCCAATAACGGCGTTGAAGACAGGAAGCTCGAACACGTAGAAACCAACATCAAGACCAAATTCGGGGTCGACGCGCCCGAAGGGTTCGCGGTTCATCCACAGCAGGAACTGCGGCCATGTGCCGGCGCTACCCAGACCCGCAAAAAGGCCCAGAAGTGCTGGGATCCCCAGCATCGCTACCTTGCGAATGGGGTCAATAATTTGCCGGTAGCGATCAAGCTCGTTGCTGAGCTTCGCGTAAACGGGACGGAACCGGTAGGCCAGATTGATCGCCAACCACACCGGGATAAACATCGAGATGAACCCGATGAGGAACATGGCGACGTTTCCACCCCAGTTGGTGAGCAGAACCTCGAGGTACCCCAACTGGTCGAACCAGAGGACCTCGGTGTACAGCGAGGCGAAAAGGAAGAAAGCGCCCAGCACGATACCGATGATGACCAGGGTGATCACGAGCGGAGCGCGACGGGCGTTAAAAAGCTGGGGTGTTGCTTGAGACACGGCGGAGGGCCTTCCCTTGGGTTAGAGAATCCCAGTCTACAAAGGCTCGCTGAGCAATTGCTTACTCACTGACGCAGGCAGCTACGGGGGTCCCGTCGCGGATGCCGATAAGTGCGTCGACCGCGTCATCCAGAGTCGCCACGGGAATAACGCGCAAACCCTCGGGAATGTAACCCAGCACATCTGGGCAGTTATCAGCGGGTGCCAGGAACCACTGCGCTCCGTCCGCAAGCGCTCCGTTCATTTTGTGACGAATACCCCCCACGCTTCCCACGTCTCCGCGGGCGTTAATGGTGCCGGTTCCGGCAAAGATAGCGCCACCCGTGAGGTCGTCCGGACTAAGTTTGTCGACGATTCCCAGGGCAAAAACCAGGCCGGCACTGGGCCCGCCCACGTTCTCGAGAGCAATATCGATCTCCAGCGGGAAGTCGTAGCGACCCGACACCAGGATGCCGATCATCGGCATCGGGGTTGCTCCCTCTGACATCCGGGGCACAATCTGGAGATCAATCTCAGCACCAGAGCGCTCAACCACAAGATCGAGCGGCGTATTCACACCGGAAACGGCGATCAGATCGCGTAGCTCGGTCACGGTGTGAACGGGGGTTCCCATCGCTTGGACAATGAGGTCATCCTCCAAAAGCACCCCCTCGCTGGGGCCGCCTTCGAGAGCTTGGCTGACAATCAGGGTGCTGGAAAACGGTATTCCCGCGTAGGCAAGTGCCGCGGCGATGGCTTCCTGCTGGGAATTTTCCATGTCAATCTGGGCTGCTTCACGATTTTGTTCCACGCTCACGCCCGGTGGATAAGCGATATCGACCGGTATCACGGTGCGGGTTGGGTCCAACCACCCCGAGAGCACATCCAACCAGCCGGGCAGGCTGTCGGGGTTGCCTGAACGGGTGACCGTGGTCAAACGAATTTCCCCGGTCGTCTCGTAAACCTCACCGCCCGAAATTGCGATGAGATCCAGGGTGGCATCCCCCACTTCCACCGAACCCAAGGTGTCGTACGTGGGCCCAGGGTTATCGATGACGTACGGCGCAGGAAAGAAAGAAAGACCCACGATGATCACGGCGGTGAGCGAGAGCATCAACCAACCGGCACGCCGTGAGCGTTGCTGAACACCCGGTGTCGGGTCGTCCGTTTCGAAGATACTCATACGCGCTTTCTGTGGCTCAAGCGGCAAGCATAACCACCCCGAATGTGGCAAGCCCTGAGCGAAATGGTGGCACCAGAGCGAAGCCCCCAGCTACGGTACAACCATGGCTGAAAACGACGATGCCGAGTCCCCCGACTTTCCCGACGAGGATGCAATCCGCGAGGCTTTCCAACGTTTCCTTCAAGGCGATGAGTCGTTTGACCCCGAAGAGCTCATGAAGGCAGCCGGCATCGATATCAACGGGCCGCAGGTCCAAGCGATGATGCAACAACTGGGCGCCGCCTTCGGTTCAGACGGGTTGCTCAAATCCACGGCATCCCGGGACCACAGTGTCACCGTCGCAGGCGAGGGCCAGCAGTCGCTCGACCCCGCGACGAGAGCTGCGCTCGAATCCGCGGCCAACGTGGCCTCCCTGTGGCTGGGTGAAGTCACCACCATCGCGGAGCTCGGGGAAAGCCCGGTCGTGGCCACCCGAACCGAATGGGCCAGGCGAAGCCTTCCGGTGTGGGAAGAAATCGCGGAACCTGTCGCGATTGCCATCCCACGGGCGGTGTCGGGAATGCTCGCCAGTAATGCACCGGAGTCTCTGCAAGAAACCTTAGGTTCCCTCTCCGGACAGATGGAAAACATTTCCAAAGGTCTGTTCCGGCTTCAGCTCGCGCAGGTCGTCGGAAACCTCGCCAAAGAGGTCCTCTCCGGAGGCGACATCGGGATTCCACTCATTCACGGAACCTCGGAGTATGACGTCCACGCGATGCTCGTGGCCCAAAACATCCGTGATTTTTCCGCGGACCTCGATGTGCCTCGAGAGGAAGCAGACATCTATCTCGCGGTGCGCGAAGTGGCCCACGCGAGACTCTTCCGGCATGCACGATGGTTGCGCCTTCACCTCATTAGCGCAATCCGCGACTTTGCCTCAGGAATCAGTATCGATTCCGACGCGATCATGAATCTGCAGCACGACTTTGACCCAACCGACACCCAGGCCCTCCAGGAGCTGTTCTCCTCGGGCGCGTTGCTGCCGGAGCATACGGACGAGCAGAAAAGAGCCCTCGATCGTCTCGAGGGAATGCTCGCCCTCATCGAGGGTTGGGTGGACCATGTGACGAAAGAGGCCACCTCGCGCCTGCCGAAAGCCAGTGCGCTATCAGAAACCATCCGTCGTCGCCGCGCCAGCGGTGGACCAGCGGAGCGCGCTTTCCAAACATTGGTGGGGCTCGAGTTGCGACCGAGGCGTCTGCGCGAAGCCAGCGCCCTCTGGGCCCAGCTGACCACTGAACTTGGCGCGGAGGCGCGGGATGCCCTCTGGCAACACCCAGACTCACTTCCCACGAACGAAGACCTTGATGCCCCGGACGGGTTTATCGCGCGGCTGCGCAACCCCGAAACCACCCGCGACGACATGGACCAGGCACTGCGGGATCTGCTGGAGGACGAAGAGTAGGGGGTTGTGCATAGCCTGAGCGAGGCACCCTCGGTGTTCGCCAGTATCCACGGATGAGCTCCCGTGTCCTTCGCATTGACCCGCGCCTGCCCCTGGTGTGGCGAACACCCGACACCCTGCAAATCGGAATCGACCCGGTCGTGGCCATCGTGGAGGACGTCCCGGACGAGGCCCTCCCGCTCCTCGAGGGACTTCGGGCAGGGGTGACCCGCAGCGGCATGGCCATGCTCGCAGCCCACGCCGGATTGAAGGATGAACAGCGCGACTCTGTGCTGGTGCAGGTGCACGCTGCACTGCGCACAAAGCCCCCTGCACCGGGACTCACGATTTCCGTTACCGGGGAGAGCGCCCACCGGAGGCTTGTTGTCGACCATCTCACGCTTCTGGGCCACACCGTGTCGGAAACATCGGCGCCCGCCTCTGGCAACGAGCGCATCATCATGGCGAACTATGTTCTCAACCCCGTCGAGTACCGCGACTGTATGTCCCACGACATACCCCACACGCCGGTCATCTTTCGTGACCAATCGGTCACCGTCGGACCGCGTGTGACCCCAGGCCTGGGACCGTGCCTGCAGTGCCTATGGCAGCACGAGCTCGCCATCAATCCCCATCACCAAGCCGTGGTGAGCCAACTGTGGAACACACCAGCCCCCGCGGACACACCGTCGATGACCCTGCAGGCCACCTGGGCTGCACTCACGCTGATCCGCGGCGAAAATCCCGGCGAGAGCGTAAGGATCGATGCTCATTCTCCGGAGTGGAGTGTCAGCACCATCGAGGCCTCACCCGAATGTTTGTGTCGCAGTTTGTCGGTCACGACGCCAGCGTGAGTGCTGACACGAAACGACTCGGAGTGCGGGGCGCACTTCCCTCTTTTGAGCGCTCCGCCAATGTGAGATGCAGCTCTTTTTGTGCTCTCGTGATGGCCACATAGAACAGACGCCGCTCCTCCTCGATGGCCTCATCGGTCAGCGCATAGGAAATGGGGAAAGCACCCTCGGTGAGGCCTACCAGGAAAACAACAGGCCATTCTCGGCCTTTCGCCGAGTGCACCGTGGTCAGCGTCAACGCTCCCACGTTCGGCGAGTCCCCTGCCGCCGACTTTTCGCGAAGGTTTTCAGAAAACTGCACCAAGGTAGTGCCCGGTGGTTGGGCCCTGGCAAGATCGCGCAACGCCACCAAATCTTCATACCGGGATCGTTCCGCGCCGCTGCTCTCGGGGGCTTCGGGGCCCAAACCCAGACCAAAGAGGACATCCTGGACGACCTGCAGCATCGGTTCTGAGGCACCCGCGACGGCCGCCCCGCGAATTTCCATCACCGCGCGCGCCACGTGTGGTTCCTCAAAAAAGGGTGTTGCGCCGCGAACCCGATAGCTGATGCCCGCGCCGCGCAAAGCATTCTCCACCGCCAAGGATTGAGCGCCAAAGCGCAACAGCACAGCGATGTCATCGGGCGACACCCCCTTGGCCAGAGCCTCGGTAACCTTGGCAGCCACATAGGCGGCTTCCGCCGCCTCGTCGACGGCAATGTGCCGGCGCAGGGGTGCTCCCGACTTGTGCACCGGCGTGAGAGTAAGCGCACCGGGTTTGCCGGCCACCACGCTGTTGGCTGCAGCCACAATCTCGGGGGTCGAGCGATAGTTCCGCTCGAGCTTCACCACCTGGGCTGTCGGGTGGCGCTCGCCAAAATCGAGCAAATACCGGGCGCTCGCACCGGCGAAGGTGTAAATGGTTTGGCTGGCATCGCCGACGACCACCACGTCTTCCCTCGGGCCAATCCACAAATCCAGCAGTCGCTGTTGCAGCGGCGAGACGTCCTGATACTCATCCACCAGGAGCGAGGTGTATTGCGCTCGAACTTTTTCCAGTACCTGGGGGTTTTCCTCAAACAAACCGACCGTGGCGAGCAGGACATCCTCGAAGTCAATCTGGGAGGCCTCATCTTTGACCTGCTCGTAACGCTCGTGAACACCCCTCATTGCTTCGGGTGACATGCGGCCAGGCAGAGAACCACCGCGCTCTTGACGGGAAGCCTGATATTGCTCGGGGGTCAGGCCTTGAACTTTTCGCCATTCGATTTCTGCGGCAATATCCCTCAACAGTGCCGTGTCGGGCGTGAGGTGGAGGGTTTCCAGGGCTTTGGCGATGAGGCGCCCTTTTGAGGGGGAAATATCGGGCAGTCTGCCGCCGGTGACGGTGGGCCAAAAGTGTTGTAGCTGTCGAAGCGCAGCGGAGTGAAAGGTCCTGGCAGCAACGCTGGGAACCCCTAGCGCTCGCAAGCGCGACCCCATTTCGCCGGCCGCCTTGGCGGTAAACGTCAGAGCTAACACCTGATCGACCTGGTAGTGGCCTTCCGCAATTCCGTGGGCAATGCGGTGGGTGAGAGCCCGTGTTTTACCGGTCCCTGCTCCCGCGAGGACACACAGGGGGCTCCCCCACGTGGTGGCGACTATCCGTTGGTGTTCGTCCAAACCCTCGAGAGCCTGCTGGTTCGTCACACTCACACAATCTCGTGCTTCAGCCAGCCATCAATCATTGCCCGCGCAATCGACGGCGGGCCAGGCAGTGTCACACCCGAGTCGGCGGAGAGCAGCTCGGTGCGATCAAACCATCGCAGGTCGACAATTTCGGTGCCATCGGGGCGCAAATCATTCGCGTGGGCCGGGTCCAGTTCCGCGTGAAACCCCACCATGAGGGATGCGGGAAAGGGCCACGGCTGAGAGCCAAGGTATCGGGGGCGGTGCACGACCAACCCGGATTCTTCCCACACCTCCCGGATCACCGCGGCCTCCAAGGATTCACCCGGTTCCACAAAACCGGCGAGCAAGGAGTAGCGGTGCGATTCCCACAACGCGTTGCTCCCTAAGACGATGCGGTCCTTAGCATCGGTAATCAACACGATCACGGCCGCATCGGTGCGGGGAAAGATGTCTTTACCGGTGTCGTTATCCACCCTGGTCCAGCCCGCTTGCGAGGGCAGCGCCGGCGCTCCCGTCACCGGAGAAAAAGCATGAGCATCGTGCCAATTAGCCATCGCCAATGCTTCAATAACGAGGCCGGAGTCCCGGTCATCGAGGGTGTGGGCCATCGTTCGAGCACTCATCCACCGCGACACATCGGGCTCGAGAGCCTCGCCCTGTTCATCGCCGATGACCACCGCAACAAACGGCGTGCCTTCGGCAACATCCCGGACGTTTTCGGTCACCCGCCCGAGGTAGATCCGGTGGCGAAACTCGGGGATATCTGCGGGGGCAAAGATCGCCAGCTGACTGTCGGAACCCGGCTGTAAGAGCGCCTCCCCGCGCCAAATGACGATGACGGCGGTCTCAGGGTTTTCCCACAGCTGCTCCAAGAAACCGGGAATCTTGCGAGACACCGCGTCTCGATAAATCCGGGAGCGCGAGAGCGGGAGTTCATCGGTGAGAGACACGGTCACCTTTCTGCAGAAGCCTGAAAACACGCCAAGAGACAGTCCCTCGCGGTGTGGCTATCCTGCCTGTCGCCATTGCTGGCGCCTACCCTGGAGAAATGGCCCACACTCCCCTTATGTTATCGGCGCTCGCCACGAGCGCGGTGCCGGGGTTTCAGGCTGTGAGCGCCCAAAACCTCTCCACCCCCGAACGCGATGCCGCCCTCGTGCACGATGTGAACAACCAGCCGTTTCTCATTGAGGTGTCCCAAACCGACTCGGATGAAACGCTTCACCGGCGCGAACTCGCCGCAGCGAGCGCCCTCACCGAGGGGCTTCGCTCCCGACTTCCGTTTCGCGTCCCCCAGGTCCGGGGAACCTCTGAGGTGGGAGGCCGGCTCCTCAGTGTGAGCGATTACCTGCCGGGCACACACCTCACACCCAAAGCCATCACCCCGGTGAGCGCTGCCAATATGGGCATCGCTCTGGCCACCATCCACTCCCTCCCCACCAGCGGGCTGGCCGACCACGATCGCTTACGACGAAGTGCGCTCGAGCGCCTGCGCGAATGCGCCGCGGTCGTGGATTCAGCGGCCGCGAGCGGACTCCTCCCCCAAGCGCTGTTGCGCCGGTGGGAAACGGCCTGTGAAGACCAGGGGCTGTGGCAGTTTGACACCACTGTGATCCACGGACACATGCACCTGTCCCGAATCCTGTTTGATGACCACGCGGTGGCAGCCATTGACGGCTGGAGTGACTTTCATCACGGCGACCCAGCGGCAGATCTCGCCTGGCTCACTCTCCCCACGCATTCTGCTTTCGCCACCGCTGTGCACACGTCCTACGTGGCCAGTCGAGCAGGCGCTGACAAATGGATTATGCAGCGCGCGAGGTTCTCCGCCGAACTCGATATCGCCAAATGGTTACTCCACGGGCTGGACACCGGGCAGGACACGATTGTGCGCGACGCCACCGACATGTTGAACACTCTGAGCGATCGGGTGAGCACCAACATGGAGCACGCTCTGACCGCCCCGGTCACCCAGATTGCCGAGAACCCCCGGGCGTCATAGCCTCCTGCAACCGTCTCGCAAACTCTTCGCCATCGGGCAGATCCGGTGGCGTCACCAGCTCTGAGGTTTCGGCGTACCAAAAACTGGCCTGAATGTTCTCCGGCTCGATACCCGCCCACTGAGACCACGCGAGACGGTAGGCGGCCAACTGCCAAGCTTTTGCCTGCTGTTGCTCCGGAGTGCTGGGTTGCCGGCCGGTTTTCCAGTCGACAATGTGAACCCCGTCGGGGGTCTCAAAAACAGCATCAATCTTGCAAATCACCAGGTGCTCGCCTATCGGCAGGTGCAGCTCGGCCTCCACGGCAACCGGTGTTGTGAGGGGAAACTGCGAGGACAAGAATGCTTCACGCCACTGCTCAATCGACAGCCCGGAATCATCCTCGTCGCTTTGGCCATCCATCTCCAGGCGGGGACCAGGCAGCGACACATCGAAGTGGTCCTCCACAAACTGGTGAAACAGTGTCCCCCGCAATGCCGCACGGTGCGGTTTTTGGGGTATCGGTCGGGCGCGATCGGCACGCAGCGCGTCAGGATCAGACAGCAGCCTCTCCAGGGAGGACGCCGAGATGCGAATCGGTAGCTGGATGGGAATCGGTGACCGGCTGTGCTGGCGAAGTTCCGCACCGATATCGCGCAAGGTCTGGTCGTGCGGCTCGTCCGTGGGCGCCAGCTGCCCCTGGGCGGCACGAACGAGTCCGGCAGCGCGCTCCACAATCTCTCTCCTCGAGCCGAGCGGATCGCCAGGCCAGAGGGGCTGTTCACGTTCTTCTCTGGCCGGTCGTTCCTCCGGGAATGGGTTTTCGGGAAGCGTGCCAATAATGCCTGCTTCCGACAACTCGGTCAGAAACCGCGACGGATTTCGTGGGCTCTTCTGGTGGGCCCAATAGGAACCTGACAGCAGCAGATGTTTCTTCGCACGAGTAATCGCGACATACATCAGTCGCCGTTCCTCGGCGACGTGGTGGTCCACCATGGCTTCGGCGAAGGTTGTGCGACGCTCATTCACTTCTTTGAGCGTCTCCGCCCCTCGCCACGAAAAAACAGGGAGTGAGGCGGAATCCCCGCGGAACTCGTAGGGCAGCTCCCCATCGGAAAGCCAGCCTGACGTACCCTTAGCGGTGCCCGGAAGCTCGCCTTCGACAAGGCGCGGCAGAGCGACGATGTCCCATTCCAAACCTTTCGCACCGTGAATGGTCAACACTTGGACGCACCCGGGCCGAGGTTCCTCAGGCCGGGGCGAGAGGTTGTCTTTGCGCTCTGCTTCATCGAGCCACTGCACGAAACCTGCGACCCCCGCGTCATCGGCAAACGCAAGATAACTCGAGAGGGCTTCCATAAAGGCATTGCGCGCCGCGCGGGATGCTCCGCGATCGGGGTGAGCCAGTAGTTCGACATCGAGCCCCAAATCCTGCTCAATAGCGACCACCAGTTCGGCGACGTCCCCAAAACGCTGCCCCTGGAGAGAGGTGAGGGTGGCGGCAGCATCGGCGATGCGCGAAAGGCCCGGCGTTGAGTACAGCGCTCTTTGGTGATGACCCTCCGGCGCGCGGGCAATGAACAACAGTGCATCAATCAGCCCCGCACGATCGGTGCTCGCGAGAGACCGGGTGAGTCGATCCGCGCGTTGCTCCGAGAGCTCGGAGCCTTTTTCATCGCGCCCCACCAGCCAGCGTGCGGTGGCCGCGAGGGCCCGCAGGTCTGCCACACCCAAGCGCCAGCGGGCGCCACTGAGCAACCGCAGCAACTCTGTCTCGGCGTGAGGGTGCGCCAAAACACGCAAGGTGCACACCACATCCGCGATGGCGGGGTCCTCCAAAAGACCGCCGATGCCCAACACATGCACGGGCACACCCTCGCGAGTTAGCGCGTCCACAAACACTTTTTGGTGTGCTCGTGCCCGCAGAATCACGGCGGCACTGCTCGGCGTGGACCCAGAGCTCCTGGACAAATGCTCGGCGCACCAGCTCGCCACCTGGGCAGCCTCCTCCTCCAGCGTGGCGGGAAACAGGACTGTCGGGGCGAGCGCGTCCGCACCCTTCCGCGGTGTGAGGACCTCCGCGGTGGGCCCAGGAAGCTTCCGGAGGGGCTCAGCGACGCAGTTTGCGGCATCGAGGACACGGATTCCATTCCGCCACGATGTCGACAGTGTCGCCGAGATCACCTTCGGGCCAAAAGCGTGATCGAAATCTGTGAGGTTTGCGCTGCTAGCCCCCCGCCAGGCATAGATCGCTTGGTGCGGGTCTCCCACGGCCATCACAGGGTGCTGCCCAAAAATCTTCGACAACAGCGTCGTTTGTGCCACAGAGGTGTCCTGGTATTCATCCAACAGCACCGCACCAAAAGTGTCCGTGAGCTGTTCACGAATGTGCCCGAAGCGCTCAATCAACTCAAGACCCAACGCAATTTGGTCAGAAAACTCCAGTACTCCGCGCAGTCTTTTGGCTTCCGCTACTTCCGCCACGAGCGCGGTGAACAGCGGCAACCGCGCGACCGTGTCAATGGCTTTCCCCACATCGGCGTACGCCCCACGACCCCCGGGAGGCAGATCCCGAAGGGCTCCCAACTCTGCGACAAGTCGATCCATCTCTTCGTTGGCCACCGGGTTTTCCGCGAGACGCTGAGAGAGTCGGCGAACCGCGTTGGTCACCGCGGCGGGGTCCATTCCGAGGCTCTCCAACTCCGGCTGGGAACTGGCGACCACCACCGAACGAGTCAGCGCCCACGCGCTGGCTTCGGATAAAACGCTGGCCTCCGGGTCACGCCCCAGCAACGTCGCGTGTTCGCGATACAAGCCGGCGGCAAAAGCGTTGTAGGTCGACACGGTGGGGCCCACAAACTCGTCGGTCTCTACCCCAATCCCCGCCTGTGCGAGGGTGGCGAGGTGGGATCGAATGCGCGTGGAGAGCTCCCGCGCCGCTTTTTTGGTGAAAGTGAGCCCGAGCACCCCAGAGGCGTTGACATGGGAGTTGGCGATCAACCACACAACCCGCTGAGCCATTGTTTCCGTTTTCCCCGAGCCAGCGCCCGCCACCACGCGGAAGGTTCCGCCCGGCGCACCCTCAATGATGGCTTCCTGCTCCGGGGTGGGTACCTCAGGGCCCAGCAGGGCAGCGAGCTCTTTCGCGCTAAGCATCGCCACACACCTGCGCGATCGCGTGCCACCGGTGACGAGCGGGTGTGCCCGGTCGGCCAAAAGCTCGGGGTTCCCCCGCAAACTGGTGGGCAGCAATGAGGCGCGCTGCCGACTCAACGCGCGCCAGAAAGGATTCTCGCTTTTCTGCGGTGAGGGGCTCTTGCGCTGCCAGACGATACGTTTTGCCCCGGACGCCACTCTTCACAAAGAGCAAAATGGCCCCCGCCGACACCGGTGCCGTGTCACCGAGCACCTGCTGAATCCCCGGGGATTCGAGCGCCATTTGGTAGGCGAGCATTTGGGGGTTGTCCGTGACCGCAGCATCGGTTTGCGGGTTTCCTGTTTTGAGATCGACGACAAGAACGCCACCCTGCGGTGTCTTTTCCAGACGGTCGATAACACCGCGCACGACGACGCCCTC
>Ga0209652_1003406_pt1 | contig 11723 bp, 8 predicted proteins | sample SaaInl74LU_5_DNA_FD_184641 | JGI IMG/M metagenome (GOLD analysis project Ga0209652, IMG submission 184641) | Marine microbial communities from expanding oxygen minimum zones in the Saanich Inlet - ESP_74LU_5_DNA (SPAdes) (version 2) | ecosystem: Environmental > Aquatic > Marine > Intertidal zone ...
ATCATAACCAACAATAATGGGCCGCTAAAAGCTGTGGATTACACCACTCGCAGCGTTAGATACGATATGGTCCAATCTGTTGATCGCGGCCATGCCAAGTTGGACCTCATCAGTTCACTTTTGAGGTAGCATGGCCGATACACATAAACAGATCATGACCATTTTCATATTATACACTTCCAAACTATCATAGTTGTATATAATGTTTCATGAGAAGCTGTCATTGCTTCATTCACACAGCACTATCTAGCTTACCACATTTCATAGTAAGTTAGTCGCAGTCTGTCGTTTCCTTTGAGTGCCTGTCCGACGAGCTCTCCTGCTGGCGTCCCCTTTTTCTGTCCGTGCTCAAATGCCAATTTCAATTATTGAACAACAACAACACAATGTAGCGTGCTAGTGGCTAGCAATTGTATCATTATTGGAAGTGTGGCAAGAGGAAGGAACTAACGAATATGGATACAAATCGGGCAGGAGAATCTTCGTTACCTGCTGCTGGGATATCTTCTGTCAATGTCTCATTCGCATCACCACAAAGCAGCATCGTGTCTTCTCCTTCCGCTAGGTGTGTTGTAAACATCCTAATTCAAAATGGTTTTTCATCATCATCATTATTGGTTGACGGTGATGGCAGTTTAGATCTAACGCGGCTGAAGTTAAAGCAACTGAAAGCAGTTTCAAAATCGTTGAATACTACAGAAGAAGATTTCAATATGCCGAAATCAGGCGCTAGAAAGATTGAGTGGGTGAATGCGATAGCTGACTTTTTCCGACTATCTCTAGACAACAGAGTAAATACATCAGCTGCCAAAGCCCGGAGATCTCCCACCAAAGCAGCTTCTCTTCAGGCGTCTAATGATAGAAAACCTGCTGCTAAAAGAACTACCGCGACCTCTACAAACTCCATTCATTCAGACGAAGCCATGGCAAAAGCGTTACAACAACAATACATGCAGGATGACATGAATCAATTAATGGGATTTGGTGGAGCTCTTGCTTCAAATGCATCATTATTGACAAACACACTTTCATATAACGTAGCTGCTCGTCATCACCCATTAGGCCTACCAAATGATGCCTCTGTTGCTGGTCTAAAAAGACCGGCGAACCCAAGATTAGCAGCAAGCAACAATGCCAAACAACCAAAGCACGCCCCAATGAAGGTAAAAAAGGAACCATACCACCACGCGACTTCAACTAGTTCGCATTCATTGCCACACGAAGAAGATGGTGATCGCCCTCGTGATGCTCGTGAATCATCTTTAGTAGAATCATTGCGAAATATGGGTTTCACTGATAATCGGGAAATTCTTTCTGGCTTACGAGCTGTTGCAGCCCAACGAGAAGAAGTCTCCATTGTTGCTGCTGCCGGCTGGAGCTCGCAGGACCACGTAGAAGCAGCGATGATGTGGATAATATCACAAAGAGAAGAAGCAGCAGAGGCTAGAAAAGAGGACGAAGCGAGATTTTCTTCCGAAAGGGTAGATGCAGAAATGATGCAACGAAGGAAGGAAGAACGAGAGAAAGAGATGATGAGCTCTGACTTACAAGATTTACTTGGATCTGTCGAAGGAGAGATTGTGATTTCTTCCAAATACTTTCCTCACTCTGTCATTCTCCAGAGCGGTCCAACTAAGCAGATGTTCGCAACGATTTCATCTGTAACTGATTCTGTCAAGGCAGCTCGTGCAAGGAAGGAAGTGTTGAGGTTTTTGAAATTGGAGAAGAAAGCGACTGATTGGTACGGTCGCGTTCTCCCTTATTCCTTTTTCCATCACTCAGTAAAGTCTCGCTTTGAAAGCTGGGCTGGGAAACTCCTGCAAACTTCGAATGGTTCCAGCAGTGACCAAATTAGTCAGCTGCTACAGAAGGAAGGTGATGACCTGGAGAAAGCGTTGTACAATTTATCAGAGCAAGAGGAAGGAGGGGTGGCTAATGTACCGAAAGTGTTCCTCCAGGCAGAGAGAGATGCAGCTCTTAAGGGACTGCCAACGAAGGAGACGCGAGATTTTGATGACGAAATTGAAGTCTTGCAGCATTCATCATCGAAGCCGAGTGAGAAGCAACAGCCAGTTGAAGTTATCGAGATTTCATAGATCAATCTACAATCCCATGCCATCACTTAGTACATACTTTTATTGTGAAAAAGTAATAACACATATTAATTATCAAGAAGTAAAGATTTCTATTTACCATGGGGTTTAGCAAATCCCAAAGCTCCATCGGCTGAAATCTGATTGAGATTGTATGTAAAGAATATCGTCGCCAATAAGTTTCCGTGTAGCTGAACCGTCTCCTTCCACAAATTTAACGTCAGTGTTGTGAGGTGGACTATTGTCATGATTGCCCAACGAAAGAGAACTGTCGGACACAAAATCATGGTGAAGTTTCTGATCTTTGACATCTTGCTCTCTGTGATCACCAGTGGTCCCATGACTTATGGACGCCAAAATGTTCGCAACAAAGAGTAGATCGTCTGACCCATCAGAGGTGTCATCTTCCCTCTTCTTTAAGTCCATCTTATTTCGGAAGTCCTCTATCCTCTTCTCTTCTGCCTGTTCAACCGCTTGCCAAGGCAAATCTTCTCCCAAATCCCACGCTGACACTTGCATCGCGTTCCTATTTCCAAGAACCTCTCGTGATACCTCAAACATCTCCTCCGTAGGGTAGGGAGAGTAGTCCACGCCAAAGCTGTCAATCATTTCCTTCAAACCTCCATATCCTTCATAATCAAGTGCATAATGTACACCCAGGGTGCCATGTTCTAACACAACACTCTTTGAGACGGTACCACCACGAATAAATGATGCAACAGAAGAAGGAATATAGCCATACGTGGCAGTTCCACTTCCATGTCGAGAGCTGGGATGAAACTCCATCCAACCTCGACTTGCCTTCAGAAAAGAAACGAGCTCATTCATTTTCCGGACACTCTCTTCGTGTGAGTCGGTAGAGTCTTCAGCAAGACGGCGAGAGCGCTTAGCGCCTTCACGTGGCTTAGATTTGAGCCAGGCTGGTCCCTTCTTCGTGTCGTTGCTTGAAGATTTAGACTCATCAGTGTACCCATCAAGAGTAGATGAACCACTTCTGGCTGCACGCATGTTTTCCCTGTTTCCTCCACCAGCTTTGACTCTGTCTTCAGCAGTGTCAACCTTCTTCGGTTGTGGCTCATCATCATTTGCTTGCGGGATAGATGCAGGATCTGGATCTACACCAGCTAGAATTAGTTTTCGCCTCTCCCAGCCCTGTTTGGCGGCACGTGCTCTAGCAGCTGCACCGTAGCCCTTGGCCTTGCTTGGTTTCCTTTTGCTTTTGGCAGCAATCCGTTGTTTTTCAGTCTTAGCCAACTTCTTTCGCCTCTCCCAACCCACTTTTGCTGCCTCACGACGACCAAGGGATTTTGCCTTCTCTTGCTCCTTAGCTGCCTTTGCCGCTGCAAGCATCTTCTTTCGTCTCTCCCAGCCTAACCGGGCCGCTTCAGCTCTGAACAGGGGCTTCTTTGGGGTCTCTTCCTCCTCAGATGATTCTTCCTCCTCATCTTCAACTTCTTCATCGGAGGATGGGGTGGATCTCTCACCCGTTTTTGCAGCAAGCATCTTCTTACGCCTAGCCCATCCGAGCCGAGCCGCCTCGGCTCTCGACAGAGGCTTCTTCATGGTCTCTTCTACTTCTGATTCTGTCTCCCCACTGTCGACATCTTCCTCGGAAGATGAGGTCGAGCCCTCTGTGTCTGTCTTGGATACTGCCCTACTTCTCCTCCCAGAGTTGTGCATGGAAGCAGCGGTGGTTACTGATCGAGAATTAGCAAGCTTCATCTTCTTGGCCGGTCTTCCCGTTTGTTCTTGGTTACGTCGTTTCTCCCACCCAATCAGCGCTGCCATCCTTTTCTTTTCTACTTTGCTAAGTCTCTTTGCATTCGGCCGCTTGCACATAATTGCATTTTTGTGTGCTTGCAGCATGGATCCGCCCTTTTTCGCCGCATCTGTGCTCGATGATGCTGCTGCCATTTCGGACTTTGATGAGCGTACTGTCATGATCTTCTTATTCACTGTAGAGGAGCCGATGATACTGTTTGACACTTGAGTAGGTATGCAGTTTTAATGCAAGAAGAGATCGCAAGGTGGATGCACTTTTCAATGCGATTCTTCATTCTTCGGTCTTTGTTGCACCTGTGAGGTGTGTGTTTTGTGTTGCAGAAACTCGCGAGATGAAAGGGACAAATTGTCCTGTGAGGATGTCCTTCCTTGTCCTTGATGTGTCAATTCTTCGGTTGTTGTGCAACATAAGTATTCATAGCACTTGACTTTGTACTTGCAAGACAGAGACAGCATAAAAACAGTGAAAACTTGCTACAATAAGTAAACAAACTACTCTTTATTTGTTATGCACAGATACTTCAAAACAACAATCACAAGAAAGGGCTACATCATGTTCAATCATCACTCAACCTTGAACTCAAAAACTTCACTACTGGCATCTAATACTTGGGGCCCAGGTCCACCTTTAGTGCAATAAACCATCTTGACATCGCCAATGTCACGTATGCTGCAAGACTTTTCTACTGCTTGTAACAGACCTGAATCTAATTCAAAAGCAAGGGCTTTGGAGACCATATCTTTATTGTTGACGTAGTCCCCCATAAGATCTTCGCTTTCACACGGATAATACTTGAGCACCAATGCCAATAGTTCAATGACATGTTTGTCAAGAGTGTACAAAACAGCATTTGGACCAGCATCAAAAGTGTAGGCAGCTCTGATCTCACCGGCCCAGTCGTTGTATCTATGAACCAATTGCACAATACTGCGCGACACATCGTTCATGTAAAAGATGGGAGGATATGTATCCAAGCAAGTTGCATGGAATTGATTTGAGTCCATCATAGTGACCTTTCCAAACGCTTCAAAATCCTTTGCTTTGATGGCCTCTTCGATTATCTTCATCCTTTTTGAAACGACTTCTTTTGCACGAAAAGCCAATAGCTCCGAAGTTGCGACAGAAGTCGACATTCCAGCAGTACTTGATGTTTCTTTCTTGGCATCCGAAACAACACAGATAACCGCTCTAACCTCTCCCCAGTGTGCCTCGTCAGCAACTTGTTCTGCAATAGAATCCGACCAATCACTCTTTTCCCCGCCTGCACGCCATGCTACAAAGCCGCCATAGAGAGAACGACATGCCGATCCAGATCCCTGACGTGCAATTGCAGTGAATTCACCAGGATATGACTCCTTTGCCCCAAAGAGCTCCACCAAAGCTGCTACAAGAGCTGCATACCCAGCAGCACTAGATGCCAAGCCAGCTGCTGTTGGGAATGTGTTATAGCTAGCGATATACACATGCATCTTTTTCCAATCATCCTTGGACACAATAACTTCTTTTGTGTCAGGATCTATCTTTTCAGTTGCCAAAGCACGCACCCCATCAACACAGGCACGGAAGCGTCTCGATGATGCTGCGCCTACTTCTTCGCTGCCATTAAGCCACAGGCGATCTTTGTCGAAAGCAAGTGATGCAGAGGCACTGGTTACTGCACGAAGATCACTTTGATCGAGTGTTAGGGATAGAGAGTCATTGATGGGCGTGTTGTAGTGAGAGTCAGCCTTGCCCCAGTACTTGATGCAAGCAATATTCGTCGGAGCGGAAACGGTGGCCTTATGGATGATAGGATTGGTGTTGCCATCGGCCTTGGGCACGGCCACAGTGATCTTGTTTGTTGTCATTGTTCAAAGAAATGTGATGGAGGAGCAAAAATGAAGCCGATGCCATCCATCTGCTTGGATCTTGGATTTTCGATTTTGGCTTCTCTGTTTTCTGTTTTATTTCCTCTGACGGAAGATTTTTCTCCTGTCCTTCTCCGGTCAAGCCGGACAACTCTCTGAAAAAAAGGACAGAAGATGCTCGCTTCAACATCAACAAACCTCCCAATTTTTGATGTTGATGCACATATGGTGACACGTTGCAATAACACAACATTGGGTGGATAGTTGTTGACCTGTACGGTGCAGATCTTGATAATGCTTTACAGTAAATTATCTCTGAGTATATTGCTAAGCTACGCGGCGTGTCCTGCCGAGGCATTCTCAGGAGTTCGGCCCTTTGCAAGTCATAAAATAATAACAAATGGAAATGGCGCATCATGGAGCAAGTCCGCATCAACAATAGTGCTTCTTGCATCTAAGGAATCTCAGGGCGACGCAGACGAGGATGACCCTCTTTTGAATGATCAACGAGAAGGTATGGCAGATGCATTTGCGGCATTAGACGGACTTTCAGCAGATGACTTTGATGACTTGAAACCAACCTCTGCTCTTGAAGAGGTTGTCAGTAGCACAACTAATATGGAACAATCTGCAAAAGTATTCATGGAGATGCAAGCAGAGTTATCTACACGGGGAGAAGATGGAGTATATGATGACATCCTAGGTGATTTGTCTGGTGATATTAATGATTTGAACACTGTCTCAGCAGCTGTGCCAGAAGATGACGTAACTGAATTGGTAAATGCTTTAGATGAAGCTTCTGTTCTCAGCGATGCAGATGGGCTTGGATCAGGCGATGGATCATCCGCGCCACTCACAACAGCAGATGTTACCAATGATGTGTTAAGTCAGGAAGTTGAACCTTCTCTTTCAATGGAAGATTTCATGTCCAAAGCGGTCACTGAAGCATTAACAGAAGTTGCTGCAGCGGAAGATCTTTCCGGGGTAAATACACCACCAGAAGACATGGGAGATACAAAAGACATTGCTGTAGCTGCTGAACAGTTATTGGAAGATGAACAGTTACGTAAGGAGATCGAAGAAATCTTTGACAAGGCTGGAGACAAATTAAGGCTGGAAGTCGCTGCAATGAAGAAGGAACAAGAAGCATTCACCAAGGCTGCCGAAGATCAGGGTTTAGAATATGTTGAATCGGAAAAGCAGCGCCTCTCTGAGGCAGAAGAGAGCGTATCTCGCTTGATCCAAACGGTTGCTGCTAGAACCAATGAGGTTCAGGAAGCAATGGAAGAATTGGAACGTGCAAAGGATGAGGCCGGTGATGGCAGCGGGGGCGGTATTGAAAAGACAGCGCTGGATCTAAAGCAAGGAGGTGTAAGTTGTTGATATGTGTTATTTTGCTATGTGCTGAATGATTGTAACTGCGCTCTGACAAACTATTCTCCTTGAATTCAACACAGCTAATCAAGCAAGCTTCATTAGTAGGAGGTTTGCTATTTGGAAGCCGGGCATTTACTGAGACTATTTTAGTCTTAGGAAGTTCAAATGGAGGTGATCATGTCGTATCAGCAATAGCGCAAGCAGCAATAGCGTTGGTGTGCGTAGGATATTTCTTTTTCAAGTAAGGAATAAGTAGTAGACTATGTGTTCTTCTTCTCTAGAGCAAGAGTCTCCTCTTGATGATGCCCTTCCTGTGCATCTATTAACCTGTCCTGTCTCCTGTCCCGTGCCCGTCGCCTGTCGTGCCTGCCGTCCCTTCTCTGTAACTGGGAGTCCTCGACTCCTCGCGGTAGGCTTGTGGGTATAGGGGGCAGCGGGCGCTGCCAACTTACGCGTTTGTTTTAGTAAAATGAAATGAGCCTGAAATAGGTGATTTCAGGCTGATTTGGGTCATTTTTACACATTTTTGACAGAGTTTGACACAGAAATGGCCTAACAATTGGCTATTTCATCAGAGTTGGGATTCCACGTGGGCTGAGCCCACTCTCGCGTTTTATCCGCCCCCTCCCACCATGGACAAGACTCCCACAGCTACCGCAGAAGGCATAAGAAAGATCCTCACCACGCTCACTCTCCGTCATTTATTTTTTTGTTGGTACTGCCAAGCCGTAGCCAAACAACCACATCGGATTAACAGGAAGGTCATTGGAAAAACAACTCTCAACCATGGGGCTCACATTCTCAAGAGTATTCGAACGTATGGTAAGATAGACTGCAGCATCGGAGCCGTGGGGAAAGCGGCGCACATCTTGTGTGAGGGGAGGCCGGTGTGCAGGATTCCCATGTCCAGGCTGCTCCATGGCCCCCAATAAACAAAATGACTTTGCAATGCGGGGACTTCCCTTTCGATATCTTCTCCCAAACATATCAATCGCCCTAAGAGAGTGAAGGGGATGGGGGGAGTTCTGGTGCAAATGACGCCCAACGCATTGGATATGCCGTCCGTCATTATTCACGGTGGGGGCGGGGCTGGTCGTGGGAAGGGAGCATTGCCTCATCGAAGCATCAACTGGATCAATATTAAGGTCGGGGGAGGGCGATGACCACAACAATCCTCTCTTGGGCCAGGAGGATCCCTGTTTCCCACCTCAAGTCAGCCGTCTTGTCTTAACTTGGTTTTGTTATTGCAGCATGTCTTCTGATTTTTCTGCATACACTTTCTCACCATTATCCTCCCATATTTTCACTACCAATTTTCAGTTCGGAAAGAAGGAAATGAGGATTCTTATGGTCGGTCTCGATGCCGCCGGTAAGACCACCATCCTCTACAAGCTCAAGCTTGGTGAGGTCGTCACCACCATCCCCACCATCGGATTCAACGTCGAGACTGTAGAATACAAGAACATTTCATTTACAGTGTGGGATGTCGGTGGACAGGATAAGATCCGTCCCCTCTGGAGACATTACTACCAAAATACACAGGGGCTTATCTTCGTTGTTGATTCCAATGACTCAGACCGTATTGATGCCGCAAGGGATGAGATGCACCGAATGTTGAACGAGGATGAACTTCGTGACGCAGTATTGCTTGTCTTTGCCAATAAGCAGGATTTGCCCAATGCCATGTCAGCTGCAGAGATGACAGATAAACTTGGATTGCACGGATTGCGTCCCAGTTATCGTCAGTGGTACATTCAGGCTTGTTGTGCGACTACTGGTGACGGTCTCTACGAGGGATTGGACTGGTTGTCTGCCACTCTTGTTAAAAGGAAGTAGATGATTTGAGCGGGGTGGTTGAATATATTTGTGTCTAGAATTTTGGGAAGTATAGCTGGAGTGTCGTTAGGAATATTGATTGACCAGAACAATTCATCATAAATTAATTTCCTATGAACACTTTATTTTACGTTTCCTCTCGATCATCCTCCATCTAACTATCAACCCAAATAAGCGAGCTGGCAGGAATAGTTAATAGTTAGCGGCGGTACTCATATCATGGTGGAACAGAATCATTTTGGCCGATGAGATGAATGCTTATGTTTACTACTAACTGTGGCGTGGAAATCATTTGCCTAACTAAGTGGACACGTTAAACGCTCTCACAAAAGACATCACCTCAATCAAAATGGTGGTTTTCGGAATGCATACTTTTATTCTGCAATCATTTTACTTAATTAAATACATACAATTATAAAGAGCGAGGAAGGAAATCCTTCGTAGCATTTCACTACTAGAACTATCAATCTCAGTGCCATCAAATCACAAGAGCCAAATCATTTCCCCAACTTGATATTGCTCACTTCACACGTAGTGGAAGATGCGTTAGATGTTTCTAAAGCAACATAAAGATAGTAGCGGAAGAAAGAAGGGCAAAAGCTGCTTTGACTTCGATCCTACTTCCCGGACTCGCAAAGCACGTTGTTCCTGGCATGCTAGTTGTGGAAAAGACATCTCCATCACCTCCATCCGATCCGCCTACATAATCAGGTGCTTCTCCCGAATCTGGCACCGGCGGAGCCTGATCCACATCAAACAAGCATGTACATCTCTTGCCAACACTGAATTCAAAGCCTCTGTAAGCACCGAGATTGCCAAATCTTTCGCACTCCTTTTGTGCACATGTAATCGCGTCCGGAAAAGTCATTGTTCGTTGCAGATAAGAATACATCTTCCCACGACTATCTTGGCAGGACCCTCTGCCTAAGTTGCGGTAGCCTTGGACTTGTTCATGAACACCCCACACTTCAGCCGCCTCAACAGATATTGATGACGAAAAAAGTATGCAGGCTATACCGATGAAGGCACATTGAAGGAATGAATTGGAGAGTACCATGGTTTAAGGAGGTAGTGGTGGCAAAGTTAGCAAGCTATTATGAAAGTATGCGACGGTTGATACCAGATCATTCGTACTACCGAGGCCAATCAATGTCGCGATGCGATTGCCTCAATCAAAACAGCCTTCATTCATTTTTGAATTTCGTTTTGTTGAAAGGGGCTGGTCTCAAGATAGAGTATTTATTACTAGTATGCTACATATGATAGGATCGTACTTATGATTGTAAGACTAAACTCAAGACGTATCGATGCAGTGGAATGTTTACTCGGCAGTGCCGTCGCAAGAATTGATCAGAGCATGCATATGCCTGACCATACTGGCCTTCTTAACGTAATGGAAGCTTACGCTGTCTGGTGCACAACAATCCTTGCCCTGCAAAACTCCCCATTCCTTATTGTATTCTTCGTACCAATCTGCTTCTTCATTAGGCCCTGGTGGCTGCCAATGCAAATGCGTACCAGGAGCGAAAGGGTGAAATCTTTCTCTGCCATTTGCATCACGAGTGTCAGTATAATGTATACCAAGGTGTGTTAGACATCTAGCAATCATTACATCCTCCATGGAAGTATGGGCGTTAGCTGAACAATGCTGAGCATCATCCATATTGGCAAGGAATTTTCGCAATGTCGCCTGAGACAAGGTATACCCTGCCCCACCACTGTTAAAAGGATCACGTCCACCAGGAGCGAACCTCCTACCAACGAAGTATTCCTTTGTTTTTGGATCTGTGCCATCCTTATAAACAAGTGATGCCAAATATGTCTTCAAATTATGTGGCATCACAAATAAGTCATCACCACCAATGAAAAACCTGTATTCATTTTCAAATGAGAATAATGAGTAAATATGCAATACGCAGCGTAATCGCGATCCTTCCAATCATGCTACTTACCAGTCAAACTCGTCCAAATAATTCTCGCCAACGAACCTCCAAATACTGCGCACCTTTTGCCACATGTTATTATACGATTCTGGTCCTTCATGCTCCAAAGATATTGTTGGCAATCGTGGGTCAGATTCAGTAGAGAATGCTAGGAAGCCATTGCATCCTCCAGCCCAAGTATCACGCATTGCACGTATCCGGTTAGCATGAGCATCGGCCATTGTATAAACTAAACACATAATCTTCGGTGCAGCAACATCAATCGTCCCCTTTTGAACACTTGCCGTAGCTTCATAATGATTTGAAGGCGTGATTGAAACAGTCTCTGACGTCAAAGGTCCAGTTCTATGAATCATAGCCTGACTTAGACATTGTTTGTTTGAGTCTCCATTCTTTCCACCTGTCACTCCTATATTTTCACATAGCTCATTAGATAGTGGCGGAGGAAAGGGATTACCATCTTTATCTTTTCCATACATTGCCATAGTTCGAACCATTGTAACATCAGGAATCCAATCCTTTTCCACTGTGGGAGCATCACCAAATTCATTTGGATTCTCCCGACAGCCTGCTGGTTGATCTGTACCATCCGATTTGGGATCTGCCTTGAAACATTGCCTCCAAGAAAAAGACGATCCAAGCGGAGAAGAGGCAAGAGTGGGTTGCCAACCCAAATATGGATTTTGTGCCAATGCAGTGCTTGTGTACGGATTTTTGCTGCCGTCGTAGGGGCGAACAGGTATGTTGTTCTTGATTTTGGGCTTATCATTCAGCAGATTATTCCTAATAGCCGGCACTCGCCCTTCATCTGATTGCGACGGCGTAGTAGAAAGATGAAACATGG
>Ga0209652_1003407_pt1 | contig 11720 bp, 8 predicted proteins | sample SaaInl74LU_5_DNA_FD_184641 | JGI IMG/M metagenome (GOLD analysis project Ga0209652, IMG submission 184641) | Marine microbial communities from expanding oxygen minimum zones in the Saanich Inlet - ESP_74LU_5_DNA (SPAdes) (version 2) | ecosystem: Environmental > Aquatic > Marine > Intertidal zone ...
GTGGGACGAGCAGACGTGCGCGCGCGCGGCGCGGAACGGCCACCTGGAGACGCTGAGGTGGGCGCGCGAGAACGGCTGCCCGTGGACCGAGTCGGCGCGCCTGCTCGCGGCATCGAAGGGATACGTCGAATCCTGAGCCGCCGGCGCGAGACGAAGAGTGCGCTTCGAACGAGAGAGCCACGACGCTAGACGAAGGAGACAAGACGAGACGAGACGAACGCGACGAACGATACGAATCGAACCGAGAACGCGTATTTCGAAAGTACCGTAAAAACTTCGCCGCGCGACGCTTCTTCGGTCACAACCCGAGGTCCTTGACCGTGACCGCGGACCGGCGGTCCGCCCCCTCCTTGAGCGACAGGTTCTTGAAGTACCCGTTGCTGGTGCGCTCGGCGTTGGGGTGCCAGTTGAGGATCATGGTGTACAGGTCCTTCTCGGACAAGTCTCGCGCCGTCGCGTCGGAGGCGTTGACGCGCGATTCGCTCAGCGCGTACTTGGAACCGAACCGCCGCTTGAACGCGCGCGTCACCTCCGTGCTGTGGCACCGCCCCTTGCGCTCGAGGGTCTCCTCCGCGAACGTCAGGAAGTCCGCGTACTGCGTCTCCAGGATGTCCAGCTCGGCGTTGGAGAACCGACGCGGCGACCCGAGCTCGGCCACGAACGAGAGCATCGTGAACCCGATGCCCGCGCTCAGGCCCCACGTGTCCTCGCCGGCGAACGCCCAGTCGAAGCCGGCCACGACGCCGCACCCGCACGCGGTGAAGAAGAGTAACGTCGCCGCCTGCGCCGCGGGCGTGGCCTCCTCGAACGTGCGCACGCCACGCGTGCCCGGCTCTTTTTCCTTTCGTTTCGAAACCTCCGATGTATCCTCCACGACGCTCCCCGCGTCGGTGACGCGCGACGACGCGCCGAGCGTGCGCAGGATCCAGTCGCTCGGGCGCTCGGTGTCCGTGCGGCCCAGGAACACGAGCAGGATCTGCAGCGGCGACTTGAAGAACAGGCCGAAGGACCAGACCGCGGCGGCGATCACCGAGCCCGCGGAGACGTCCCCGAGCACTCCGGCGAGCCCTTCGACGCCGGTGTTCCCGGTGAAGTCGTCCCCCATGTACCCGAAGTCGCCCTCCCAAGCGCCGCCGAAGTACGCCGCCTCGTCGTTCGCCGCGACGCCCAGCGTCACCAGGATGGTGAGCATCGTGGCGACGCCGCCGAGCAGCGCCCACGTCTGCGCCTCCTCGCTGAACCGGGGCGAGGCGATGCGCTTGGGCCGGGGCTTGTCGAAGGGCGAGCGCTTCTCATCGTCACCGCTCGCGCGGACCGCCACGCGGCGCGACGCGCGGCCGCCCGCGCGCCTCCGCGCGGCGAACGACGCGACGGGGGACGTGGGCGACCGGCGCGCGAGCGGGCGGGCGGCGGGCGCCGCGACGCGCGGGCGCGCCGCCGCCGAGGCGGACGGCGCGCGCGCCGCGGGTCTCAACGTCGCGACGCCGCGCACCGCGAGCATCGCGAACGCCGGGGTGGTCTGCGCGGCGAGGTGTGCGCGCGCACGACGCGGATCGGCACTCTCGCGAAGCGAAACAAGAGGCGCGCTGCGCGCGACACGTGGGCGCGTCGTCGCGCCAAAGTCTGCCCGAGTGGCGCCAAAACCTCTCCTCGGCGCCTCGAAGGTGCCGAACCGCGCTCGGCTTCCTCGCGCCACCCACTGTTCGAGGCGGTCGCGAAAAGCGCGCCCGCCTCGTCCCGCGGGCGTGAGGGTCGGCCGCGCGCGCCCGCGGTCCCCCGCGCGGCGCGCGCCGAGTCATCATCAGCCCGGCGCCGGCTGTCCCCCATGTCGTCCCTGCTGCGCATCGCCGCGTTCGCCGGCCTTGGCGGGTTCCTGTTCGGGTACGACCTGGGGCTCATCGCGGGCGCGCTTCTGTACATGGACACCGACGAGGACCTGCACCTGACGACCGCGTCCTCGGAGGCGATCGTCGGCATGGCCAAGCTCGGCGCGGTGTTCGGGACGTTCATAGGCGGCGCGCTGATGGCGGACGTGGGCAGGAAACGGGCGATCGCGGTGACGGGCGTGTTTTTCCTCCTCGGCCCGTTCGCGATGGCCGTCTCGGCGGACGCCGTCGGCCTGGCGTTGGGCCGCCTCATCGTGGGGCTCGGCGTGGGCGCGTCCGCGGTGTGCGTGCCCGCGTACGTCGCGGAGATGGCCCCGCCGGAAAACCGAGGCGCGCTGGTCGTGACGTACGAGCTCATGCTGTGTTTCGGGATGCTCTTCTCGGGCGTCGCCGACTACGCGCTGCGAGACGCCGGCGAAAACAACTGGCGTTTCATGGTCGCCGCGCCCGCCGTCCCGGCGGTCGCGATGGTGCTCGGGATCTACGTCCTTCCCGAGTCGCCGCGGTGGCTGGTCGTGCGCGGGCGCCTGCGGGACGCGCTGCGGATCCTGCACGGCGTGCGCGAGGGCGCGGACGTGCCCTTCCGCGCCGAGAACGACGCCTCCACGGCGCGCGTCGAGGCGGAGCTCATGGAGCTGTGGAGCGCCGTCGAGAAGGAGAGGGACGCGAAGACGTCGCGAAACGAAACGGCGACGAATCTCGCGACGCGCGACGCCGGACTCGACCGAAACGGGGTCACTCTAAACGACACCACCGAGCCTGACACCGTCGTGTTCTCACCGCGCTCGCATGAAACGGCGGTTTCCTCAGACGAAGAGAACGACGAAGAGAAAGACGAAGAGAAAGACGGTTCGTCGGGACGAATTAAAAAAAGCGGATCGATCGCTTCGTTCTTGGCTGCGCTCGGCGCCGTCGCGCGCGACGCCGCGTTTTTGCTGGACCCAAAGTGCGAGGACTCGAAGCCGTTCCGGGTCGCCGCGTCTTTGGCGTTCTTCAACCAGGCCACGTGCTCGACGTCCGTGGTGAATTACGCGCCGCGGGTCCTGCAGCGCGTCGGCATGGAATCCAAGGACGACGCCGTGCTTTTCGCGTCCTTCGTCTCCGCGGCGAAACTTTTGGGGGTTTTGGCGAGCATGTTCGCCGTCGACCGCGTCGGGCGAAAACCGCTTTTGGTCGTCGGGTCGTTCGGGAGCGGCGTCGCGATGGTGTTCCTGAGCGTCGCGTACGCCGCCAGGAGCGCGGCGCTCGTGGTCGCCGCCATGTGCGCGTTCATGTTCGCGTTCAGCGCGTCCTGGGCGGGCGTGTTCTGGGTGATCGTCTCGGAACTGTTCACGATGCGGTGGAAAGCGCCGGCGATGTCGGCGGCGACGGCGCTGCTCTTCGCGACGGGCGCGTGCGTCGACTTTGTTTTCCTCTCCGCCGCGGAAACCTTCGGCGCGGGCGCGTTCGCGCTCATCGCGCTCGTGTGCCTCGCCGCGGGCGTGTACGCCGCGCGCGCGGTGCCCGAGACCAAGGGGAAGACGCTGGCGGAAATCCAGAGGGCGTTCAGGGACGGGTCGTTCGACGACGCGGCGACGGCGGGGGGCGGCGGGAAATACGTCTTCGCGTGGTTTTTCGCGTCGAAAAAAAACGCGGGGCGCGGGAGGTACGTCGCCATGACGTCTGTGGAAGCGTCCGATTCGGGCGGACCGCGAGAAGAGGAAGAGGAGGAGAGATCTCCTCCGAGTCGTTAGAGAGATCGTGAGCGTGAGGTTGGATTTTAGTCTTTTATTAGATTTCTACATAGCGCCGCGACGTAGCGAAGCGCGAGCGTCGCGCGGGTTTCGTTCGCCAAGCAAAACGCCTTCAAAGCACGCGAGCCTCTTTTTCTTTTTCTTTTCATCTTCACATCGGGCCTCCCGAGGTTGCGGTTTTGATGATCTGCAGGAGCGACGAGCCGATGACGACGAAGATGAAGAACCCGAGCATCACGGGACCCACGGAGAAGCCGTACTTGGACTTTTCCTTGGCGTGAATGTCCACCAAGCCGCGCTTGTGGATGTTCTTGCTGTACTTGTTGTTGGACGCGGCCATCACGCGCTTGGAAACAGCCTGCCGATCGCGGGAAGAAAAAGATGGAGGGTTGGCGGGACGCGGACGCGAGAGGTGGCGACGCGGTCAGCGTGGAGCGCGTTTCGAGAGAATGCGCGCGCGAATGGTCTTTCGGAAGGTGCGAAAGTCGTTCGAACGCGCTCGCGGGGGTTGCGGGGCCGCGGCCGATGCCGGTCCGGGGCTCTCGAACGCGCGGCGGGGCGAACACCCCGCGGCCCGAATCGCGTGCCGTGTTTCCCCGGGACGTCCGAGCGCAGTGACACGGTCGACGCCGAGGCGCGCGCCGAGTGAAAGGACGCGGACGCCAGAGAACCGACGCGCATGGACGTACCATGGTGAACGATCGACGAACGGGTACGCGAGACGTGCGTGTTCAAGTGTGGCGCGCGCGCGCGGTCGAACGACGTTTCACCGTGTTCGAGAAGAAAAGCCCCGCGGCCTCCGAAAAAAGGGAAACGCAGAAGGATCGTGCCCAGTACAATGTCGGGAGTCGAAAAGTGGCCTACTCGTGTCTCGCCTTCGCGTCGCACACCACGTAGAACGTCCGCGGGGTCTCGTCGTCTCCGCCTTCGCGCGGGGGAGGCGGCGCGCCTCGCCACCTCCCGTAGTCGGCGCTCGGATCCCCCGGCTGCGCGACGGTTCGCGTCTCCCAACCAGTTTCCGCGAACTCGCGCTCGGGCGCGTCGCAGTGACTGGCCCACGCGCTCTTCGCGCTTTTCTTTTTTTTCGAAGTCTTCGCGCCGGACGTCGCGCGTCGCAGAGACGCGCGGTTCACCACGGACGCCACCAGCGTCGAGCCGTTCGCGGACATGCGCGCGGTGCCTCGCAGCACGTCGTCCACGACGCGCGGCTCCAGGTAATACAGCAAGCCCTCCAGAAGCCACGCCGTGCGCAGAGACGGGTCGTGACCGGCGCGGCGAAGCGCGTCGGCCCACCCGCCGCGCGCGTCGCGCGGGACGTTGAGGTTCGAACGCACGGCGGCGTAGCTTTCGGCCAGAGTCAGCGGTTCGCCACGCAGGAGCGCCTGCTTGGCGTCCAGTACCTCGCGGACGTCCACCTCGAACACCGCGCGGGCCTTCGGCGCGGACGCGGGGGGCGCGAGGCGCCAGGCGCGAGTGTCGAGCCCGGCGCCCAGGAGCACCACCTGCCACGGCCCCTTCCCGTCGTCGCACCGCGCGAGCGCATCCTTCACGGCGTCGTCGAAGAACCTGGTGCGGATGGCGATGCGGCCGTTGTCGCCCGCGCCGCCTCGCGCCCGCACGCGAGCGAGCGCGGCCTCGCCGGCGAGCGCGGCGGCGAAGGGGTCCGCGAACAGGGGCGCGGCGTCTCCCGCGCCTCTCCAATCGGTTTCGATCGCTCGCAACGCGGCGATGGAACGCGAGGAGTCGCTCACCGCGAACGGGAGCTTGCGTCTCCGGAACAGCGCGCGCGCGAGCGCGCGAGCGACGCACGCGGCGAGCGCGCCCGCGGCGAAGAGCCGGCGCGACTCCGCGCGGAGGGCGCGCATCGCGAAGTGCGCGCGTGTTCGACGTACGTACTTGTAGTAGGCACCCTTTTTTCTCACGGTCCTGTGTTTCGTTTTCGCGTAGAACTGGAGTACTGGACAACTGGTCGTGGTTTCTGTCGCGGCGGCATTCAAACGCGCCCCACGGTGGGGCGCGATGTCGCGTCTCGGCGAGGGCGGCGAGACAGGCGATGGGGGCGACAGGTCGGCGGCGGCCGGGTATTTCCTCCCCAGCGAGGGGTACGGGGAAGGCACGGCGCTCGGCGGGCGGTCCCCCGTGGGACTGGCGACCGTGAATGCCTTTCTCGAGGCCACCGCGAAGGTCTCGACCGCGAGCGCGACCGCCGCCGCGAACGCGCGCGAGACGTCCGCGGACGACGAGGCCGCGGCGATACGCGCCATCCGCGAGTCCATGCTCGCGCTGGCGGTTTCCCGGGGCGACTCGGGGTCGGCGGACGCGGACGCGTCCGTCGACCAGACGTCGCCGCTGAAATCGACATCGTTCCGATCCGGCGACGCCGGCGACAAAGGCGTGCGCCTCGCGGAGAGCCGCGTCGAGCCCGGCGCGCCCGTGGTGTTCCGCACGCGCGAGGCGCGCGAGGCGAACCCCGAGCGGCTGGACCTGGACCGCATGGGTCTGCGCGAGTGCTGCCTTCTCGAGGGCGAGCACCGTCTGCGCCTGCTCAACTACCAGGGGAACCGCATCGCGCGCGTGTCGCGCCTGGAGAGCGTCAAGAATCTCGTGTTCCTCGACCTCACCGAGAACGCGCTGGAGAGCCTGGAGGGCGTCCAGGCGTGTCCGCACCTGCGCGTGCTGCTGGTGGGCAAGAACAAACTGCAAAGGCTGGGCAGAGCGCTCGCGTCGTTGCCGAAACTCGACGTCCTCGACGCGCGCGATAACGAAATCGATGCCGTCGGCGCGGATTGCGCGGAGGTCTTCGGCGCCGCCGCCGAATCTCTGCGCGTGCTCAACCTCGCCGGGAACGCGTTACGCGACGCCGGAAACCTGCGCGTTTTGCGGAACGCGCACGAGCTGGACCTGCGCAGGAATCTGATATCCGAAATCCGTGACGACTCGATGCCTCGGTCGTTGCGGCGGTGTTTCCTGTCGGGGAACCCGCTCGCGTCGCGCGACGCGATCGCGCCGCTGGCGAGCCTGAAGCGCCTCGAGGCGCTCGCGCTGGACGGCGCGCCCTGGCAGACGGGATTCTCCTCTCGCGCGTCGTATCGCGCCGCCGCCGCGTCCGTCGCGCCGGGGCTCCGGACGCTGGATGGCGAGGACGTCACCGACGAAGAGCGGCGCGCCGGTGGCTTTTCTGTTTCTTCTTCTTCTTCTTTTCCCGAGCCGTCGAGCTCGGGCGACGAAACCGGCGCCGCCTCGAACGACGACTCGGCGAGAGTCTCGCCGACGCGTCCTCCGCCGACGCCCAAGACGCAAACGCGGGTGCTTGGTTCCGGTTCTCCAACCGCGTCGGCGAGACTCTCGACGATACGCGTCCCGACGCCTCCCGAGGCGACGAGTCTCGCGCCGCTCGAAACGCACCGCCTCGGCGTGCCCCGCGCCGGGGACTCGAGACGGTTCGAGACCCCGCTGGGCGTGGCCTTCGACGCCGCGACGCGGTCCCTGACCGTGCGCGGGCGCGTCGAGACGGAGGCGACGCTGCGCGACCACCCGGGCGCGTCGCTCGCGCGGCGCGTGGTGTTTGCCGAGGGGGTCTTTTCCGGCGACGGATCATCCGCCTCCGCGGGGGATCCGACCCGGGACGGAAGCTTGGTGACCCGCTTGGTGCGCCTGCTGCGATGGGCGCGCGCCGCGTCTCCCCGCGCCACAGCGCTGGAGTTCGAGGACCGCGGGATGGGCACGCTCGCGCTCGTGGACGCCGTCGCGCGAGCCGGCTGGCGCGCGGACCCGGCGGATCCGGCGATTTTCCGGAAAATCGTCTCCGAGACGTCTCCGAAACGCGCACCCGGTCTCGAGAGCCTGCGCGTCGCGGCGTCGCGCGGTCGGCCGAGCGTGTTTTTCCGGTCGTACGCCATACACAGGTTCCCGACTCTGCAGTTCGTGGACGACGTCGCCGTGACCCCGGACGCGCGCGCGCGCGCCGCGGCGGCGTTCGCGGGGCTGGAGGACGCCGACGGCGGCGCGCGTCGCGACAAAAAAGAAGAGCGGGACGCGGCGTCCGCGGCGTCCGCGGCGTCGGCGGACGGGACGCCGGCGTACGTGGACGGCGTCATCGCGCACGCGTGCGAGATTGCCGAGAAGCTGCGCGCGCTGGATGCGTGCTGGGACGATATCGTGCGGTCGTACGTCGCGGAGGGGCTGGGGGAAGAGGGATGACGGGCGCGGAGGAAAGCGCGCGAGGTGGACTCGTACAATTTTTTTTGTAACGCGCGTTTTCGCTTCCAACAGGAAACCGTTCGCGGTGTGCCGACTTCTCGCGGGGCGGTGTGCCAACATTTGCCGATCCGCGCCGAGCTTTTGAACGATGAGCACCGCGTCCGAGAACCAGCACGCGACGCGCCGACCCACGGTCCGCGGCGAGGGCGGAGTGGCGGTTCCGTCCTCGGGGACGCGCGTGGATCATGCGGCTCGCGGAGAAGCTCCTGAGCCGGGCGGGGAAGGCGCCGAGCGCCGGGGCGGACCGGGACCCTCCCGCGGCACGCGCGATCACGGCACCCCCGAAGGCGTCCGAGGCCGATGCCGGAGGCGTGTTGACGTTCGGCGACGTGGCGAGCGCGCGCGAGGGCGCGCGCGGGTCGGACGCGGCGACGGAGGCCGCCGCGCGGTGGAGCGCGGGTGCGGTGAAGCGCGTGGGGAGCATCAAGTTCGCCGCCCCCGCGCGTGGTGCCCCGCGCGGTGCCCCGGATGAGACGGGCGACGGAGCCGCGAAGCGCGTTCGCGGCGAGCCGCGAGGCGCCAAGCACGTCGATTTCCCCGCGGACTGGACCTTGAAGACGCACGTCAAGTTCACGTCGACCGCGCCGCTGCGATGGGCCGCCGCGCACGCGGGAGGCCCCGAGGCGAGCGACGGGGGCGTCCGCGCGTTCGTGGGCGCGCGCGCGCGCGCCGACCCCGATCGGCCGCCGCGCTTGGATCGCGACGGGGACGACTCTAATCGAGCCGATGAAAAAAACGAAAACGACGTTTTGTCTTCGCGCGAGCGCGTGTGCCGCGCTCTGTGCGCGTGGACGTACCCCGCGGACCCGATGGAGCCCGAGCTCATCGCCGCGCTGCGCCGAACGCCGGGCTCGGCGGGCAAGGCGTGGCTCGAGAGAAGGCTGGACGACGGATGGCGCGAGGCGCTTCTCGGCGCGTACGCCGCGCTCCGCGTCGGCGATTGCCCTTTTTTTTACGTCGTCTTCCCAGAGCGCGTCGCGCTCTTCTGCGCGCCTTTTGCTGCTTCCGGCGCGGGCGCGGGCGCGGGTCCAGTCGCGTCCGCCGCGAACGAGCGTGACGCGAAGACGAAGACGCACGACTCGAAACAAACCCGCGACGACGGCAAAGAAAACGGCGCGGAAGGGTTCGCGGTGGTCACGGAGGCGAGCGTCGGGAAGTTCCGGGACGCGCTCGTGGCGGCGCGCGTCCCGCACGTATGCGTGGGCGCCGACCCGCTGGCGCGCGGCCGCCGCGCGGGCCGCGCGGGGTTCACCGGGCTCTCGAAGCGCGCGGGCGCGGACGGCGACGGGCGCGGGTACGGCGGCGCGTACGGGCACGGCATTCCGCTGGAGGAGTGGGCGCAGGAGGACTTCGAGGAGGCGTACAAGGACGAGGAGGATTTCCAGGCGCTGGACGCGCACGGGAAGCCCCTGGTGCGTTCGCCCGAGCGTCTGGCGCGCCGCAACGGCGTTCGGCTGATGGAGCGCGACGCGCGCGCGGCGGAGCGCGCGGTGATCGTGCGGGGCGCCGCCGCCGTGCACGCGCTGGTGTGCCTCATGACGGAGGCGGCGGCGACGGGTGGCGACCCCGCCGGCGCGGCGAGCGCCGCCAGGGACGCACCGCTCATCATGGCGCCGGCGCCGTTCGCCGGCGCGTCGCTGCGGCGCGTCGATTTGCGCGTCTCGCGCGCGGAGACCACGTACGAAATCGGGGACGAGCCTGAGCCTCCTCCTCCCCGCGAGGAGGCTCGAGCGGGCGAGAAGCGAAAAAAAAACGCGGTCAAGCGCCGCGTATACGTCGCGGAGTGCGGGAGCGGGAGCGGCGCGATGCCTATCCCGCCGTGGTGCGTGTCCCGGCTGGCCGAGGCGCTGTGCGACGAGCAAGCCGAGAACGTCGTCGGGTCGTTCCGCGCGCTCGGTTTGTCCGCCGCGCTCAACGCCGCCGTCGCGGCGGCGAGGTTTTCGGGAAACGAAGCGGAAGACGTCTCCCTTCGTCACGCTCCGGACGAACTCGACGAACTCGACGAACTCGACATCGGGGGGGCGTTCACGGCGCGCGAACGCAAACGCATCCGGTCGTCGTCCCGGCTCGGGGCCGGGGGCGTGGAACGCGTCGAGCGCGCGGACGGAACGTGGTACGTCAACCCGGAGCCCAGCGGGAACGCGCGATGAGATACACCGGTACGTTTTTTTATCACCGAAGGTACTACCAAAGAAGGTAGTAATAGTCTATCTACGTGTACTGCACGTATAACAAGCAGGTCTCGTCACACCGCGCCCTTTGTGCGCAGTATGTCAAGCAGCAAGCCGCGGTTGCACCCGGCGCTAAGGCTGGACGCGTCCAGAGCGTCGCGCGGCGTTCGCCCGGCGGCGTCTCGCGCGCGCGGATCGGCGCCCGCGCGCGCGAGCAGCCTCGCGCTCGCGGCGTCGCACGCCTCCAGCGCGTGGTGCAAGGGCGTCTCCCCGAGCGCGTCTCGCGCGTTGGGGTCCGCGCCGTACCGCAGGAGCGTCGCCACCAGCCGCGCGTCCGCGGGTGTCGGCGCGCCATCTTCCGAATCGCCCTGCTTTCGGCGGCAGGCGACGTGCAGCGCCGTCTGGCCCCTCGACTCCGCCGCGTACGAACGCGGGACGCTCGCCGCGACGGCGCCCACCCGCACGTTCACGTCCGCGCCTCCGTCCGCGAGGATGCGCCGAGCCACCTCCGCGTGCCCGTGCCCGACCGCTTTGTGCAGCGCGGCGACGCCGTAGTCGTCGCGCGCGTCGGGGTCGGCGCCGGCGCGGAGCAGGTAATCCACCACGGGGACGTGGCCGCGCCACGCCGCCAGCGAGAGCGGCGCGACGCCGCGTAAATCGCCGCGACGTAAAAAATCGCGTCGCGGTTGCGTTTTCGGCGGCGCGCCTTCGAGTGAATCGTCTCGAGTAGAAGTCGCGTCGTTCGAGACGTACGTCTCCGAAGCCTCCTTCGCGACGGGAGTGGCGTTTCCGGAGACGGGGAACAGTCTGACTAAGGCGTCTAGACCTTCCAGGTCCCCGCGTTTCGCGGCGCGGTGCGCCGCCGCCGCGCCGGCGGCGTCGGCGCACGTCGCGGCGAGACGCGCGGCGGAGGCGACGCCCTCGGAACGCACCAGCCTGGAAACCTCCGCCGCCAGAGGCGAGTTCGTATCATGAACGTCGTTTCCCCTCGCGGTACGCGTAAACGCCGCCGCCGCCGCGAGGAGACGCTCGCACCGTCGCTCGGGAGGAGGCAACGCAGACGTTTTAACGTCTCGCGACGATTCGCGCCACGCGCCGTCGCCGTCCCACATCGTTTGGTTTTTTTTTTGGAACGACGACGCGCGCCCCGCGTCGAGTCCGGCGTTCGAGTGAACGCGAGACTCTTCTGGTGCCTCTATGTGACTATCGTAGTGGTGTAGCGCCTTGTCGTGAAACGCCTCCGTGAGAAACGCCTCGCGCTCACGCGGCCATCTCGACGTCCTCTTCCCAGTCGTCGTCGTCCTCCGGCACGTCCGCGGCGGCGGCGAGCAGCTCCGCCGCGTCGTTCGCCGACGCCTTGCCCACGGTGAGCAGCTTCTTGATGTTCGAGGAAAGCGCCTTGCGCGTGGACTTGTTCCCGATGTCCCGCTTCGCGATCTTCGAGCGCGCACCCTTCAGGTTGTCGATCTTCAGCTTCAGCGCGCGTCTCGCCTGGACCTTCAGCGCGTGCGCCGCGCGACCGGCGGGCTTGGCGTCCGCGTCCGCCTCCACGATTTTCACGTCTTCGTCCGCGCGGGCTACCGCGTCTCCCATGGCGACATCGTCTCCCGCCGCGCCGGACGCCGCCGCGCGTCGCGCCGCCTTCGCCTTGGCTTTCGCGGCCTTAACCT
>Ga0209652_1003408_pt1 | contig 11720 bp, 11 predicted proteins | sample SaaInl74LU_5_DNA_FD_184641 | JGI IMG/M metagenome (GOLD analysis project Ga0209652, IMG submission 184641) | Marine microbial communities from expanding oxygen minimum zones in the Saanich Inlet - ESP_74LU_5_DNA (SPAdes) (version 2) | ecosystem: Environmental > Aquatic > Marine > Intertidal zone...
TGGCATCGCGCAACCCAATGCAGCTCGGTGCTGAGCTTTTTGGGCATGAGGGTGTGGATAGCGATGCAGAAGTGATCTCACTGATGCTGGAGACACTCGTCGCGAGTGGCGTTCAGGGTTCGATTAATCTAGACCTGGGTCACGTTGGTGTATTCACTGAGCTGGTACAGGCAGCGGGCCTGTCTAGCCAGCAGACGGAAACCTACATCGATATTTTGCAGCGTAAGGCACTGCCCGAGTTGGCACCGTTTGTGGCGAGCCTGAATCTCAGCTCAGCGCAGGCTGAGCAGCTCAACGCCCTAGCGCGTCTGAACGGTGGTTATGAAGTTCTGGAGCGGGCGCTCGAACTATTTTCTGAATCTTCTGAAATCGTTGCAGCCATTCGTCACCTGCAGCAGTTGGCGCAGTTGGTCGGTGCACGCTACCCAGAGATTGGTTTCTACTTCGATTTGGGTGAGCTGCGCGGTTACAACTACCACACAGGTGTAGTGTTTGCAGCTTACTCCCCTCGCTTTGGCCAGGCTCTGGCCAAAGGGGGGCGTTACGATCAGATCGGTGCTGACTTCGGCCGTGCGCGTGCAGCGACGGGCTTCAGTACAGATCTGAAAACACTCGTGATGCTGGCGCTGGAGACACAGCCTGCCGTGCGAGCAGCGATCCTCGCGCCTGCAGATACCGAAGCAGCACTGCTTGAAACTATTCGACAACTACGCGTTCATGGCGAGCGTGTGGTGATTCAACTGGCCGGCGCTCAGACACCTGAGCACTGCGATCGTCAGTTGGTCAAAAATGGAACTGAATGGGTGCTTGAAGCACTCTAACTTTTAAAATAGAGCACTAAAGAGACATGGGTAAAAACGTCGTTGTTCTGGGCACCCAATGGGGTGATGAAGGTAAAGGCAAAATCGTTGACCTGCTAACCGAGCAGGCAGCTGCCGTTGTTCGCTTTCAGGGTGGCCACAATGCCGGGCATACGCTGGTAATCGATGGTAAGAAAACCGTACTCCACCTGATCCCGTCAGGCATTCTGCGTGAGAACGTACTTTGCCTAATCGGTAACGGCGTCGTACTGTCACCAGAAGCGCTGCTCAAAGAGATGAAGCAGCTCGAAGAGAACGGTGTACCGGTCAAAGAGCGTCTGCGTCTGAGTCCTGCTTGTCCGCTGATTCTGCCTTACCATATCGCGATCGACCAGGCGCGTGAGGTTGCACGTGGTGCGGCGAAGATTGGTACTACCGGTCGCGGTATCGGCCCTGCATACGAGGATAAGGTTTCCCGTCGCGGCCTGCGCCTAGGCGACCTACAGGACAAAGAAGCTTTTGCTACTAAGCTGGCTGAGATCCTCAAGTACCATAACTTCGTGCTCGAGAACTACTACAAGGCTGAGCCGGTCGATTTTGATACCGTACTGGCTGACACGCTGGCGATGGCCGAAGAGCTGCTGCCGCTGATGATGGACGTGACTGCTAAGCTGCACGAGCTGCGCAAGCAGGGCGCTAACATCATGTTTGAGGGTGCGCAGGGTTCACTGCTGGATATCGACCACGGTACTTACCCATACGTAACCTCTTCAAACACCACGGCTGGTGGTACCTCTACAGGTTCAGGCTTCGGTCCACTATACCTCGACTACATTCTCGGTATCACCAAAGCGTACACCACACGTGTAGGTGGCGGTCCGTTCCCGACTGAGCTGCACTGTGAAGTGGGTGCTGGCCTGGCTGAGCGTGGCCACGAGTTTGGCTCTACTACTGGCCGTGCACGCCGTTGTGGTTGGTTTGATGCGGTTGCACTGAACCACGCAATCCAGATCAACTCAGTATCGGGTATCTGTCTGACTAAGCTCGATGTGCTCGATGGCATGGAAGAGATCAAGATCTGTATCGGCTACAAAGATGCACAGGGCAACGATGTCTACTCACTCAACGGTTCAGAAGACTACGAGAAGGTGACACCTGTCTACGAGACTATGCCAGGCTGGAGTGAATCAACGCTGGGCGCGCAGACTATCGAACAGCTACCACAGGCTGCGATCAACTACATCAAGCGCCTAGAAGAGCTGATGGAGACCCCAATCGATATCGTATCGACCGGTCCTGACCGTATCGAAACTGTCGTACTCCGCGACCCCTACAGCGTCTAAGCCGCACTGTAGGAACGCTGTAGGAGCGCACTTTAGTGCGCGATAAAAAACGGGCCCCTCCCCAGAAGGCGCCCGTTTTTTTGTAAGAGGGTTATTCGGCGAAGCCGAATGACGCGACAGGCCTGCTATCTGTCTGAAACGGGTGTTCATTCGGTACTTCGCGCTTCCCGCTCTAAAGTAACTCCAAATCTAACGTAGGAGCGCAGTTTACTGCGCGACAAACCCACGTATCTCCTGTCTTCTCAGTCTGGGGAGCGGTCGGGCAATACGCTTTGCGTACAGCCTTTCTACAGTAGTGAATTTGTGTATGCAGAAGTTTACTTAGCGGGGTTAAGCACCAGAGCTAGTTGCGCCTCGATATCTAAAGCGTTTGCATCTACTTCAATCAGGCTCAGGTTAAGCTGTTTGAGGTGCTCTTGAACCCCTGCGGGTAGGTCTATAGTGGCGCCCTTGAACTTCACCACCCTGTCGGCTTTGTAACGCGCGGCTAGTGCTGCAACTTCACTAGGGTAGTGCACTCTAGCCCCTAGCATCTGGGTGCGGTGGTTCCACGGCTCTTCGTCGATAAACGCGATAATCTTATGCCCCTGTTCATTTAAAGCAGCCCCAAGCTTGTGGCTGGGGTAGTCGATACCGATCAGAATCAATCGTTGCTTAGACACTGAGGTGTCGCTGTTGTTGAGTCGAAAAAATCTTTTTAAGCGTCGGAGCATGTCACGGCTTGTTGTTAGAGAAAGTCTGATCGAGAATAGACGAATATGGCACCTCAGGTAAGGGGTGTCCTACTCTGCGCTTTGGATAGATCTATGCACGCATCGCAACAACCCGGCTATACCTATCTATTCAAGAATCATCTGGGGTTGCTGGCAATCGCCTTTATCTCAGTCTTTTCCAGCAGTCTTGGGCAGAGTTTCTTTATTGGGCTCTTTCAGGTCGATATATCAGAATCCCTTGGTATCACTGCCGGTCAGTTCGGTACGGCTTACGCGAGTGTCACCCTGATCTCCGCGGGTGCGCTGATGTATTTTGGGCCCAAGGTGGATTGGATGTCTCCAAGAGTGTTCGCCTTGGCGATTCTTACTGGTCTGATGTTGGGTATCCTGCTGCTGACAACCACCACTGTTTTCTGGCTTGGACTGCTTGGATTGGGGCTCATGCGCTTCAACGGTCAGGGTATGTTTGGACATCTGGGCAATACGCTGGCTGGTCGAGAATTTACCTTGGCTAGGGGTAGGGCGTTGAGTCTGGTGAGTCTCGGTTACCCTTCGGGTGAGATTGCGCTGCCACTGCTTGTTACCTTTCTGCTTGGGTTTATGGCCTGGCAGCAGGTTTGGTGGTTGTTGGGGGCTTTCTGGTGCGCAATGTGGTTGTTGTTACTGACACTTGTTCCCTGGCCAGTGTCGCCAATCAAGCTCAGCAAAGCGGAGCGTGCTCAAGGTCCTAAACCACTTAAAGATAGGCGCTTCCTGCTGCTATTGCCGCTAATCATGGCGTTGCCGATTATCTCCACTGGCCTGATGATCTATCAGGCGCACCTGACGGCGGATCTGGGTGCTGGTGTCTCGGCTTATGCTTTGGCACTGACAGGACTTGGCGTAGCTCGGATATTTGGTGCGCTTTTTGTAGGGCCCAAAATCGACCGCTATGGCTCGGTTATCACTACCCGCTTATTTATACTTCCGTTTGCGCTGGCTCTAGTTTTAGCGCCGATGATTGGCGGATCCGCTGGATTGATTACACTCATGACGCTAAGCGGTCTGGTTGTTGGGTTTCAGGAACCGGTCGTTAACTCGTTACTTGTCAGTATTTGGGGGAGTCAAAACCTGGGTCGTGTCAGAGCAACTTTGCAGTCTGCGATGGTGTTGGGGACTGCGATATCACCGGTACTGTTGGGCTACCTGATCGACTTTGGCGTGCACTTTCAGGCAATTATCTGGGGAATGCTCGCCTATCTGTGTATGGCTTGGTTGATTGCACAAGTTGTACTGGTTGAGCTTGGGCGAGAGTCGCCGGCGGATTAACCGCAGACGCTGCAAGTGGGATTCTTGATAAGCGGGATTCTGTGAAACTCCACTGACATTGCGTCATACAGCAGCAGAGTACCCTCTAGCTGACTCCGTCCTTTTACCAATATCTTAATCGCTTCGGTGGCCTGTAGCGTTCCGATGGTCCCAGTGACTGGCGAGAGTACCCCCAAAGTTGCACACCGTTGCTCAGGTACGTCAGTGTCCTCAGGCACAAAGCAGGCGTAGCAGGCTGAATTGGGATCGGTGTAGCGGTAGACCGAGAGTTGACCCGTGAGGTGGATTGCAGCCCCAGATACCAGTGGCGTACAGCTCTTGTAAGCTGCGCGATTTATCAGGTGGCGTGTTTTAAAGTTGTCGCAAGCGTCTACCACTAGGTCGGCGGCCTCTATAAGAGAGTGGATGCTGTTCTCATCTGCACGTTCTGTAACGGCATTTACCTGGCACTCAGGGTTGATGCGACTAATATCTTCACGCGCTGATAAAGCTTTGTTAATACCGACTCTCGCTTCATTATGAATGGGTTGGCGCTGCAGGTTGGAGAGTTCAACCGCGTCAAAGTCGCAAATAGTCAGCGTACCAACGCCCGAGGCAGCCAGGTAGATAGCAACAGGGGATCCCAAGCCACCAGCGCCGATAATCAGTACATGTGAGTTAAGCAACTTCTCCTGTCCCTCAACATCGATCTCTGGCATCAGTATGTGACGGCTGTAGCGCAAGAGCTGGTTGTCGTTCATCCTAGCCGCCGCCGCGTTTCATCGACCAATCCATATGTTCGACCAAGGCTGCTTTGGCCTCTTCACTGCCGCTTAGAAAGGTCCAAGTTGCCTGCAGGCGTGATAGTCGCATTAATGCGATCACCAGATCGGGCATAGGTGCAATATCGATACGAATCTGCACCTCACCTTGAGTTACATAAATGGAGTCACCCTCAATACGTATGCCGCCCGGAACAGCTTGTTCCAGGCCGGTTTCATACTCTTTACGAGTGGCTGTGACTTCACGTACTTGGACATCGAGAGAGCCGCCAAACATCCTCAGCCTCCGGCCACAGGTGGCCAGATAGCCACAGTTTCACCGTCTTTGAGGATTCGAGCCGCGCGATCTTCTGGGGCTACAAATACTCCGTCTACCAGAACCAAATGTACGAGGCGCTCGGGTAGATCAAAACGCGCTATAAGGTCGGCAAGAGATTCGTATGGGGCCAGCTCGATGGTTGCTTTATTATCCACCGCTCCCGAAGGGAGGTACTGGCCCAGACTTGCGTAGAGCTTAAATGTTAAGTGATGCGACATTCAAAACACCTGGTTTCTGAGAACATGCTAGATATGCCTCAGTCACCTTAAGGGGATCATTCATCAGCTCCGCTTTCCAGCGTTCGCCAAGCTTCACCTTGCCTTGAATCAGGCCACGCAGAACACCTACATGCTGAGTCAGACCGACTGAGGTTGCTCCTACCAATACATCATCTTTGAACTGCAGACTGATGTATTTGTGAGCCTTGGCGTCAGCATACTCAACACCTTCGCCACCCTCAAGGCCTTCCCAGGCGCCAAATGAACTTGAGATGAGTCCGAGTGTGTCCAAAACGTTGATGGCGAGGATACCCTGATGCTCTGTACTCTTGCCTGCCATATTCAATGCAGCCACACGCGCTGTGTCGGCAGCGTTGGGTTGGATTGCCGATACCATGGGGGCGCCAGTAAACATATCTGGTGCTTCGACGACGTCACCTGCAGCATAGATGTCTGCCACAGAGGTCTGCATCTTCAGGTCTGTCAGAATACCGTTGCCAGTCTTAACACCCGAGTCATCGAGGAAGGCGGAGTTTGGACGTACACCCGCTGACATAATGACGAGATCACATTCAATCTTCTCACCGGTCGACAGTGTAACGACCATGCCGTCCCCAGATGCGGCAACAGCAGCAGATGCTTCGTTTGAGCCGCCACCAAAAAGACTTTTGATAGCGCCCAAGATGCCGCCGCTAGACTGTGCAGGTGCTGCTGCAGGCGCAGTACCAGCGCCGTCGATACGCTCAACTTTGGCTGAGGTAACAACGCGAACGCCTTTGTTCTCTACCCAATCTTTGATCATCGCACCGGCTTTACCGGTCATCATACGCGGTACCATACGGTCACCCAGCTCTACGACAGTCAAGTCGACGCCACGCTTAGCAAGGGCTTCAAGAATGATACAGCCGATGAAACCTGCGCCCACCTGGACAACACGTTTACCCGAAGCGGCTAGGTTTGCGATTGCTCGCGCATCATCAAGGGTCCAGCAGGTGTGTACATTCGGCAGATCAATGCCTGGAATTGGTGGGCGAATCGGGTGCGAGCCGGTCGCGACCAACAGTTTGTCGTAGCTCTCGCTACTACCATCCTCAAACTTTACAGTTTTCGCTTCAGCATCCACTGAGATCGCTTTGCCGACTTTATTAGAGATGCTTTTGCTGCCGTAATGGTCGGCATCTTTGCGTAAGTAGGTGCCATCTTCCTGGATATTACCTTCCAGCAGATAGGGGATGGCCATACGCGAGTAAGGTGGCGCGTTCTCAGCTCCCACCATAGTGATTTCACAGGCTGGGTCAGCCTTGCGCAGTGTTTCAGCGGCGATTACGCCAGCAGGACCGTTGCCGAGGATAAGATGTTTCATGGTGAACCTCAGGAATTATTATTCTGTTTCAACAAAAAACCCCTTTCCCTAGCGGAAAAGGGGTTCTTTCAACTCAATGTAAAGAGCCCTTACAGACCGAGGCGATCCAGAGTCTCTTTAGTTGGTACGCCTTCAGCATCCCAGCCGCGCTTCTCGTAATACTCAGGAAGCATCTCTGGCACACCCGCAACTAGACCCTTAGCAGGACCTTCCTGCGCAGGTTCAGTAGTCAGGCGCTCTGGCAGTTTGTCATCATCTTTAGTCAGACCTGCCTGCAGGTTGAAGAGCTTCTCCATGTTCCAGATACGCTCGCCAACGGCGCTGAGTTTCTCGAGTGACCAGTCGCCTTCACAAGCAGCGTCGATCTGTGGCTGGATGTCTCCCAAGCCCCAAGCGAAGCTGGTGAAGATACACAGGCCCGATGCGTCAAATGCTGCTGTAGCATCCTGGAACGCCATAACCAGATCTGGTTTGCCTTCTGTTACCAGAGGGTCTGTCTTAACTGGGATACCCAGTACTTCAGACGCTACAGTGTAAGAACGCAGGTGACACGCTCCACGGTTAGAGGTCGCGTAAGTCAGACCCATACCCTGGATGCCGCGAGAGTCGTAAGCAGGGAACTCCTGACCTTTAACGCTCATCGACAGTTCAGGGCGACCGTACTTCTCACACATACGCTTAGAGCCCAGACCGATATCAACACCGAAGCCTTCGCCCAGAGCTGTCATATCAGCCAATGCGCAGAGTGCTTCAGCAGAACCGAAAGGTGCTTTCAGACCGATCTGCTCTTCAGTCAAGGTGCCGTCTTCATACATCTCCATCACTGCACCAATTGTGGCACCGAAGGAGATTGGGTCCATACCCTGTTCGTTACAGATCAGGTTGGCGTACTGCAGCGCTTCCAGGTCACCTACACCGTTAGCGGCGCCCAGTGCCCAAGCAGCTTCGTACTCAAGACCACCCGACGCACCGTGGTACTGTGGCTTCTCTTTTACAGAGAAATGGTCTTTGTCGATTTTAGAGATACGACCACAAGCGATAGTACAGCCGAAACATGCAGCGTTTGTAACCAGGTGTGGCTTGCCGTCTGATTCGCGTGGCTTAGCCATCGCTTCAGCAGAGATATCGCCCGCATTTTCGAACTGAACTGATTTGTGGTTACGAGTTGGCAGTGCGCCCATCTCGTTGATAACATTCATCAGTACCTGAGTACCGTAAGCAGGGAGACCTTCACCTGTGACAGCGTTTTCTGCCAGGATCTTCTTTTTCTCCATAGTAACTTTGGCAAACTCGCCCATGTTATCCACGCCTGCAACACCTTTAGTACCGCGAATAGCGACTGCTTTGAGGTTCTTCGAGCCCATCACAGTACCTACGCCAGAACGGCCAGCTGCACGGTGCAGGTCGTTGACGATACACGCGTAAAGAACACCGTTTTCGCCCGCTTTACCGATAGAGGAGATACGCACCTGTGGGTCCTGCATCTCTTTCTTGATAGTCTCTTCCGTGTGCCAAGTAGAGGTGCCCCACAGGTGAGATGCATCACGCAGCTCTGCTTTGTCATTTTCGATCGCTAGGTAGACAGGTTTTTCTGCCTTACCTTCAAAGATCACCATATCCCAGCCGGCAAACTTCATCTCTGCGCCGAAGTAGCCACCCGAGTTTGAGCATGCGATAGCGCCAGTTAGAGGGCCTTTGGTTACAACGGTGTAACGACCGCCGGTTGATGCCATCGTACCGGTCAGAGGGCCTGTCGCCATGATCATTTTGTTTTCTGGTGACAGTGGATCAACCTTAGGGTCGATCTCTTCTACCAGGTATTTGGAAGCGAGGCCGCGTGAGCCGAGGTACTCCTGAGCCCATTCCATGTTAAGGGGCTCTGATTTACAGGTTCCTTCAGAGAGATTTACTCGAAGAATTTTTCTTGTCCAAGCCATTTCTCTTCTCCTTACAGACTCGCTTCGTTAGCTTTAGCTGCCCACGCACGCATGCGCTCGAGGCCAGTCCAATTGCTGTCTACGAAGGTAATCGCTTCGGTAGGGCAGGCTTTAGCACACTCTGGATCACCGCCACAGAGGTCACATTTAGCCACTTTGCCAGTTTCCGCCACGTAGTTGATCGTGCCGAATGGGCAGGAGATGGTACAAACTTTACAGCCGACACAGGTGTCGTCGGAAACGACCTTCGCGCCGGTCAGCTTGTCCAGTTTGATAGCGTCTGTCGGGCAGGACTGCATACACCAAGCTTCGTCACACTGGGTGCAGGTGTACGGGACTTTACGACCCTCTTCTTCAAAGCTGAAGACTTTGATACGCGATTGTGAAGGGTTGTAGACACCGGTATTCTCCAGTGAGCAAGCCATTTCACATTGAAGACATCCGGTACATTTCGCCGGGTCGATATAGAGCGACTTCTGCATAGCTGTTCCTTGTTTTTATTGTTTACAAGCTGGCGTTTCCTGTTTCAGGAAGCGCCCCGCAGCGCAGAGAACGTAACTGCAAGTCGCTCTACGCCGATGGGTACACAAAGAAAAACTAAAACAAAGCCTTAGTAATGTCTAGCTGAGCTGATCAAAAAATAGCCATTCAAGCAGTGAACTTTAGTAGTTACTAGGTCGGGGTGTTGTGGGCGCACAGACTCCCGTGGAGGATGCTGGTTTAACGGGGGAGGCTCTCAGTTCATGCTCCCCCGCTTAGTGCAATTTTATTAGCGCTTGCTGCTAATACTGTTAACGGTAGTCAGCAAGGTTTTGAAGATCTTTGGATTACCGGCAACCAGTTGGCCATTGTTGCGGTAGCTAGCGCCGCCGCTGAAGTCAGCAGCAAGACCGCCGGCCTCTTGCAAAATCAGCAGGCCTGCCTCGAGCTCTTCGGCGTGAACTTCGGGTTGCAGCATTGCATCCAGACGTCCAGCCGCAGTGTAGGCGAGGTTGAGAGCTACAGAACCAGTACTAAAGGTCGAAGCACCCGCTTCAACGATTGCACGAGTGATATCGAGCTGCATCTCTAGGTGTTTCTTGTCACTTGGGCGGCCGAGGTGACCGGTGCCAATCAGTGCACCATCAAGCGTTTTCATTGTACCTACCCGCAAGCGACGGCCGTTTAGCTGCGCGCCCTGACCGCGGCTAGCAGTAAACTCCTCGCCGGTAATTGGATTGAGGATAAGCGCATGCTCGACTTTGTCTTTTACGCGGCCGACAAGACAGAGTGCGAACGAAGGTAGTGCATTAGAGAAGTTGGTTACAGAGTCTAGGGTGTGGATCTGCCAGTGGCAGGGTGTTGGACCCTCGGTGGATGCGGGCTCGTACAAGCATGAATATTCCCCCGTCACGCTGTGGTGCGGGTAGGCTTTCTGAATCACCTGAGCGATGTTTTTCTCAACGCTATTACAGGTGTCGTTCAGGAACTTGGCAACGCTGCCCTGTTCAGATTTGATCAGGTCGAGGCGTTCAAGGGCTCGTTCGATTTGTTCGCTTGCTTGGCGCGCAGCGCGCAGCGCGATATTGACCATCGGTTGCATCAGTCGGGTATCCATCAGTTTTAAAAGAGCGAGGCCAAAGTATAACCCAGACGGGTGCACGAACTCCAGCCAATTAAGTGCGCCACTGCTGGGCTTCTGGTAGACTCGCGCCTCCGAAATATGGAGGCACAGATGCTCGACAGAATTCGTATTGTTTTGGTGAATACAACCCATCCGGGCAATATTGGAGCAACTGCGCGTGCGATGAAAAATATGGGGCTATCTGACCTATGTCTGGTAGAGCCTAAGCTGTTTCCTCATGAGGAGGCGCAGGCGCGTGCTTCAGGCGCGGATGATATCCTCGCGTCGGCGCGTGTCGTTGGTTCGATTGATGAGGCCTTAGCGGATTGCCAACTGGTTGTCGGGACGAGCGCGCGCGAGCGCCATATCCCCTGGCCGCTTGTAAATCCCCGTGAGCTCGGCGCAATAAGTGCTCAGATGTTGCAGAGTGAGGCTGGTGCAGCGGGCCGCATCGCGGTGTTGTTTGGGCGCGAAGCGAGTGGCCTTACAAATGAGGAGCTGCATCTGTGTCACAAGCATGTGCACATACCGACTAACCCAGACTTTAGTTCGCTCAACGTTGCCGCTGCGGTGCAGGTTATCAGTTACGAGATGCGTATGGCGCTCGTTGAGGATCAAATTGCTGATGCACCCCAGTGGGGTACGCAGTGGGATATCGAGCTTGCCGATCATGCAGAGCTAGAGCGAATGTTTGAGCATCTTGAGCGCACACTAATCGATATAGAGTTTCTCGATCCGGACAATCCGCGTCAATTAATGCCTAGGCTCAGACGTCTAATTTTGCGTGCGGTGCCGGATAAAGTTGAGGTCAACGTCTTACGTGGAATCCTCAAGAAAGTGGGGCTCTACGGTAAACGTTAGGATCGTATTTTAAACGGCTGCCCCAATTCCTACTAAATTACTCAGGTAAATAGTTGACCAATTTTGTAGGAGAAAGGATAATGACTTCAGATCCATAAAGGAGATGAGGTAAAGCCATGCGTCTTACCACCAAGGGGCGGTATGCCGTCACAGCAATGTTGGACCTAGCGCTGCATCAGGGCAAAGGGCCGATTAGTTTGGCCGACATATCCGACCGACAGGGTATCTCGCTCTCGTATCTAGAGCAGCTGTTCGCCAAGTTGCGCAAGCAAGATTTGGTTCAGAGCGTGCGCGGCCCGGGCGGTGGTTACGAATTGAAGCGCGATAGCGCGCAGATCAACGTGGCGCAGGTTGTAGATGCGGTAAATGAATCGGTCGACGCCACAGGTTGCCAGCAAAAGGGCAACTGTCAGTCGGGCGAAATATGTCTGACTCACCATCTGTGGATGGATTTGAGCGGACAGATTCATGGTTTTTTGAGCGGGATTAGTCTA